>Ga0208787_1000185_pt1 | contig 31084 bp, 28 predicted proteins | sample Wag4_2014_7_11_FD_187362 | JGI IMG/M metagenome (GOLD analysis project Ga0208787, IMG submission 187362) | Fresh water microbial communities from Ohio, USA - Utica-2 Time Series HT 2014_7_11 (SPAdes) (version 2) | ecosystem: Environmental > Aquatic > Freshwater > Water tank | place: USA: Ohio...
CCAACAGGGTTATTCACCCGGTGTGTAGTGCTTGGGTAATACCCATTTGTTACATAGTCCAACATGTCACCCGCATTAATGGCCACACTGCCCGGGTCACACGGAACGTCATGCCACTTGCCTTCCAAGTCACGAACTTGCAAGCCCGGTTCATTTGATGCCGGCAACACGGTGATCATGTTGATGTCTTCATGAGCAGCAGCACGCACCGCATCTGCCGGCTCATCGCCGCGCAGCGGTGGGTAATGCAAAATTCGCAACAAGGTCCGACGCGTGCCTTCAATCATTTGCGAAAGTGGCATTGAGAAGTTCTTTGAAATTTCTTCTGGAGTATTTGCTTCGACCCATGTGAGCAATTCTGCTGCCAGTGACCAACCTGCTTGATATACCGCTGCGGCACTTGCCGACTCAAGCTCTGGTTGACGACCCCACGGATACCAGTGGTAATACTCCTTAATATCTTTGACCTCGGCACCAACTGCGGTTTCCGCTTCTTCAAGAGGTCGGTAACCATCTTGTTCAGTTTCACTCGGCAAGTAATTCCATTTGCGCTCAGAACGGAAAAAGTCGTGCCACTCGTTTTGTAAACGCAAAACAACGTCGTACGGAATGGGGTGGTTAATCAGTACAGCAAAGCCTGTTTCACGAAGCGACTTGGTGAATTGCTTCGGTGCATCTAGCGATGTGTAGTCGACTACTGCGACGTCCATAACCCTCAGACTACGGCGGTTCAGATGCGGTCGCCACTCATGACTTGCCTTTAATCACTAATGTGGCACAGTGCATACGAAGCGATTGATTCTCACGCTTCAAGTTGCTATGGGCGTGTTGGCCTCGGGGTATGGCGTGATGTTCACCATGCTTGATGATTGGCGTGCTGAATTTGGTATCCAAGAAACTGGCCTCAGCATGATTATTGCTATTGGTTTCTTCACCTCATTTGTTGCACAACTCACCATTGCTCCGTTGGCTGACAAGGGGTACGCACGAAAACTTCTTAGCTTGGGCATGCTTGCCAACGCAGTCGGTGCAGTGATCATGGCATTTGGCGAATCTCTGCCTACATTTCTCCTCGGGCGATTTAGCATGGGGCTAGGAGCAGGAATTGCAATTCCTGCAATCAAACGAATCGTTATTGTGAGCGACCGAGAAAACATTGGACGCAACTTGGGGCGTGGAGTTTCCATTGAAGTTGGTGGTTTTGCAATCGGTCCAGTGATTGCCGCACTCACTGTTGACTCCATCAATCTTGCTGCACCATTCATTCTCATTGCGGTGCTCATCTCCATCGCTGGTTTTTTCATCGCTCGTCTCAACATCACCGAAACTGCTGTTGAAGATCGCACCGAAGAGCGCTTCGCAATTGACTTGTTGAAAAATCGCGCCGTGCTCGGTTCCATCCTTGTTGGCGTCGCGTTGTACGTGATGATCGGCGTATATGACTCATTGTGGGTCATCATGATGGATGACCTGAAGGCCCCGAACTGGGTTGGAAATGCGGGTGTTGCACTGTTTGGATTGCCATGGATTTTGTTTGGCGCACTTGGCGGCAAAATTGCTCAGCGTCACGGACCACTTCGCGTCAGCGCTTTTGGACTTGCGTTGGGCGCCCTGTACATGACCTCATATGGGTTCTTGACAATGCCCTATCTCATGCTTGGAGTTGGACTCAGTCAATCAATTCTCGATTCACTCACCGTCACAGGAATTGGTATTGCTGTTGCTCAGGCGACACCCACCGAGCGTCAAGCAGGTGCATCTGGTTTGCTCGGCGGTATGCAAACACTGACCGGTGGTATTTCTGCTGTCGCAGCTGGAGCGTCGTACGAACACTTTGGTCAAGCATTTGCGTTCTCGGCCACCGGGATTGTGATGGCCTTACTCGTTGCCTCAGGTTGTGTACTTGCAGGTAAAAAGTGGTTGCAGAAACCTTCACCCGAACTGGTGGTATTAGGCAGGGCCTGAGAACATTCCACCATTTCGCTCATACGTCGTTACTGGAGATTTATCATCTTCGTAACGGTTGATTTCAGCACGACCAACAACGTGCCAATGCACTTCATCCGGTCCGTCGGCCAAACGCAATGTTCGTTGACCTGCATACAAACGAGCGAGTGGAGTCCACTGTGAGATACCTGTAGCGCCAAATACCTGAATGGCTTCGTCGATGATCTTGCATACGCGCTCAGGAACCATTGCCTTCACTGCGCTCACCCAAACGCGGGCTTCTGCGTTACCCAATGTGTCCATTGCTTTTGCTGCACGAAGCACCATGAGGCGCATCGCTTCGATTTCAATACGGGCTTTAGCAATGGTTTCGGTGTTCTTGCCCAAACGCGCAATTGGCTTACCGAATGCTTCGCGTGAAAGTCCACGTCGAATCATCAGTTCAAGTGCTCGTTCACCTGCACCAATCGAACGCATGCAGTGGTGAATGCGTCCTGGTCCTAAGCGAACCTGTGAAATCTCGAATCCACGACCTTCACCTAACAACATGTTTGATGCAGGAACTCGAACGTCGGTGAAACGCAAGTGCATGTGACCATGCGGTGCGTCGTCTTCGCCGAACACTTCCATAGGGCCAAGAATTTGCACGCCAGGTGTATCCATTGGAACCAAAATTTGCGAGTGGCGCTTGTGTGGCGGCGCATCGGGGCTGGTGAGCAACATGCAAATCATGATTTTGCAACGCGGGTCGCCAGCGCCAGAGATGTAGTACTTCTCGCCGTTGATGAGCCACTCATCGCCATCAAGCTCTGCGCGGCATTCCAAATTCTTTGCATCTGACGAAGCCACATCTGGCTCAGTCATTGCATACGCCGAGCGAATTTCACCAGCAAGCAGTGGCTTCAACCACTTCTCTTTTTGTTCTGGCGTACCAACGCGCTCCAATACTTCCATGTTGCCAGTGTCTGGTGCACTGCAGTTCATTGCTTCGGATGCAATCGGATTCTTGCCAAGTTCAACAGCGATATATGCGTAGTCCAGGTTTGACAGACCTTCGCCTGTGTCTGCATTTGGCAAAAAGAAGTTCCACAAACCCTTTGCACGCGCTTTGCGCTTCAGTTCTTCCAAGACTTCCAGTTGCCCTTCGCCGTACTGCCAGCGATCTGGTCGCCCTTCACCTAACGCGAAATACTTCTCCGTCACTGGCTCTACTTCGTTCGCAATAAATTCCTTCACCGCGTTGTACAACGGAACCGCCTTGGCCGACATGGCCAAGTTCATTGCATCGTCAGTGGTAATTCCTGAATACATTCCGGGTGCTGGCATGCCCCCACGCTACCCCTCTATAAATGCGAGGTCTTAGTCGAGGATAACAAGAGGGATTTCGCGGTCGGTGCGCTGTTGGTAGCCCGCATACCCTTTGTACTGCTTTTCCACAATTGGCCACATTCGCGCACGTTCATCTGCAGTTGCGGTGCGTGCCGTCATCATTTTGTTAGGTCCGCCTTTGTAGCGCACCTGTACCTGCGGATTATCAACCAAGTTCAGATACCAAGCAGGATGAAAATCGTCTCCGCCGCGTGAAGCAACAATCACGATGGATTCACCTTCTTGAATTGGTGAAGTCAACATGCAGCTACGTGGTTTGCCACTCTTTCGGCCAATCGTGGTGAGTTCGAGCACAGGCATATTGCCGGCAGTCCAACCCGCTTTGCCACGCGTAACTCCGAGGATCAAACGGTGAATTCCATTCATGGACTTAAGTGCAAAGTTGCTAGGCATCGTGAATTCCTCCAATAACTTCAATGTCAATACAACATCGTAGTCTTGCAACCATGAAAGACATTTTCTCGTTGAATGGCAAAGTTGCTCTCGTTACAGGTGGATCACGCGGAATTGGCGCGATGATCGTGCAAGGGTTTCTCGAGCATGGTTGTTCGCGCGTGTACATCACTGCACGCAAGGCTGCGCAGTGTGACGCCGCAGCGAAGGAGCTGTCCATGTACGGCGAATGCATTTCGATTCCAGGCGATGTGTCAACACAAGAAGGAATTGCTGCTCTTGTTGCCGAAATTTCCAAGCGTGAGTCAAAGCTTGACATTTTGGTGAACAATGCAGGCGCTGCATGGGGCGCAGAGTTTGATGAATTTCCTGAAAGCGGTTGGGACAAAACGGTAGACCTCAATATGAAGACTCCGTTCTTCCTCACGCAAGCACTTGCTCCACTACTTCGGTCAGCATCGTCAAAAGATCGCTTGTCCAAAGTCATCAACATCGCATCAATTGACGGTGTCTCGGTTAACGCAATGGAGACATACCCGTACGCAGCAAGCAAGGCCGGGCTCATTCACATGACTAAGCGCATGGCACTTCGTCTCATCAAGGACAACATCGGCGTAAGTGCAATTGCGCCAGGAGCATTCGCCTCAGAAATGAACAAAGTTGCACGCGATCATGGCGATGCAATTTCAGCAGCAATTCCAGCTGGACGCATCGGCACTCCAGAGGACATGGCTGGTGCTGCTATTTATCTTGCTTCACGAGCTGGTGACTACGTCGTAGGTTCAACTGTCATCGTTGATGGCGGAGTGACCTACGCTCGATAACTCGCCGTTAGTGCTTGTAGCGCGCTAGCGCGTCTTGAATTTCCTTGGTAGCAGCGTCGCGGCCTTCCCAGCCCTTCACCGTGGTGTCTTTGTTCGGTTCAAGAATTTTGTACACCTCAAAAAAGTTTCCTACTTCGTCCAGCAGATGCTCTGGCAAGTCTTCAATGTCTTGGTAGGCCGCGTAACGAGGATCGTGTGAAGCGACACAGAACACTTTTGCGTCTGGGCCCTTTTCATCCGACATCCAGAACACTGCAACAGGTCGCACCATCACATGGCAACCCGAAAATGTCGGTTGGCTCAACCACACCAATGCGTCGAGTGGGTCCCCATCTTCGCCCAACGTATTAGGAAAAAATCCGTAATCAAGTGGGTACTGCGTTGCAGTAAAGAGCGTGCGATCAAGCCAAATCTCGCCTGTGTCGTGATTCATTTCGTACTTATTGCGTGACCCTTGTGGGATCTCAACGATCATTTCAACTTCCATGGCAACAGCCTACGGAATAAAGGCGGCCTACTTCAGGACACGATTAACAATTGAGCGAACTTTTTCAATTCCCTCATTGGTACTGGTGCTCGTCCACACCACTTCGCTTGGGTCGACCTCGCAGTTTTTTGCCAGATCGCGTTTGCGTGTTTCGCGCTGTGATGGCTTCACTTTGTCTTGCTTCGTCGCAATGATCTGAAAATCAACTTCACTTGCGCGTAGCTGCTCAAGCATCATGAGGTCTAAATCGGTTGGCCCAATTGCTCCATCAACGAGCACGAAGATGAGGTCGAGTTCTTCGCGCTCATTCAGATAACCAACGATCATCTTTTCCCAACCACGCTTCAGTTTTCCTGAAACTGCCGCATATCCGTAACCAGGCAAGTCGACCACGGTTCCACCGGTTGGCGTTTGAAACAAGTTGATGAGTTGAGTGCGGCCTGGTGTATTTGACACACGCGCCAAGCTCTTGCGATTGCACACTGCATTCAACAATGCAGACTTACCTACGTTCGATCTACCGACCAAGGCAATTTCTGCCTTGGATTCTGGCAACTGATCAACATTCGTTGCCGAAAGCACAAACTCCATTTGTATCGGCTTAGTCACAGCGCAAGGCTACGAGCCACGGCACCCTAAAGTGGCGACATGGCGACGCGCATTGGTGTAATTGGCACGGGAATGATGGGTTGCGAACACATTCGCAATGTGAACGCCAACCCACATGCAGTCATCACTGCAATTTGCGACCCTCATGAAGAGCCGCTTGAATGGGCAAGGCAGGCGCTTGGCGCCGACAACTCAGTTGCAGAGTTTCGTGACCATCGCGACTTACTGAAGTCTGGCGAAGTTGACGCAGTAGTTGTTGCTTCGCCAAATTTCACGCACCACGCCCTGCTGCTTGACATTCTGAATACCGACATGCCAGTACTGGTGGAAAAGCCCATGTGTACCACCATTGAGCATTGCCAAGACGTAGTTGCACTTGCTCAACAGCGCAAGGCGCTCACATGGGTGGGTCTTGAATATCGCTACATGACACCGATTGCTCGACTACTCGACGTGGTCAATTCTGGAGAACTTGGCGACGTGAAAATGCTGAGTATCCGTGAACACCGCTTCCCGTTCTTGCAAAAGGTAAATAACTGGAATCGGTTTTCGCGCAACACCGGCGGAACGCTTGTGGAAAAGTGTTGTCACTTTTTTGATCTCATGAATTTGATCGCGCAGTCCCCTCCCGTGCGCGTGATGGCGAGTGGCGCACAAGATGTCAACCACCTCGATGAGTTTTACGACGGCGAGCGCGCAGACATTTTGGATAACGCCTACGTCATTGTGGAGTTTGCGAACAATATACGCGCGATGCTCGACCTCAGCATGTTTGCAGAGGTGGGCCGAAACGAGCAAGAGATTGCCGTAGTTGGTAGCCATGGCAAAGCCGAAGCACACATTCCCGGCCCAGGACATATCTATGTTGGTAATCGCGCAAATCGCAATTTGCGCAAAGTTGATGCTGCTATGAGTAGCGATGTTGCATACGCAGGCGCACATTTTGGTGCGAGCTATGTCGAAATAGACAAGTTCGCTAAAGCAGTCAGTGCCAAAAACGACGCCGAAGTGACAGTGAACGATGGACTGTGGTCAGTTGTACTTGGAGTTGCAGCGCACCGAGCAATTGATGAACGACGTGTTGTCGAGATTGCCGAATTCAATCTTCAAACGTAATTTTTGAACCTGCAGAAATCATTTGCGCGTTCGTTGGTTTGCGATAAATCAGAATCATCAGAATTCCCGCAGCGAAATACACCACTCCATTAATGATCCATGCAGTGTGATACGCAGACAAGTCAAGTTTGGCTGTTTCCTCTGTCCACACCAAAGGTGAACCGGTTGCTGCGGCATCAGTTACCCGAATTCCCAGGTCGTAAATCTGCTTAAACGCAGGAGCTGCAACTGTAAGAGCGATTGCCGAGCCAAGCGCTGTACCAATTTGGCGAGTAGTGGTGTTGAGCGCTGATCCCATTGCGAATTCTGATGGCGGCAAAAAAACAGTTGCCGAACTGGACAAGGTAGAGATCGACAAGCCAACACCAACTCCGGTCACCAACATCCAGGGAAGGTAGTGAGCTACATAACTTGGCTCTGACGTCATGAAATACGCCAACATGAATGTGCCAAAACTCAGCAGAATCGAACCAACAAACAACACGCGCGCGTGCCCAAGCTTCGTTGCATACTTACCGGCAAACGGGGCAACAAGTGCCGCCATTGCTGGCCCTGGGAATGTTGCAAGACCAGAGCGCACCACACTGTAATTCCATACTTCTTGTAACCATGTGGTGTTGAGTAGCCACATACCAATGAACCCAACGCTGAACAACACTCCTGACAAGTTTGAAGCAACCACAAATGGAAGTTTGAATAGCGACAGATCAAGTAGTGGGCTCTCAACAGTCTGACAACGCCGGATGAACCCGCCGATGAGTATCAATCCAAGAACAAGAGCAATACCCGAACGATAATCAATGAAACCCCACTCTTCGCTTTGAGAAATCGCCAGCACAACTAGGGCTACTCCTGAAAATCCGAACAGCACGCTTGGGTAATCAACCTTGCGTTGGGCATTTTCGTCTTTGCTCTCGCGCAGTATCTTCCGACCCATGAGCACTGTAAAAACACAGAACGGAACGTTGACAAAAAACAGTGAGCGCCAGCCCCACCAATCCACGAGTACACCACCTGCAGATGGCCCAATTGCGGCTGCAAGTCCACCAACTGAACCCCAAATAGCAATTGCTTGAGTTCGTTTTTCAACGGGAAACTCGGGCAGAACTAAGGCAATTGATGCGGGCGTGAGTTGTGCACCACCAATTGCCTGAATGACCCGTGCAAGTACCAGCATCCAAGCCGATGGGGCAAAGCCACAGAGCACAGAACCAACACTGAAAATAATGAGACCACGCAGAAAGGCACGCTTGCGTCCAAAAACATCGGCAAATCTGCCTGCAGTCAACAAACCTGCGGCATATGCAATGGAGTAAGCAGAAAACACCCACGCCAAAACATTTGCTTGATCGTGACCAAATGTCTCTTCAATTTCTCCGCGAGCAACGACGACAATGCTCAGGTCGAGCGAAACCAAAAACGTCGCAATTGCTGTCAAACTCAACACTTGATATGCGCGAGACATTTTTGCCATGTCCCACAGTAACCCTTTAGCTATTGCGTAATTGTGCTGAAGTCTTCCGAACGAGGCAACGACAGTATCGCTTTCATCAGATTTTCAGGAGGCGCAATCATTTTGCGCGTTGCCAAATCAAAAAATGCAACCAAACTCGAAATTTTGCATGCAAGTTTTCCATTCGCTTTGATGAATTGATTTCGAAATACGAACCGTGTGTTGTCTTCGCTCATGCCTGCAAGTTCATTTGTCACGGTGAGATCTTCGGCTAAACGAACTTCGCGCTTGTATTCAATTTCGTCTTTCAGCACCACTGGTCCAAGGCCTGCACCAAAAAACTCAGTGAGCGTGTAACCGTTGGCATTGAAAAACTCCATGCGGGAGTTTGCCGAAATATCTAGGTACGCCACATTGCGCATGTGCCCGTTGGAATCAATTTCTCCCCAACGTGATCGAATGTGAATTTCAGAGCGATCGTCAGTTGCCATGACTCCCAAGATTAGTGAGTGCTGGTAAACGGTTCTATTTGGTTCACAAGAGAAGCCCATAGTGCTTTGCGGGCCTCTGGTGTGTCCCTTTTCCTCGTCTGCGGAGTTTTGTGCGTTGGGCGAACTTCACGATCAGACCAAAAGGTTCCGTTTGATCCCGGCAACGGTTTCACCGCCGCGAGCCATGCAATGGTGTCTGCGCCTTCACTTGCTGTTCGCAAAATTGGTGCAGTTACTCGTCGAAACCCAGGAATGCTTTCTTGTACTCCAGGCGTGTCTGCCCAACCTGGATGCATTACAACGAATTCAGTAAGAGGTTCGCGTGCGGCCCACATTTCATTGAGCGTGACTTGCGCTCGTTTAGCAATTGCATACTGTTTTGATCCACCGTATTTATGGGCTGGCATCTCAAGTGTTTCGCCCTTATCAAATGCAGGCAGCGCACTGGTGTACATACCGCCAGATGACACAGTTACCACTCGACCGCCTTTCAACAGGGGAAGTAGCAATGTGGTCATGAGGAATGGGCCGACTACATGCGAAGCAACTGTTTGTTCAATTCCTTGTGGCGACAGTTGGCGAGTATTCAACAATGCACCCGCATTATGAATCAATGCATCTATGTGAGTGAACTGTTGCTGTATTCCTGCACATGCACTACGAACCGAGTCAAGGTCCCCCATCTCTGCCAACACAAAAATCGGTCTGTTTCCCGTGCACAATGGTGCAATTTGATCAATTACACGTGCACACTTCTCTTCGTTGCGTGCAACCAAAACCAAATTGGCACCAGTTGGTGCGAGTTGTCGCGCGACTTGTTCACCAAGCCCCGAAGTTGGCCCCGTGATGACGACAGTTTTCCCGCGCAGATCGAAACCCGAAACTGGCCGCCAATTGCCCAGTCGCTTGCGAACTGCAAAACCAATTTTTGAGAACCCCGGCACCACCGCAGCGTCGAGAGCGTTACTGAGAAAAGTGTTCACAGGCGCAGATTAGAACCAATTGGATAAAACCTGGCTACCAAGGTGGCACTACGCTAAACACCACTATGCGCGCACTTTTTAAGCCATCTGCGGCACCTGGTCTTGAAATGATCGAGTGCCCGGAACCCACGCCGGGTCCTCACGACGTAAAAATTCGCGTGGAGAAAACGGGCATCTGTGGCACCGACCTCCATATTGAGTCGTGGGATGCATGGGCTGCATCAGCTGTAAATGCGCCCCTCATTATTGGTCACGAATTTTCTGGTCGCATCGTAGAGTTGGGAACAGAGGTAACTTCGCTCGAAGTTGGCGCTCTTGTTTCAGGCGAAGGTCACATCATTTGTGGCATTTGCCGAAACTGTCGAGCGGGTCGACGCCACATGTGCAAGAACACTTCGAGTGTTGGCGTAAACCGCAATGGTGCATTTGCCGAATATGTGGTCATTCCTGCAAGCAACGTGTGGGTGCACTCTGCAGCTGTTGACGCCGAACTTGGTGCCATCTTTGATCCGTTTGGCAACGCTGTGCATACGGCACTCACCTTTCCTGTTGCCGGCGAAGACGTATTGATTACGGGTGCCGGACCAATTGGTCTTATGGCCGCCAAAGTGGCACGCCATGTTGGTGCGCGTTACGTAGTGGTCAGCGACATCAATGAATCCCGTTTAGAACTTGCTCGTTCTATGGGTGTCGACATTGCCGTTAACCCCATGACCTCATCTATTGCTGCAACGCAGAAAACCTTGGGCATGAAAGAAGGCTTCGACGTTGCGCTTGAAATGAGTGGAGCACCAACTGCGCTTCCAGATATTTTGGACAACCTCAGCCACGGTGGTCGCATTGCCGTACTTGGTTTACCAAGCAAAGAAATTTCAATTAACTGGGCAAAGCTCGTCACCCACATGATCACGATCAAGGGCATTTACGGTCGCGAAATGTATGAGACGTGGTACGCCATGAATTCACTTATTCAAACTGGTCTTGATATTCGCGACGTCATCACCGACCGCTTCCCTGCAAACGACTGGGAAAAGGCGTTTGCTGCTGCGCGTTCATCAAATTCGGGCAAAATCATTATGGATTGGTCATAAGGCAGCATCATGTACACAAGCGTTAAACACGATCTCAAGAAAACATTGGACGATATTCAAACTGCTGGCTTGTACAAGCGCGAGCGATTACTTGACTCGCCACAGTCATCTCATGTGCTCAGCAGCGAAAAAGACCTCATCAACTTTTGCTCAAATAACTACATGGGACTCGCAAACAACTCATCAGTAATTTCCGCAGCGAAAGAGTCACTTGATGTCAATGGATTTGGCATGGCCAGCGTGCGTTTCATTTGTGGAACACAGTCTCAACACGATGAGCTAGAAGCCCGTCTGTCTTCGCTGCTTGGAACAGACGCCACCATTTTGTTTCCTTCATGCTTTGACGCAAACGGAGGTGTGTTTGAAGTACTGCTCGATCAGGGCGATGCGGTTATCTCAGACGAGCTAAATCACGCTTCAATCATTGATGGAATCCGCCTCTGCAAAGCAACTCGTTACCGCTACAAGAACCGCGACATGGCAGACCTTGAGGCTCAACTAGTTGCAGCCCGTGGTGCTCGCCGCACACTCATTGTGACCGATGGAGTGTTTTCAATGGACGGATCATTTGCACCAATGAAAGAGATTTGCGATCTTGCCGACAAATACGAAGCCATGGTCATGGTGGACGACTCGCATGCAGTCGGGTTTATTGGTGCAACCGGCGCCGGCACACCAGAAATGTTTGGCGTTCGCGACCGTGTCGACATCATTGCGGGAACACTCGGCAAAGCACTCGGCGGCGCGTCAGGTGGTTACATCGCGGCACACCAAGAAATTGTTGACCTGCTGCGCCAACGTGCTCGCCCCTATTTGTTCTCCAACTCCATTCCTCCAACGGTGGTCGCTGGTTCGCTCGTTGCACTTGACCTCGTTGCGCAAGGATCGAAAACTCGTGAGACACTCCGCGAAAATGCGAAGTATTTCCGCGATCAAATGTCGGCTGCAGGTTTTACCTTGTTACCTGGCGAACATCCAATCGTTCCTGTCATGTTTGCCGACGAACACGAAGCCGTGCGCATGGCGTCCGAGTTATTCAAACTCGGAATTTATGTTGTGGCGTTTTCTTACCCAGTTGTTCCTATGGGCAAGGCGCGTATTCGCGTGCAAGTATGTGCAACGCACACAAAGGCAGATATTGATACGTGTGTAGCAGCGTTTATTGCCGCGCGCGAACTCAACAACAACTAGTCGCGTTGTGTCAAGCGCAGGAGCCCTGCTCAATCAGCACTGCCCGAATCCACTCGATTGAACCGTGGTGCTACCGTAAATGACATGTCTTCCGATAGTCGCGACTCAAGCATCATTGCGCACAATCTTGTAAAGAAATATGGCTCAGTTACCGCACTTGATGGACTGAACCTAGAGGTTCGTGCAGGGACGGTTCTTGGGCTTCTCGGCCCAAATGGTGCTGGAAAAACCACTGCTGTCTCCATTCTCACCACACTGGTTAAGCCAACCTCTGGTTCAGCCACCGTTGCTGGTGTGGATGTGTTGGCTAATCCGCACGAAGTCCGCAAACGAATTGGACTCTCCGGTCAATATGCAGCAGTTGATGAACATCTCACTGCAACTGAAAATCTAGAGATGATCGGTCGCCTTTATGGAATGAACAGGCGCGAAGCTAAAACTCGCGCGCATGAACTGATTGAACGTTTTCGGCTTTCTGATGCAGCCCATCGTCCTTTGAAGACTTTCTCTGGTGGCATGCGACGAAGAATTGACCTTGCTGGCGCACTCATCGCCGACCCGCCAGTGCTGTTTCTTGATGAACCAACCACCGGTCTAGACCCAGTGAGCCGCGGCGAACTGTGGGACGTGATTCGCGATCGTGTTGCTCAGGGAACCACGGTTTTGCTCACAACTCAGTATTTGGAAGAAGCGGATCAACTTGCAAACCAAATTGTAGTGATTGACCATGGTCGCTCCATTGCAGAGGGAACAGCAGACGAACTGAAGCGAAGAATTGGTGGCGAACACCTTGACGTCCACATTGAGCGACAAGAACAATTTGAGCTCACTGAATCAATCTTGCGAGGCGTTGCCTCTGGTCCATTACGTGCCCACAGTGGTGATGGTGCATTTTCCGCACCGGTAAAAAACGGCGTTCAAGCATTAAGTCAAGTGCTTCGTGAACTTGAGGCAAAGAACGTTGCCATTATTGATATTGGATTACGTCGACCAACACTGGACGATGTTTTTGTTGAGTTAACTGGTCACGCCGCAGAAGAATCGAGCAAAGTATGAACATCCTTCGCGACTCTTTAGTCATTGCCCGACGTAACACCATTCGAATTCTGCGAGTTCCCGATGTCATGGTTTTTGTTCTCATCCAGCCGTTGATGTTTGTTGTTCTCTTTGCATATGTATTTGGAGGGTCAATCGACATTCCAGGTAGCAATTACCGAGAGTTTTTGATGGCAGGAATCTTCACCCAGACTGTGGTGTTCGGAGCAACGTTTACGGGAGCGGGACTCGCTGAAGATTTGCAAAAGGGCCTGATCAATCGATTCAGGTCGCTTCCAATGTCTCCATTTGCAGTAGTTGCCGGACGTACTGCAAGCGACGTGATTTATAACGTGTTGTCAATTGCCATGATGTCCATTGCTGGACTTGCAGTTGGCTGGCGCATTCGTAGTTCATTTGTTGATGCCGTAATTGGCTATGCCCTGTTGCTGTTTTTCTCATATGCATTTTCATGGGTAATGGCTTGCATTGGCCTTGCAGTGCGCACACCAGAAGTGGTGAACAACGCTTCGTTCATGGTGCTTTTCCCGCTTACGTTTATTGCCAACACATTTGTGCCATCAGACAATCTGCCGGCGGTCTTTAGAACGATTGCCGAATGGAACCCCGTTTCGGCATTAACCCATGCAGCACGCGTTCATTTCGGCAACATCCCAGCATCTGCGCCAGAGCCCACAGCATGGCCAATTCAAAACAGCACGCTGTACACACTTGTTTGGGCAATTGGCTTAATCGTGGTGTTTGCACCAATTGCGTCGCGTTCGTATCAACGAGCAGGAGCCCGCTAAACCGCTTTATTCAATGCGCAAGTCTGAGATTGCATGAGCAATCTCTAACTTCTGAATTTCTGACACGTCATCTATTATGTTTTGGATATGACAACCACGCTGACCGCCGTTCACGGGCGCATCCTCGACCTTGACAGTCATTTGCAAGTGCCGATTTCTCGTTGGGGTGAGGTATTCGGTGACGCAACAGCACGCTTTGGCAAACGCTTCGCTGGAATCCCGTTGTTCGATGCCACCGACGAACCCGATCTCACAACCGAATCGGTGTGGACTACCAAAGGTACCGCTGCGCCCGGTGCGTCTAGCCCCGAAGGCCGTTTGGCTGCAATGGATGTGATGGGTATCGAACGCCAACTTATTTTTCCGCAAGTGGTTTTGGCGATGCCCGCGTGGTCTGATCACCCGAACGCTGGTGTTGTGCTGCGCGAATACAACGACACGGTAATGCAATGGACAAAATCTGGTCGCGGACGTTTGCGCCCAACTGCATTGCTCAACTTGACGACAATCGAGGGCGCAATCGCTGAGGCCGAGCGAGTTGCAGCTGGTGGTGCACGAGCAGTTTTCATCCAAGACGGCATCGCACCTGGTGGTCGCTCGCCGGCTGCGCCTGAACTTGACCCGCTATGGGCGTTACTCGCCGAAGCAGAACTTCCCGTCACTTTGCACATTGGTGGCCAAGACGGCTTCTTTGCCAGCAACGCATGGGGTGATACCGACTTGTTGCGACCTGGCACATTCTCGACTGGTGAACCGATCGGCCCGCACACGTTGGCCACTATGCATCTCGCCGCACAAAACTATTTGGCAACGATGATCTACGGTGGCGTTTTCGACCGCCATCCGAATCTGCGAGTTGGTGTCATTGAACTTGGCGCAATGTGGGTAGGTCCATTTGTCGATCTGCTCGAAGATCGTCTCGCGTTATCGCGTCGTCTGCGTGAAAGTTTGAAGCGAAGTCCGCGTGAAGTATTCGTCGACCAGATTCGCGTGACGCCATTTTTCTGGGAGCGCACGGCTCGACAAATTGAGCGCTACGGAATGTCCGAGATCTACGCGTTTTCGACAGACTTTCCACACCCTGAAGGTGGCACTGACCCAATTGGTCGCATGGCCGCTGACATCACGCCTCTTGGCGATGCGGCAATTGAAGCATTCTTCGTAAGTAACGCCGAACTTCTCTTGCCCAGTTAATTCCAGTTTTTATTCGATGCGCAATCCAGAGATTGCACGAGCAATCACTAGCTGCTGAATTTCTGAGGTGCCCTCAAAGATGGTGTGAATCTTGGCGTCACGGTGCCAGCGCTCGACTGGGTATTCGCGTGTGTAGCCATAGCCACCCAAAATTTGGATCGCATCTTCAGTAACGCGCACCGACATTTCCGATGCGTAGTACTTGCTTTGCGAACCTTCAGCGTTCTTAAAGCCGCCGTTCTTTGCAAGCCACGATGCACGCCAAATGAGCAATCGTGCTGCATCAATTTGGGTGATCATGTTGGCAAGTTTGAATGCAATTGCTTGGTTCATAATGATTGGCTTGCCAAATGCATGACGCTCTTTTGCGTAATCCAATGCGTATTCATAAGCCGCGCGAGCAACACCAAGTGCTTGTGCACCTACTGCTGGGCGAGTTGCTTCAAAGGTTGCCATTGCTGGCTGCTTACCGCTTGATGTTCCTTCGCGGTAGCGAGCAAGTTTGGCATCGAGTTTTTCTTTTCCGCCCAACAAGCAACGACCAGGTACACGCACATTGTCGAGCACCACTTCTGCTGTATGGCTTGCACGAATGCCGTGCTTCATGTACTTCTGACCTTGCGACAAGCCTTTTGTTCCAGGAGGAATAATGAAGCTTGCTTGGCCACGACCTTTCAGTTCAGGGTCAACAGCAGCAACAACCACGTGCACATTGGCAATACCACCGTTGGTGATCCATGCCTTCGTTCCGTTCAACACCCACTCGTCGTTTGCTTCGTCATACACCGCGCGCGTGCGCAAGTTTGAAACGTCGCTACCCGCGTCTGGTTCGCTCACACAGAATGCGCCGAGTTTCACATCGTCTGGAGTTCCGTAACACTGTGGTACCCACTCCATCATTTGCTCAGGTGTTCCGTTACCTGCAATACCTGCTGCGGCCAGTCCAGAACCCATGATTGCCATACCAATACCAGCATCGCCCCAGAACATTTCTTCAATTGCCACGACCATGGTGAGACCACTTGGGTCGGCCATTGCATTCATGATGAAGTCAAGGCCGTACAAACCAATTTTTGCGGCTTCTTGCACAACCGGCCATGGGAACTCTTCTTTTTCGTCCCACTCATGTGCTGCGGGGCGAATGGTGTCAACTGCGAACTGGTGAATCCAGTCCTTCAGTTGAAGTTGGTCATCATTGAGTGCAAGTGAAAATTCAGCCATGAGCACAAGTTACCGCACGGTAAGCGCCGCCGCTACTTCGTGCGGGTAACGGGAATTTGCAGCAATGCCGGCGCAATCGTCTCCAAAATGAGCTTGGCGCCGAGCTTGTATACGTGCACGCCGTCCCAGCGGTAGCTCAGGCTGTTGGCAACTTTTGGATCAGCACACCATTCCTTCGGACCACTCACGAAATACACACCATCGTTTTCGGGGGCGGCCACTTCACGCATCAATGCATTCAGGTGGCCCGTGCGAGTGTCGTCGCCACGTTGTGGCAATGGCGGAACTGGTCCGCCTTTTGATTCAACAGGTCGCAGACACGCAACTTCGAGGAGCGCAACAACAACATTTTGCTTGCGCAACGCATCGATGCCACGTTGTAATTGCGTTTTGAAAATGGTGTCGGCGGGAACCGTGTTTACTTTGAACAAAAAGCTATTGATCTGCAAGTCCATTACTTCCCATGCACCGATTACCACTAGCGCAACATCGGCTTTCGCTGTTGCTGCCGACTTTGCCCACTTTGCTTCAAAGCCTTTGCAATTAGCGAAATTGCGACGAAACTTTCCGGTTGCTCCACCGATGCCAACACCCCGGTCGTATACGCCACAACCATCTATTGAACCGTTCGTAATTTCAAATGTTTTTTCAATTCCGCTTGGCTTGTTTACTGCCAGCGAGTGGGCTTGCGAGTCGCCAACAATGACCACACGCCTCGGTAATTTTGCGAGTGTCGTGCTTGTGACCGGAGTATTCACCGCCGTTGTTGCTGTTGCAGGCATTGTTGTTGGCACAACAAACACCACATCAGTATTTCCGGTATCGACCGAAACATCTCGCGCCTGAATTCCAGACAATTGCACACTCGTTACACCAACGAGTGCAACTACAACCGCAGTGAGTGCTATCGGGAGTCGGCGACGCATGGTTGACAATTGTCGCCGTTGGCGAAGCCAATTGCTAATCGCGCCCTTTCGTGCTGGGGTTTCAATGAATTGATACACAAACTCGTTGATGATGACCGTTGCCGTTAGCGCATACGCAAGTCGGATTGATGACAGTCGTGCACCAGCAACAACAAAAATCGGCCAGTGCCACAAATACAAACCGTATGAACGTCGGCCAATCTCAACAAGCAGCGGAAATGAAAGTGCTCGCTTCACCAGTGAATTTCCCGAACGTACAACGACCGCAATAATTACTGCGGATGCGACAGTTGCAGCAGCAAGACCACCGATGTACAACTGCTCGTCGGCAACGTGAATGACTGAAGAGATATAGCCAAGTGTGATGAATGCACCAAGCGCCAATACGTCTGCAACGACTGAACGTGCTTTGGCAAATTTTGTAATTGCCTTTTTCCATGGATGCCATACACATGCAAGTGCTGCTCCAAGTAGCAACCCACTCGACCTAGTGATTGTGCTGAGATACAAAAAGTTGATACGGGTCTCGTCATCGGCAGTAAATGCCAGTGCGGTTCCCACCATGACTGCTGCGGCCAAAAGCCCAATAACTACAGCCGAAATCCACCTTGGAATTCGCTTGTTGCCCAGTACAAAAACAAATGCAATTGGCCACAGCACATACCACTGTTCCTCTACAGCCAACGACCATAGGTGTCGGAGCATCGGCAACGAGTTTGCAGCAAAGTACGGAGTGTCTACGAAATAGATCTGCCACCAATTCGAGAAATAACCAAGTGCAGGCAAGACGTCTTGACGAAAATCTGGAGCGGAGTCTTTCGCAAAAAACGTCACCGCCACAAGAGACGCGATCAGCATGGTGAACAATGCTGGAAGTAATCGACGCGCACGTCGAATCCAAAACTGCTTCAGGCTCACTTTGCCCGAAACATGTTGTTCGTCAATCATTAATGACGTAATGAGAAAACCGCTGACAACAAAAAATACTTCAACGCCGATGAAGCCACCTGGAATCCAATGAATTCCTGCGTGATACAAAATAACAGCAATAACACTCAGTGCGCGTAAGCCATCAAGCGCAGGCTGATAGCCCATGCGAGTTTCTTCGCTCATTTTGAATGATGAAGAGATCGACGCGAAGCAACAACAATGGCAATCAAGTACACACCTGCACCAAGCGTGAACGGTGCTCCAACGCCAATGTGATCAAAAGCCAAACCCGCTAGCGGCGGGCCGATAACACGAGCAAGAGCATTTGACGATTGCTGAAAACCAAGCACTTCACCGCGCTTTGCTTCGGGTGCAGAGTTAGCAACAAGCGTGGTGAGCGACGGACTTGCAATTCCAGCGCCAATAACCATGAGCACAAGCGCAATGATCAGCACAGGCCAAATAACTGCGGCACCAAGGAACAACATTCCCACTGCAACACATACTTGACCCACTCGTAGCAATTTCAATGAACCGAACTTCTGTGTAAGCGGTCCGATAAGTCCACCCTGCACTGCAGACATCAGCAATCCGACTGCAAGAAAAACCACAGCCGTGCCGGCTTCCGTCAAGTTAAAGCGTGATCCACCGAACAACGAAAATGTTGCTTCAAAACCTGCGAATGGAAGTACTGAGAAAAAACCGATCAACACAAATGATGTGATGTTGCGCTTCTTTGGCTCATCCACAACAACTGGTTGCTCCTCACGTACATTCTTGGTTTCTGGCAAGCGAATGATCGCTGCAACCGCGTTGATTGAAGCAAGCACACCCGCAACGTAAAAAGGAACGTGCGGTCCACCAAGTGCAGCAAGACCACCAAGCGCTGGGCCAACAACAAACCCAACCCCAAAGGCCATACCCAACAGGCCAAGCATTCGTGCTCGTTGCTTTGGAGCACCAAGGTCGGCAATGGCGCTTTGTGCAACCGACACGCTTGCTCCCGATGCACCATCGATGAATCGACCCAAAAACAGCACCCACAACGCGCCCGCTGCACCGGTGATGAAGCTGCCTATGGCGGTACCAATCAGTGAAATAACGATGACAGGTTTTCTGCCAACACGATCTGACCAGCGACCAAGTATCGGAGAAAACACCATTTGCGCCAATGAAAACGAGGCAAACAACAGACCAACTTGAAAACCATTCGCACCATACCGGTCGGCGTAGCGACCAAGAATTGGCGCAACAATTCCAAAGCCCACCATGTCGAGCGCAACAGTTGACCAAATGACCCAAAAGCCACGTGGCAACGGTTCGCGAACTGGTTTTTCAGTATTCATGTTGAGTGGAACCGAATCTAACTGCGACGCACTCGCGTGCCGTCTTTCGTGGTTTCCACCACATAGCCGGCCGCTTGAAGTTCGTCGCGAATTGCATCCGCTTGCGCAAAATCTTTCGCTTTTCGTGCAGCGTCTAATGCATTCGCGCGCTCCACGATTGCCACATCAATATCGTCTCCAGCACGGAGCTTCAGACCAAGCGCATGTGTCATTTCTGTAACTGCGCTTGCCAGTGCTGCAGTAGTTGCACTGTCACCAGTTTCTGAAGCGATGTTTGCACGACGTACCACATCAAAAATCAGTGCCATGGCCGACGAGGTGTCCAAGTCATTATCCATATACAGACGGAACTGGGCGATCACGGATGCATCTGGTTCAGCAGTTGGCAACGATGCATTCGCCATGCGATTTGCAAAACCATCCAGGCCAGCAAGTGAATTCACTGCGGCATCAATGTTGTCTTGACCAACTTTCACAGGTGAGCGGTAGTGCGTTTGCAACAACAACATGCGATACGCACGTGGGTCGTAGTGCTGTACCAAGTCCACAAGGTTGGTGACATTGCCAAGACTCTTTGACATTTTTTCGCCTTCGGTGTCAACGACAAAGCCGTTATGCATCCAATGCTGCGCGAAAGTTTTTCCAAGCGCCACTGCTTGCGCACGTTCGTTTTCGTGATGCGGGAAACGCAAATCTGCTCCGCCGCAGTGTAAGTCGAATCCTTCGCCTAACAACTCCAAGCTCATCACCACGCACTCACTGTGCCAGCCTGGCCTGCCAGCACCCCATGGTGATGGCCAACTCGGTTCACCAGGTTTTGAAAACTTCCACAATGCAAAGTCGGCTGATTGACGTTTTTGCGCTGCGCCAAGCACTTCACGATCGCCACCACCACTCAACATGTCATCCAAACTTTGATGTGCAAGCAAGCCATAGTCAGGCACTGCAGAAATGTCGAGATACACGCCGTCGTCGGTGGTGTAAGCAGCATTGCGCGACACAAGGTCGCCAATCATTGACACCATCTGATCTACATATTCCGTTGCATGAGGAACGTCAGTTGGACGCAATACATCGAGCTCGCCCATTGCCTTAAACCACACGTCTTCGCACTTATGCGTGATCTCGCTCCAGTCGCGATTCTCGCGATTCGCGCGGTCGATAATTTTGTCGTCAATATCGGTGATATTCGACACCAATCGAACCTGAACACCAGACCACTCCAAATACCGGCGCAGAATGTCGTACACCAAGGTGGCTCGGCCATGACCCAAATGCGGTGGCCCGTACACAGTTGGCCCACACAAATAGATGCCCAACTTGCCTGGCTCTCGCATTTTCAGTTCGCGCACATCGCGCGTAACGGTGTCATACAAATGCAGCACGGGTCAAGCCTAGAGGCGCAACAAGATGCCAAGCAGAGTTGCTCTCCAATACAGTTGAACCGCGATGAACGTCCCCGAAAAGCCGACCCTCGATAACCTCGAATCCACTCTCATCCAAAAATGGGAGGAAACGGGCGTCTACACCTTCAATCGCACTGCAACGCGTGAGCAGGTTTTTGCAATTGACACGCCTCCGCCAACCGTCAGTGGCTCGCTACATATGGGTCACGTTTTCAGTTACACCCACACCGACACTGTTGCGCGCTTTTGGCGCATGCGCGGAAAGAGCGTGTTCTACCCGATGGGCTGGGACGACAATGGTTTGCCAACCGAGCGTCGTGTGCAGAACTACTTCGGCGTGTCGTGCGACCCAAACGTTGCATACGACCCAAAGTTCACACCTCCATTTCGTGGAGACGTTCCAAAGGATCATCGCGCAGTAGCCATTTCGCGTCCGAACTTCATTGAGTTGTGTGTTGAGCTAACACACCAAGACGAAAAGATTTTCGAAGACCTCTTCCGCAGGCTTGGACTTTCGGTCGACTGGTCCTTGTTGTACACCACCATTAGCGACTATGCGCGACGAACAAGCCAGGCGGCATTCATTCGCAACTTGTCACGCGGTGAGGCTTATGCGCAAGAAGCACCAACACTGTGGGACGTTGACTTCGGCACTGCAGTTGCACAAGCCGAACTTGAAGACCGCGAGCGACCTGGTGCGTATCACTCCATCAACTTCGCGCGCACCGACGGCTCAGGCAACGTCACCATTGCCACCACTCGTCCAGAGTTGATTCCTGCTTGTGTCGCCCTTGTCGCGCACCCAGACGACCCGCGCTATCAGCCGCTGTTTGGAAAAACCGTGCGCACGCCATTGTTCGATGTTGAAGTTCCAGTAGTTGCTCATGAACTTGCACAGATCGACAAAGGCACCGGTATCGCCATGATCTGTACATTCGGCGACCTCACCGACGTCATTTGGTGGCGTGAACTGAATTTGCCAACACGTGCGGTCATTGGGCGTGACGGTCGCATCGTTACCGACATGCCGGAGTGGATTACTTCAGCTACAGGAACTGCGAATTACACAGCGCTTGCCGGCAAGGGCGTGAAGCAGGCACAAACTGCAATCGTTGAAATGTTGCGCCTCAGTGGCGACATGAACGGCGAGCCCGAGCCAATTACGCACCCAGTGAAGTTCTTTGAAAAGGGCGATCGTCCGCTTGAAATTGTGACCAGCCGCCAGTGGTACATCCGTAACGGTGGTCGCGATGAAGTGTTGCGTGCTGCATTGCTGAAGCGAGGCGATGAACTTGCATGGCATCCCGACTTCATGCAACACCGATACACCAACTGGGTTGGTGGGCTAAACGGTGACTGGCTCATTAGCCGTCAGCGTTACTTCGGAGTTCCTATTCCGCTGTGGTATCCACTCACCGCTGCTGGCGAACCAGACTTCAATAACCCAATCATTCCAAGCGAATCGCAACTTCCAATCGACCCAAGTTCCGATGTTCCTGCTGGCTTTACCGAAGCACAACGTGGAGTTGCTGGTGGATTCATGGGTGAACCAGACGTCATGGATACGTGGGCTACATCGTCACTCACACCGCAAATTGCTGGCCGTTGGATTGATGACCAGAAGTTGTTTAACAACATTTTTCCAATGGATGTTCGGCCACAGGCTCACGACATCATCCGTACATGGTTGTTTGCAACAACAGTGCGCTCACACTTCGAACACAACATTGCACCATGGAAGAACGCCGCGCTGTCGGGATGGATTCTTGATCCAGATCGCAAGAAGATGTCGAAATCAAAAGGCAACGTTGTAACACCAATTGATTTGTTTGAACAATATGGCAGCGATGCAGTTCGCTACTGGGCGGCAAGTGCTCGCCCCGGAGTAGACACTGCATTCAGCGAAGACCAAATGAAGGTGGGTCGCAAACTTGCAACCAAGTTGCTCAACGTCACAAAGTTTGTACTTGGCTTCGGTGAAGCAAACCCAACTGCAACACCAACCGAAGCGGTTGATATTTCGATGCTCGCCCGACTTGCATCAGTTGTAGATGAAGCAACCACCGCGTTTGAAACGTACGACTACGCACGAGCACTTGAAAAGTCGGAGTCGTTCTTCTGGTGGTTCTGCGACGACTACGTGGAACTCGTAAAAACTCGCGCATACTCCGAAGGCACAGGGTCCGATTCAGCAGGTGCAGCATTGCAACGTGCACTCAGTACTTTGCAGCGTTTGTTTGCCCCGCATATTCCGTTTGCAACAGAAGAAGTGTGGAGTTGGTGGCAGACCGGAAGCATTCACCGTGCATCATGGCCAACTCGCACAGATTTGCTCGGTGGAACAACTCCGATTGAATCGACTGAAGTATTGCTCGATGCGGTGTGCAATGTGCTTGCAGTTATTCGTCGCACGAAAACCGAAGCAAAGGTTTCACAACGTGCAGAGGTTGAACATGTGTTGGTGAACGCAACGGAGAAGCAGATTTCGCTCCTGCAAATGGGTGTAGTTGACTTGCTGAACGCTGGCGTTGCTCAACAGATCGAATTCGCCTCTCATGCAAGCGAACAGATTTCGACAACTGTTCGTCTTTTGGCTCAATGACCAAATACCAGCGCCCGCGCTCGCACTATGCGGTGCTCATTTTCAATATTGCAATTGCTGCCTCGTTGCTTGTCGTTGGTGGTGGCCTGTTGTACGCAGGTCAGCGATTGGGAGAACGCCAAGTTGTCAGTTTGAATCGCGGTGATGACGTTGCAGTTAATGAAGACGCCAACATCTCGCCATCAGATCAATGGAACCTCAGCGAGGGCGACCTGAATGCAAAAAACTTCCTGCTGACCGGCTCCGACAATGGCAGCTGCGTAGACCCAAATTCCCCATATGCAGGCGCTTTTGGTGACCGCAACTCGTTTGGTGAACGTAGCGACACCATCATGATTATTCGGGTCAATCCGAAAGACAATCAAGCCGCTTTTCTCTCCTTTCCTCGCGACCTGTGGGTAAAAATCGCAGGCTCAACTCGTTCGAACCGAATCAATACGGCGTTCGAACGCAAGAACCCCAACACGCTTGCCGACACCATCTATCAAAACTTCGGAATCACTATCGACCACTACGTCAACATTGACTTCTGCGCGTTTAAAGAAATTGTGGATGCCGTGGGCGGAGTAAAGGTTCCTTTCCTTTACGAAACCCGAGATAAGAAAACTGGTTTGTACATTCCTGGTCCGAGTTGCTTTGAGTTCAGCGGTGATCATGCGCTCGCATACGTTCGTTCGCGCTCTGGCTATTCCTACTTTGACACTACGAAAAACTCTTGGGTATCAGATGGAACTTCTGACCTCGGTCGAATTAGTCGACAGCAAGATTTCATTCGTCGAGCAATGCAACGCGCGCTTGATAAAGGGTCTTCCAGCCCACGCGTTGCGAACCAACTTTTGAATGCCGCTTTGAAGAATGTGATCACCGATGACCAATTAACTCCGATCACCATGTTGCAACTGGCGCAAGCAATGCGCAATCTGAACACCAGTGGAATACCGACATACACAGTTGAAAGTTCTGGTCAGATGATTGGTGATCAAGCTGTGCTTGTTCCGCGAATTCAGAATGACACCATGCGAGAGATTCTTGCTCTGTTTCAAGGTAAAGCAAGTTTTGCAACACCAGGTTCTGCCGCGAATAATGCGTCGCCCGACACCACCTCTGCTGAAGGTGCAATGGGCGCAATCATCTCCACGGTTGCGTACTTGAAAACACAACCAAGCAACGGTGTTACACCACCAACTATTCCCGTCGTTGCCCCTGAACAAAACTCGTACGGCATTTCGCCACCGAACGACCCGACCTGTCGCTAGTCGAGCACTCGACGCATTGCGTCGGGAATATCGCTTGGTCCGCTCACCGTTGTAAAGCGGGCACCCACCGAATCGGCAAACACTCGAGCCTCTGCATCGTCCTCTAGCGGAGCAATGACCACCAATTCGTCTAACGACTTTGCGGCTGCGCGCACATCGCCATCAACAGTTGCTCGACAGTCCGATAGCAGCACCGTGATGCGTCTGGACGCTTTCGAGCGTGACAGCTGTTCTCGTGATGCATGTAATGCACCAGCCAAGTCAGTCGTGCCAAACCCGCGAAGCGCAAGCACCGTATTCACCACGTCATCACCGGACTTGTGAACGTCTTGAGATTTAGCCGCAATCACATCTTTGCCAAACACCAACACGCTGTAATCAGCAGGCTCACGGGCCGCAATTGAGGCTGCAGCCATTGCCGAATTAGCAAGCGGCTTACCGCCCATTGAGCCACTGCGGTCAACGACCAAGCTGATGGCTGTACCTGGCCGCAACCAGCCGCGCACACGTAACTCATCTGCGTCTACCACTCCTGTTGCGCGAAGTTCATTAAGCGCATCGAGGCTTGCATCAATATCAATATCGCCTGCATCGGGTTGATATTTGCGCAGCGACATTTTTCCAATTCCTCGCGGACGCGGCTTTCCGCTTTGGGCAAGTTCAATCAAAATTCGACCAGCAAGTTTGCGCGCAAGATCACGCAAGGCCGGGTCGGTTGCTGCAGTTAAGTCGGCAAGCATCGACAAGGTTTCATCTGGAGAGTTCTGCATTGCTTCATCAAATGCAACTTCGTCAAGTTCACCGACTTCGGGTGAGATCTCTTCAAACCCAGAGTGCTTTGACAACTCTTTGCGCGACGTTGTTCGTTTGCTTGCTTGCTGCGCAGCCTGTTCAGCCTGCGCGCCTTCTTTTACTAACGGGAGTTCGTTGCCCCAGTCGGGGCGCCAGCTTTTCCCGCGTCGCCGTCTTCCGGCTTCACACCAAATACGTCAGCAAAGATTTCGGTGATCACTTCTTCTGCCGTACGAACACTGCCTTCACGCAACCGCACGCGACCCGTCAATGCAACGAGTGCGCTGTCTAAACCAATCGAAGTTGTCTCAACCGCAGCATTGCGCATCGCCGACAAACTTGCAGCAACCACCGCAGTATCAATTGCACCACGAACCGAAGAGCCGAAACGCAAGTCCGAGTGATTACGTGTGCGACGGACCATTTCAACAACCTTGCCAACCCAGTCACGCGACACATTTGATGTGCTGTTCTGCTTCGCAATTTCACGCAACACAATTTCCACTTCGTCTGTTGCGCTTTGGTACGTCATTGCAACACGGCACACGCGGTCGTACACCGCACTTGAAATACGTGCGGTGCCAACTGCATCAAACGGGTTCATTGCAGCAACAAGTCGGAAGCCAGCCGCGCTTTTCACGGTGCCTAGTCGTGGAACAGTAATTTCACCTTCACTCATCACCGTGATGAGCACGTTCAGCGTCTCTTCTGGAATGCGATTGATTTCTTCTACATAGAGCAACGAGCCTTCACGTAGTGCTGACACCAGTGGTCCGTCAACGAATACATCTGCGCTGTACCCATCGGTCAGCACTCGCGCTGGATCAAAGTGCCCAACTAGCCGTGCTGGAGTGAGTTCGGCATTACCTTCAACGAAGGCGAAGCCGACGCCGAGGGCTTCAGCAACAGACCGCAAAAGTGTTGATTTTCCTGTGCCTGGAGGGCCTTCCAACAGAATGTGTCGACCACCATGCAATGCGGCGACGACAAGTTCTAGTTCACGCGCGCGACCAACAACCGAAGCTGCCGATACGCGAAGAACGTCGCTTGCCGACGCTGCTGCCATAGCTGAGACTAACTAGTCGAACTTGATAACGCCACGGATGTTTTCTCCGTCGCGCATTGCTCGGTAACCCTCGTTGATGTCACTCAGTTTGTATTCCTTCGTGACGAGGCCATCAAGGTCGAGCTGACCTTCGCGGTACAGGCCCATCAACTTTGGAATGTCGGAACGTGGATTACCCGAACCGAACAATGAACCAACCAACTGCTTTTCCATCAAGGTCAGGTCGAGCAAGCTCATGCCTGCACCAAACTCTGTTGCTGGGTGAATGTTGGTCACGACAACGCGTCCACGCTTTGCAGTAAGCGCCATTGCTTCGTGAATAACTGCACCGTTGCCAACGCCCATGGTCATGATCACTTTGTTAGCCATGGTTCCCCAAGTGAGTTCTTGCAACAGTGGCAATGCTTCAGCCATCGAGCTTGCAGTGTGTGTTGCACCAAACTCCATTGCCTTTTCGCGCTTGAACTCCACTGGATCAATTGCAACGATGCGCTTTGCACCAGCAATGCGCGCACCTTGAACTGCGTTTGCGCCAATTCCGCCAACACCAACCACTACGACAGTGTCACCAGGTGCTACTTCTGCTGCATACACACTCGATCCCCAACCGGTAACCACACCGCAACCGAGCAAGCATGCACGATCAAGTGGAACGTCTTTTTCAATCTTGATGCAACTTGCTTCGTTTACAACCGTATGTTCGGCAAATGTTCCAAGCAAGCACATGATGCCGACGTCTTTGCCACCTGCGTGGTGACGCGAAGTCTGATCACTGATTTGCTTTCCTGTTGCCATGTAGGCACCAAGGTCGCACAAGTTTTGGTGACCGGTGCTACAACTGACGCAACGTCCACATGACGGAATGAATCCGAACACCACGTGATCGCCAGGTGCTAACCAACTGACATTTGATCCAACTTGTTGCACAACGCCGGCGCCTTCGTGGCCACCAATGATTGGCAATTCAAATGGCAAGTCACCCGTCACCAAGTGCTCATCGCTGTGGCACATGCCAGAAGCGGCCAACTTCACCAACACTTCGTTTGGACCTGGCGCATCAAGTTCAATTTCTTCAATTGTCCAAGGAGCATTCAACTCCCACAACACAGCTGCCTTCGTCTTCACACTGACCCCCTCGTCACTGTCGCCGGGCGCAGGGTGCGCCAGCGAGATACTGGCTCTATTGTTGCCCAGCCATTGGCGCTGACGCTACCCCGAGCCCGTCGCCTGAGTACTGTGGTTGGTGATGGACACCACAGCACCTTTAGCCGTAGATACCGCCCAGGCCCAGACTGCAAGCCACGACAGCGTTTCCTCGGCAACCACCACACCGCACATCGTTGAAGAACTCCTCGTTGAGGAAATTTCTATCGACGGCATGTGTGGCGTGTACTAACCAATAGTCGTTTCACAATGACCGTCACTCTGGATTCAGCGTGCGAGTTGCACCCCCAAGTTGCATTACGCCCTGAACCCTTCGGCGCACTTGCCTATCACTATGGCAATCGCAAACTTGTTTTCTTGAAGCACCCAGACGTGGTTGCTGTGCTGCGCGATGTTGCAGCACACGACACACTTGCTGACACGTTGGTTGCGCACCATGTTGCACCAGAGCGTTGGAATTCATTTGTCAGCGCGCTCAGTTCGCTTGAAGCATCGGAGATCATTCGTGTCCGTCAGTAACTTAAGCACGCAACTCAAAGGCGGATTAGATGCGCCAATTTGTTTGACATGGGAACTTACCTACGCATGCAATTTGCAATGCATCCATTGTTTGTCCAGTAGCGGTCGTCGCGACCCTCGCGAACTGGACACCGATCAGGTAAAGAATGTGCTTGACCAACTGCGCGACTTGCAAGTGTTTTACATCAACATAGGTGGTGGCGAGCCAATGATTCGCAAAGACTTCTTCGAGATTCTTGAACATGCAGAACACAACAACATTGGTGTGAAGTTTTCAACGAATGGAACATACATCACTGCCGAGAATGCAAAGCGCCTTGCTTCCATGAATTATCTCGATATCCAAATCAGTATGGATGGCGTAGACCGCTCAACGAATGATGCAGTGCGTGGTGAAGGATCATTTGACACATCAATAGCCGCGATGAACCATTTGCGCGATGCAAACTTTGGACCGTTCAAGATTTCTGTTGTTATGACTCGACACAACGTCGACCAACTTGATGCATTTAAGCAACTTGCCGACAGTTACGGTGCGCAACTACGAATTACTCGCTTGCGTCCTGCGGGTCGCGGTGCAGACACATGGAATGAATTGCACCCAACACAAGCGCAACAGCGACAGATCTACGACTGGCTCATTGCGCACGGCGACAACGTGCTCACTGGAGACTCGTTCTTTCACCTCAATGCATTCGGCGAATCACTTCCTGGCTTGAATCTATGTGGCGCTGGACGTGTGGTGTGCCTCATTGACCCAATTGGTGATGTCTACGCCTGCCCATTCGTCATTCATGATCAATTCAAAGCGGGTTCTGTTCACGACGAGGGTGGTTTTGCTCACGTATGGCGTAATAGCGAACTCTTTCTCTCGCTACGCGAACCTGAGTCAGAAGGCGCATGCACATCGTGCGGTAACTATGACTCGTGCCAGGGCGGATGTATGGCTGCGAAGTTCTTTACTGGTTTGCCCCTTGATGGCCCAGATCCAGAATGTGTAATAGGAGCTGGCGAATCTCTGCTCAAGAGCGCAGCCGTGACTCTCATTCCAAAACCCAGCATGGACCATTCACGTAAAGTTTCGGTAACAGTTGGGGGAAACAAGTAATGGACTTTTCACTGAACGGCGTTGAGCCGATCTATGTCGCAGGCGCAATGATCGTCTCGTATTTTTTGGGAACCATTCCAAGCGCGCTCATTGTTGCTAAGCGCGGCGGTGTAGACGTCACTGCCGAAGGTTCTGGTAACCCTGGCACATCAAACGTGATTCGTTTGCTCGGGTGGAAGTACGGCCTTGTGGTCTTTGTAGCAGACGTTTTGAAAGGTTCAGCTTCAGTTGGCATTGCGTACTACTTGACACATACATATGGCGACAATCTGAATGTTTCCTATCTTGCTTATGCGTGTGCGTACGCTGCAGTGCTCGGACACACGTTCCCTGTCACTCGTGGCTTCCACGGAGGAAAAGGTGTGGCTACTGGTGGCGGAACCATGTTCGTGTTGTACCCAGCCATGAGCGCTGTGCTGTGCACGTCTTGGTTCGTCATTCGCAAACTCACGGGCAAATCGGCAGTTGCTTCTCTCGTCATCACCATTGCTGTGCCCGTGTACGTGATTGCCACCGTTGGTTTTGGTGAACCTCAGTCGTGGCAAATTGCTGCAGTGCTCGGACTCGTTGGCTTGATCATCATTCGCCATTTGCCGAACATTAAACGCATGCGCAAGCACGAGGAACTTGCCGCGTAAATAACTTGCGCACCCAGCAACATGGTCTCGTTCATTACTGACTTCTTTAACGGGCTGAAGGATTTCTCAGACTCGTATTGGTTCTACGTCATTATTCTTGTCATTGCGATACTTGACTCTGTATTTCCAATCGTTCCCAGCGAAACTTTGGTCATTATTGGTGGTGTAAGTGCTGGATCTGGATCACTTTCACTTGGCCTCGTTATGGCTTGTGCATTTAGCGGAGCGTTCATTGGTGACCACCTGTCGTACTTTCTTGGACGACGTGCAAGCGACTCGATAACCCGTCGCTACGAGCGAACCGACAAGGGTAAACACCGACTTGCGAGCGTGATTCATCAGATTCATGAACGTGGAGGCCTTTTGCTCATTACCGCACGTTTCATTCCAGGCGGTCGAACAATATTGACTTTGGCCTGCGGAATTACGAAGCAGGAACGCAAGTGGTTCACGGGCTGGATTATCGCCGCGGCGACAATTTGGTCAACCTATGCATCTTTGCTCGGCTTTATTGGTGGAAAGACCTTTGAAGACAACCATACGCTGGCGTTCGTTTTTGCCTTCAGTTGTGCGATTGGCGTCACCGCACTTATTGAACTTGCGCGTTTCATTTTGAAAAAACGCAAGTCACAATAAGGCATGCCCAGTTCGCCAACGTGGCCAGAAGTTTCCCGCAATGCGTGCGTGGTAATTCCCGTTGGCTCATTTGAACAACATGGTCCACATCTCCCACTTGACACCGATACCCAAATTGCTTCTCACCTCTGCGCGCAGGCAACAACAGGCATGGACAATATTGTTGTTGCGCCACCGCTTTCAATAACAGCAAGCGGTGAGCACGCAGGTTTCCCCGGCACTATTTCCATAGGGACTGAAGCCTTTGCCACAGTGATCGTGGAACTCGTTCGCTCATGCGAATGGGCAACAGGAGTCATTTTGGTTCATGGCCACGGCGGAAACTTCGAAGCAGTGCAACGAGCCACTGCCATGTTGAACTCGGAGCAACGCAACATTGCCAGCTGGTGGCCACACATTCCTGGCGCAGACGCGCATGCAGGCCACACCGAGACATCACTCATGTTGGCCATTAATCCAAAC
>Ga0208787_1000186_pt1 | contig 31073 bp, 20 predicted proteins | sample Wag4_2014_7_11_FD_187362 | JGI IMG/M metagenome (GOLD analysis project Ga0208787, IMG submission 187362) | Fresh water microbial communities from Ohio, USA - Utica-2 Time Series HT 2014_7_11 (SPAdes) (version 2) | ecosystem: Environmental > Aquatic > Freshwater > Water tank | place: USA: Ohio...
ACTGCTGCACCTGTTGTATTAATTCATCCTTCACAACAAATGAAAGATAGCTTTGACTATCGAATGGATCATGATAATGTATATTTAAAAAACAATAACCCCTTAACATGGGACTCTTTTTTCAATGCGCATTTTGGGACAGGAGAAATTGATGCTTGTTATTGGATTGACTTAATAGCTTTTTTAGAAACTGGCAAAAAACAATTCACTGAAAATTATATCGAATCGAATTTTAATTACAACGATTTAAAATTAGTAGAGAATGGCTTGGAATGGAATAATATTAGTGCGGAGAAAATTATTTTCTGCGATGGCGTAAATGCTATGATGAACCCTTATTTTAAAACACTGCCCTTTGCGCCCAATAAAGGAGAAGCGCTTATTGTAGAAATAAAAGGACTTCCTGCTAAACATATTTATAAAAATAATTTAGCCATTGTGCCTTGGAAAGAAAATTTATTTTGGGTGGGCTCTAGCTTTGAATGGAATTATACAAACACAATACCCACAGATGCCTTCAAACAAAAAACTATCGATAGCCTCAATGCAGTGCTAAAAATTCCTTACACTATTGTGGACCATCTAGTAGGTATAAGACCTGCCAATACCGAGCGTCGTCCTTTTGTGGGCTTACATCCTAGCTATGCGCAAATAGGTATTTGTAATGGCATGGGTACCAAGGGCTGTTCATTAGCCCCTTATTTCACCCATCAATTAATTGAACATATTGAGCATAATGCTCCGCTTCATGCTGAGGCCGATGTTCAAAGATTCAAGCAATTAATCAGTTCCTAAAAAAAGTTCCCGAAAAATAAAAAAAATCAATATTTTTAAACATCACTCATTAAAACCATTATCTGAATCATGAACGAAGATGAAAAAAAATTATACAACATTCCTATTGCTTATCGCAAAATGGAAAATTTGCATATTGTTTTTTGGATTTTTAAAGATATCGCCTGGTGTATGGGATTTGCCTGGTTAGGTATTGCGATGATTATTCCCACATTAAGTATTTCTATTATTATTGCTTGGAGAACAAGGGATATTGTTTCTGAATTATGTCATAACCTAGCTATTAGTGTTTGGATAATGGCCAACTCTTTTTGGATGTGTACTGAATTTTTTCATGTAGATACAAAAATTGTAGCGGGTACTATAGCAATGAAAGAATTAGCCATGATTCCATTTATTACCGGTTCAATAATATTAGCCTATTACTATTTAATATATAAGCCAAGACATAAGCAAGAAGTAGCTAGCTTATAGGAACTTTACAATGAATTGGGCTATATTTGCTCATCAAACCTATATCAATAGATTCTTATGTACCGTACGCACCATTGTGGAGAGTTAACTATTCAATCTGTCAATAAAAATGTAACCTTGGCTGGATGGGTTCAAACCATTCGTAAGTTCGGTGCCATTAATTTTATTGACTTAAGAGACCGCTATGGTATTACCCAACTTTTAATGGGGGAAGAATTACAAGCGCAATTAGATGCACAACCATTAGGTCGTGAATTTGTGATTCAAGTAAAAGGAACCGTTATTGAGCGTTCCAATAAAAATGAAAATATTCCTACTGGTGAAATTGAAATTAAAGTAACTGAATTTTCCATATTAAATGCATCATTGGTACCGCCTTTCACGATTCAAGACGATACAGATGGCGGAGATGATATTAGAATGAAATACCGTTTTTTGGATTTAAGAAGAAACGCTGTAAAGAAGAATTTGACAATAAGATATAATGTTAACCGCGCTACAAGAAACTATTTACATGAAAAAGGCTTCATGGATATTGAAACGCCTTTTTTAATTAAGTCTACTCCAGAAGGAGCACGTGATTTTGTGGTGCCTAGTAGAATGAATGCAGGTGAATTTTATGCCTTACCGCAGTCGCCACAAACATTCAAACAATTATTAATGGTAAGTGGCTATGACAGATACTACCAAATTGTAAAATGTTTTAGAGATGAGGATTTAAGAGCCGATAGACAACCCGAGTTTACACAGATAGACTGCGAGATGAGTTTTGTGGAGCAAGAAGATATCTTAAATATGTTTGAAGGTTTAATTAAGAGCATATTTAAAGACGTTAAAAATATTGATTACACCGAGACCGTTCAAAGAATGACTTGGGAAGATGCGATGTGGCAGTATGGTAATGACAAGCCCGATATTCGTTTTGGTATGGAAGTTTGCAATTTGAAAAAACCTGCGCATGTATTTGCTGAGAAGCAAGATAAAGCTGCACTTATTAACGGTGCCGATTTTAAAGTGTTTGACGAAGCAGAAACAGTGGTAGCTATTGCAGTACCTGGTTGCAGTGAATACTCTCGTAAACAAACCGATGAATTAACAGAGTGGGTGAAGCGTCCGCAAATTGGTATGAAAGGAATGGTATTTATTAAATGTAATACCGATGGTAGTTTTAAAAGTAGTGTAGATAAATTTTATACAGAAGATAAATTAAATGCCATTGCCGCTGCCTCTAATGCAAAAGCGGGTGACTTAATTTTAATTTTAGCAGGTGCAGAAGAAAGAACAAGAAAGGCCATTAGTGAATTAAGATTAGAATTAGGCAAGCAATTAGGTTTTAGAAAAGAAGATGAATTTAAATTGTTATGGGTATTGGACTTCCCTTTGTTTGAATATGATGAAGAAGGCAACCGTTGGGTAGCAAGACATCATCCGTTTACTTCTCCTAAGCCCGATCATATTGATATTATGATTAACAATGCACCAGAAATTAAAGATGCTGCTAAATATTTAGAACATCCTTATGCAGGTATCAAGGCGAATGCTTATGATATGGTATTGAATGGCAATGAAATTGGTGGTGGTTCTATTCGTATTTTCCAAAGAGCCCTTCAAGAAAAAATGTTTGCAGCATTGGGCATGAGCCAAGAAGAAGCACAACATAAATTTGGTTTCTTATTAGGTGCCTTTGAATACGGAGCGCCTCCACATGGTGGTATTGCTTTTGGCTTTGACCGTTTATGCGCTTTATTAGGGGGCAGTGAAAGTATTCGTGACTTTATTGCTTTTCCTAAAAACAATAGTGGCCGTGATGTAATGTTAGACGCCCCTAGCAGCATTGACGATAAGCAGTTTGAAGAATTGCAAATCAAATTGAATTTAAAAAAAGACTAGAACAAGCTAGTATACTAGTATAATACTAGCATACTAAAATAATAATAGACTAATACTTTAGAAAGCATGGCCCCTCAATTAAAACTATATACGGTACTTTCTTATATACTTATACCCATTGCTTTGCTTTTCGCCTTCATGGATATTGTTTTATTATTTTCCTCTTTGGCCAACCCTAGCGCACTTATTATGGTATTTATTTTAGCTTGTTTGGTTATTTATACTTTTGCAAGTTTTAAGTTTTTAAAATCGGGTATTGAAAAAGAAGTAGCCCAAAGTTCAAAATTGAAAGATTGGATTAAAGTAAACGCCTATGTAAGCTTTTTCTTATGTAGTTTATTTTTTATCAACGCTATAAGCATACTCATTAGTAGCGATCTGGTTTTATTAAAATTTATTGACGAATTTTTAGTACAACAACCTACTATGCCCAAAGAAATAACTAGTGCCCTTATTTTATCTTTATTAAAGGGGGTTTCTGTATTTCTGCTTTTCACTGGTATCGTAGGACTTATTCATATTAGAACTAGCCTTCGTCTAATAAAACAGTATGAGTATTTATTTGAATAAACCCTATTTTTGTTTTTATGAATACGAACACTAATTTACGATGGGTTACTAAATCATTTTCCGAGCTAACAGTGGATGAATTGTATGATGTATTAAGATTAAGAAGTGAGGTATTTATTGTAGAACAAAAATGTATTTTTTTAGACATAGACAATAACGATCGTAAAGCATTTCATACTATTGGATTTATCGGAGATGAAGTGGTAGCCACTACCCGACTATTTGATAAAGATATTATGTACGACGGTTATCAGAGTATTGGTCGCGTGGTAGGATCACCAAGGCATAGAGGCCTAGGTATTGGCAAGGCCTTAATGCAATACTCTATTAGTGAATGTGAAAGATTATTTGGAAAAGGGCCTATAAAAATTGGGGCTCAATTATACTTAAAGAAATTTTATAACGAACAAGGCTTTGAACAATCAGGTGATGTATATCTAGAAGACGAGATAGATCATATTCCCATGATTCTTACCCCTTCATTTCCAGTGCTAAGAACTTAGCTGTATGTGTTTTTGATTTTTTAATCATTTCCTCAGGTGTGCCTGTAAATTGAATAAGCCCTCCACCGCTTCCCCCTTCTGGACCTAGGTCAATAATATAATCGGCTACTTTAATCACGTCCATATTATGTTCAATCACTAAAACAGTATTGCCTCTGTCTACTAATCGGTTTAATACACCAATTAATAATTGAATATCTTGAAAATGTAAACCTGTAGTAGGTTCATCTAAAATATAAAATGTTTTGCCCGTATCTTTTTTACCAAGTTCAGTGGCTAATTTAACGCGCTGTGCTTCTCCTCCACTTAATGTTACAGCCGACTGTCCTAAAGTAATATAGCCCAAGCCTACTTCTAGTAAAACTTTTAATTTTCTATAAATAAAAGGCACAGCTTGGAAAAAATCACAGGCTTCTTCTACAGTCATATTAAGTACATCACTAATTGACTTTCCTTTATACCTGATTTCTAAAGTCTCTCTATTATATCTCTTACCTCCACATTTCTCACAGTGCACATATACATCGGGTAAAAAATTCATTTCAATCACACGCATTCCACCACCCTCGCAAACTTCACAACGACCACTTTTTACATTAAAAGAAAAACGACCTGCTAGATAACCTCTAATTTTTGCCTCGGGCACAGAAGCAAATAAAGTTCTAATATCTGTAAAGAAACCACAATAAGTGGCAGGGTTGCTACGAGGGGTTCTACCAATGGGCGACTGGTCTATCTCAATTACTTTATCTATTTGCTCAATACCTTCCACTTTAACAAATGGCATAGGTTTGGTTTTGCTATTATAGCAAAACTGAGAAAGTATGGGATATAAAGTTTCATTAATTAATGTAGACTTTCCACTTCCACTCACTCCCGTCACGACCGTGAAAGTACCTAAAGGAAAACTGCAGTTTACTTTTTGTAAAGTATTACCCGTGGCTCCTTTAATATTAATATTTAGTCCATTGCCCTTTCTTCTTTCTGCAGGAATCTCAATAAATTTCTTGCCTGCTAAAAACAGGGCGGTATCAGATTTTAATTTAATAATTTCCTTTGGTGTACCCTGCGCTACTATATGCCCTCCGTGAATACCTGCTCTAGGACCAATGTCTACTAAGTAATCGGCAGCCATCATAATATCTTTATCATGCTCCACTACTAAAACAGTATTACCAATATCGCGTAATTGTTTAAGGGCTGTAATTAATCTTTGGTTATCGCGTTGGTGCAGTCCAATAGAAGGCTCGTCTAATATATAAGTAATACCTTGTAGTTGTGAGCCAATTTGGGTGGCTAAACGAATTCTTTGAGACTCTCCTCCACTCAGAGATTTAGAAGGCCTGCTTAAAGATAAATACGATAACCCCACATTCATTAAAAAAGAAATACGGTCGTCAATTTCTTTTAATATACCAGCAGCAATTTGTGTATCTTTTTTATCTAGCTTAGCAGGTATTTTTTTAAACCAATCCTGCAAAGCGTCTAAATGCATATCATTTAAAGCAGCAATATTTTTATCATTCACTTTAAACCATAAACTTTCTTTTCTTAACCTCGCTCCCTCACAAGTAGGACAGGTATTGAGTTCCATATATCCTTCCACCCATGCCTTTAAATGGTCGGTGCTTTGAGAAGAAGTAAACCATCTTTTCATCATGGGCACAATCCCTTCATAACTGCCTGTGTATTCGTTGGGAATATTTTCATCGTTTAAATCCATGTCTAAAGTGGAAGAAATATTTTTATCTCCAAATAAAATTAAATTCAAATGCTCTTTAGATAGATCTTGAATGGCTTTATCTAAATTAATTTTATGTTTTCTAGCGAATAATTTTATTTGATTAAATACACTAGCCTCTCTTGCTTCTCCCAATGGATGAATAGCCCCTTCATTGATACTTAAAGAGTGGTCTTGCAAAAGCAAACTCATATCAATAGCATACACATTGCCTAAACCTTTACAATTAGAACAAGCTCCATAAGGGGAATTAAATGAAAAACTATTGGGTGAAGGTTCTTCATAACTTAAACCTGTGGTCTCACACATTAATTGTTTAGAGTATTGAACCAATTTAGTTTTACCTTCTTCTAAAACAAAGAGTAAGTCCTTACCCATTTTTAAACATTGGGAAACACTTTCTCCTAATCTTGTTTTCATCGCATCTGTAACTGGGATTCGATCAATTACAATTTCAATGTCGTGAATTTTATAACGGTCTACTTGGAATTTGGGTCTTAGTTCAATAATCTCTCCATCTACCCTCGCCTTCACAAATCCTTTCTTTCTAATTTCTTCAAACAATTCTCGGTAATGCCCTTTTCTTCCACGCACCACGGGTGCTAGTAAATTAATTTTTTTGTCTTTAAACTGAGTGAAAATATTTTGAATAATTTCTGCCTCAGAAAATTTCACCATGGGCTTGCCCGTATTATAACTATAGGCCTTGCCTATGCGCGCATATAATAATCTTAAAAAATCGTATAATTCGGTAACGGTACCTACTGTCGACCTTGGGTTTTTATTGGTGGTTTTTTGCTCAATGGCAATCACCGGTGAAAGCCCTGTAATTTGGTCTACATCGGGACGCTCCATTTCACCCATAAACTGCCTAGCATAAGCGCTAAAGCTTTCCATATAGCGTCGCTGACCCTCATTATAAAGGGTATCAAAAGCCAAGGAGGACTTGCCGCTGCCGCTCACCCCCGTAAACACCACTAACTGGTTTTTAGGAATGGTAATATCAAAATTTTTGAGGTTATGCTCTCGGGCACCGACTACGGTTATATATTCTTTAATTTGGCTCATCTAAGGGGTTAAAGTTATAACAACCTTTTAAATAATTTGTTTAGAACAAAGAATAAACATTTAGTAATTTTGCAAAAACCAGATTCTTGCAAAAAAAGCACTTTATAATCGCTGTCGTTTTAAGCATTAGCCTCGCTGCTAGTTTGTTTTCAATGAGTATGCTTTGGGGCAAAAATGAGGCCTTCCTCTATTTAAATGAGAACCTAGGCCAGTTGGCAGATAAGTTTTTTGAATACAGCAGCTATTTGGCTGAGGGCTGGATTTGGATACCCTATTTTATTGTTCTAGTGGGTTTATTCAAAATGGATACCCCTTTTATTTTAATGAACTTCTTAGTATCTACCCTGCTCACACAATTTGCTAAAAATTATATTTTTAACACCGCCAAGCGTCCTATGGCAAGCGGTTTAGACGCCACTCAAATACATACTGTACCAGGTGTAGAAATTCATAGTTTAAATAGTTTTCCTTCGGGGCATACCGCCACCGCCTTTACACTATTTTTATTGACTACCTATTTATTCCCTAATAAATATGCTTTAACCATAGGTATAGTCTATGCCTTAGTTTGCGCTTATTCCCGCATTTATTTAGCACAGCACTTTCCCTTAGATTTAGCAGGCGGAATTATTGTAGCCCTTCTTACATTACCCATTAGTATTTTTATAAGAGAAAAATTAAATAAAAAACCATTTTAGCAAGTGGTGGCTTTGCACATTTAAATTAATCATTATGTTAAAACGTTTTTTATTAATTGTAAGTTTATTTACTTTATTGAATGTTTGCGCACAGGATACTGCGCATAATGCACATACAAGTGCCCCAGTAGTTAATAGTAGCATCACAGATCAGCAAATTATTAGTGGTAGAAAGAATAGTCCGGAACAAATGAATAAGCCCTATGTAATTTTAATTTCAGCTGATGGTTTTAGAAACGATTTTGCTGAATTATACGAAGCCAAAAAATTACAAGCACTTTCTTCGCGTGGAGTGCGTGGAAAATACATGATACCCTCTTATCCTTCTGTAACTTTCCCGAATCATTATAGTATTGCAACAGGTTTATACCCTGCGCATCATGGACTTGTAGATAATAGCTATATTGATGTTGCCTCAGGCGCTTTTTATAATATGGGTAATAAGAAAATGGTGGCGGAAGGTAAATGGTATGGCGGTACTCCACTTTGGGTTTTAGCAGAGCAGCAAAAAATGATTAGCGCTAGTTTTTACTGGGTAGGGTCGGAAGCCGATATTCAAGGTATTAAACCTACCTACCATTATATCTATAATGATAAAATTGATATAGCCACTAGAATCAAAGCAGTGAAGGATTGGTTAAGCCTTCCTGAAGATAAGCGCCCTCACTTCATTACTTTTTATTTTCCAGATGTCGACCACGATGCACATACCTATGGACCAGACGATATACGCGTGAAAAAATCGGTGCAATTTATAGACAGTAGTATAAATGCACTACAAGAATCATTAGCAAGTTTGAACTTACCTATTAATTATATTTTTGTTTCAGACCATGGCATGGCAAAAGTAGATAATGTAAATACCAAACCATTACCTAGCAGTATTGATACCGCTTATTTTAAAGTGCCTTGGGGCGATACACAGCTTCATTTATATGCCAAGGATAAATCGAAAGTAGAACCTACTTATAATGCACTTAAAAAGGATACCAGTGTGACTGTGTATACATTAGATGAAACTCCAGCCTATTGGCATTATAAAAAAGCAGATGATAAATTTAACAGATTGGGTGATTTAATTGTAGTGCCTCATTATCCAAAAGTTTTTAATTTATCGAGAAGTAAGGCCTCTTTAGGTAAACATGGTTTTGATAACCATATGCCTGAAATGCGCGCCAGCTTTATGGCTTGGGGCCCTGCCTTTAAAAAAGGATTAACCATTGATGGTTTTGAAAATGTAAATATATATCCAATAGTGGCGCATATACTAGGCTTAAACTACGACGCAAAAACTATCGATGGTAAGTTTGAAGTATTGAAACCAATATTAAAATAATTTAAGCGTATTATTTTTTCTCATTATTTGATTAAACTGCTTTAATCAGTTTTAGTAAAAAATCATAAAATTTTTACAAATTTTCTATTCATATACACATTTCTTAAACTACTTTAACCAGAAATGATATTATATGTGATAAGTTTATACTACCAAACAAGTAGTATACACTATGACAATGAATAAAAAACTAACAGCGACTGAAAGCAGAGTACTTCAGTTAATTGCTGAACAAAAAAAGAGTAAAGAAATAGCTGAAATATTATTTGTTTCTGAAAAAACAATTCGCAATCATAGGTATAATATTAAAAAGAAATTAGACCTGCCTAAAGAGAATAATAGTTTGTTGAAGTGGGCGATATTGAATTTTAAGTAAGCCCACAGGATCACCTCACTTCGTTCGGTGATCCTGCAAACCCTCAGTGCAAAAGCATAAAAACATTAGCCTAATGAAATTCATTCATTAGGCTTTTTGTTATTTCACTCATGCGCGATTCCAAGCGAGCTTGAATCGCTTATTCCTGAAATAACAAAGCCTCAACTTTCGTTGAGGCTTATGTTTTCTTTTTTGGTCGGGAAGACAGGATTCGAACCTGCGACCACCTGGTCCCAAACCAGGTACGCTACCGGACTGCGCTACTTCCCGTTCCTATTACTAGTTGCCTAGTAAATATTGTTTCCGGTGTATTCTACTTCTTTATATCTAAAACAAGAACTAAATGAGAGCGGAGAGGAAGGGATTCGAACCCTTGGTACAGTTTAACCCGTACGGCAGTTTAGCAAACTACTGATTTCAGCCACTCATCCACCTCTCCTCCAAAACCTCTTTCGAGGGCTGCAAAAATAAGCAGCTTGGCCTTAAATACCTAAAAAAAGTCCGGAATAAACTCAAATAAAGTTCGTTCCGGACCAGAATATAGTTATTTAATAATTTGTAGTGGTAAAAGGGCTTATTACATAGCCGCTAACTGCACTTTTTGAGTCAGTTCCATCACGTTCTCTCTGAACATAGAATCGGTATCCATTAAGTCCTTCACTGTTTGGCAAGAATGTATAACCGTAGTATGATCACGTCCACCAAAATGCTCTCCAATTGTTTTCAAAGAATTCTTTGTGAAAGCCTTTGCTAAGTACATGGTAATTTGACGCGCTTGTACAATTTCACGCTTACGTGTTTTTTGTAACAATTTATCATAAGGCACTTCGAAGAATTCACAAACCATTTTTTGTATAGCGTCGATGGTAATTTCTTTACTACTTGTTTTAACAAAGTTGCGTAATACCTTCTTCGCTAATTCAACATCAATTTCTTTTTTATTCAAAGAAGACTGTGCTAGTAAGGATATCAAAGCACCTTCTAATTCTCTCACATTCGTATTAATATTGTAGGCCACATACTTTACCACTTCTTTAGGCATATCTAAACCATCGGCCTTCATTTTCTTTTCCAAAATTTCAATACGGGTATCGTAATCTGGTACTTGAATGTCAGCACTTAATCCCCAACGGAAACGACTTAGTAAACGCTCTTGTAAACCTTCTAAATCCTTAGGAGCTTTATCAGAAGTTAAAACTAATTGCTTACCGCTTTGGTGTAAATGGTTGAAGATGGCAAAAAAAGCATCTTGAGATTTTTCAGCTCTGTTAAAAAACTGAACATCATCTATAATTAAGACATCTATTAATTGATAAAAATGAATAAAGTCATTAATGGCATTATTGCGACTATGATCCTGGAATTGATTAATGAATTTTTCAGAGCTCACATATAAAACCACTTTGTTAGGATGAATACGTTTTACGTCATTTCCAATGGCTTGGGCTAAATGTGTTTTACCTAAACCCACTCCTCCATAAATAACCAAAGGATTAAAAGAATTCGCTCCTGGCTTTTCAGCTACTGTTTTACCAGCTCGGCGCGCTACCCTATTGCAATCCCCTTCAATAAAGGACTCAAATGTATAATTATGGTTTAATTGAGGGTCAATCTGCATTTTCTTCAACCCAGGAATTACAAAAGGATTTTTCACAGGGTTGTCAATCACCAACGGGAAGTTCATCTCGTTGTTATTGTAAGTTTTCATACCGCTAGCAGGAACATCCATTGAACCTTTCTTGTTGTTTCCGCTATCGACCATGATACGATACTCTAGTCTAGCTTCTTTGCCAAGTTCACGCTTTAAAGTCTTAGCTAATAAGTTAACATAATGCTCCTCGATGTATTCGTAGAAAAATTGGCTGGGAACTTGAATGAGTAAAACGTTGTCTTTTAAATCAACTGGTTGAATTGGTTCAAACCATGTTTTAAAATGTTGCCATTCGACAATATCCTTAATAATTTTTAAGCAGTTACTCCAAATTAAATCTGCGCTCTTAGCCATCTTACTTCTTGCTCTTTGTATAATTTAAAAAAGGTACGTTTTGATCTTCAACTCTGGATTAAGGAATTGTGAACCGGAATGCGAATATGACGACTTATTGTTGAAAAAAAAACTTTTTTATTTGGTTTTTTTTACATGTCCCCAAAACCCTATTAACCGCTTGTTCCATCCCCCCTAATCAGGCGTTCAAGATATATCCTTTTTCTTAAAAATGCAGAGTTATCCACTTATTTTTTAAGTATTTTTTTTCTTTAAAAATTTATACTTATTTGGATATATAGGCAGTTATTTAGATTTGGCCTTTAAATACTACCTTTACCTATATAATCATAACTATGAGCTACGAATTAACCGGCAAATTAATTGCTAAATACGAAATTATTCAGAGAAAAGAAACCTTTAAAACAAGGGAATTTGTTGTTGAAAAAACCGATGATATTAACGGTAAAACAATAACAAATTACGTTAAATTCCAATGTGTTCAGGACCGCACCACTATGCCTGACCGCTTCAACCTAGGAGACACCGTAAAAGTACTCTTTAATATAAAGGGGTCTAAGTGGAATAAAGAGGGGAAGGACAACTATATCACCAATTTAGACGCTTGGCGTATGGAAGCAGTAGCTTTAGGAGGCAGTACAGCCCCTACTGAAACAAGCACCTATTTTGATATACCTGCCAACGAGTCTGGCGACGATTTACCCTTCTAATTAGCATTATTATACCATTACAGTAGACTAAGCTAGACCTTTGTCTACTGTATTTTTATTCAGCATTATTTTAGGATAAAAACCTAACCCATGCAAAAAGAAATACAAGTAAGACTTACCCCATCCGAATCGGCCCATGGCCCCAGCCTTCTTAAGGCTATAAGTCAAATTACAGGCGAAGCCGAAACCTCCATCACAGGCTACCAAATTCTTAAAAAATCAATTGACGCTAGAAGTAGACAACAAATTTGGGTGAACCTTAGCTTGATTGCTTTCATAAAGGAACCCATTTCCAAGCGCTTTATCGAACCCCTTCTTTTCACAAGCCTTCCTTCCCATGCCAAAGAGGTCATTATTATTGGTGCAGGCCCTGCCGGATTATTCGCAGCCCTTGAATGTATTCAATTAGGATTAAGACCCATTATAATAGAGAGAGGAAAAGATGTAAGAGCAAGAAGGCGTGATTTAGCAAGCTTAAATAAAGAAGGCATTGTAAATCCGGAGAGTAATTATTGTTTTGGAGAAGGAGGCGCAGGTACTTATAGCGATGGTAAATTATATACAAGAAGTAATAAAAGAGGAAGCATTGATAAAATATTAAAGATTTTTTATCAGTTTGGTGCCGATGAAAATATTTTATACGAAGCACACCCGCATATTGGTACCAATAAACTACCACATATTATTACAGCCATGCGCGAACAAATTGAAGCAAGTGGTGGTAAGGTTTTATTTGAAAAAAAATTAGTAGACTTTGTAATTGAGAATGATACCATTCAGGAAATTATAACAGCTGATGGAGATCGAATGAAAGCAGCTGCTTATATTTTAGCTACTGGCCATTCTGCTCGAGATATTTTTACTTTGTTATTTGAAAAAAAAATAAGCATTGAAGCCAAACCCTTTGCATTAGGCGTAAGGGTTGAACATCCACAGTCGGCTATTGATGCTATTCAATATCATTGTTTAGTGCGTGACCCTAACCTACCTCCTGCTTCTTATAGCTTGGTGGAACAAGTTAGTGAAAGAGGAGTTTTTAGTTTTTGTATGTGCCCTGGTGGAATTATCGCGCCCGCCGCCACTGCCCCTGGAGAAATTGTAGTGAACGGATGGAGCCCAAGCAAAAGAGATAACCCCTATGCCAATAGTGGAATGGTGGTGCAAATAGATGTAGCTACTGCTGCTAATTATTTAAAGAAAAATAAAAACAGTTTACCAGAAAACCATCCGCTATTATTATTAGCCTTTCAAAAAGAAGTGGAGCAAGCGGCTTTTAGAACAGGTGGTGGATTACAAGTAGCTCCTGCTGCAAGATTAATAGATTTTTGTTCCAATAAAATATCTGCAAATTTACCTGACGCTAGTTATTTACCAGGATTACATTCGGCACCATTGAATGAAGTGCTTCCACCATTTGTGCACCGTACTTTGCAAGAAGGTTTCAAAGCTTTTGGGAAAAAGATGAAAGGATATTATACCAATGATGCGGTAGTGGTGGCTACTGAAAGCCGAACCTCTTCGCCCGTGCGTATTCCAAGGGATGCAGATAGATTGCATCATCCGCAAATCAAAAACCTTTATCCTTGTGCGGAAGGCGCAGGTTATGCAGGTGGTATTGTTAGTGCTGCAATGGATGGACAAAAGCTTGCCCAACAAATAGCTTCTATCTTATAAATAAAGTTTTAATTACTATAGTACTATGAATATAGTATTATAATTAAAGTATCAATTAGCGCAATACTAATTCTCTGGCTTTTCTTTCTTACTTAATAATAAGTCGTCCTTAATTAAACGGTTCATTTTAAATGACTTTAATTCTGAACTCAAATTTGTTGAAATTTCACGCGTTGTCATATTAGGCTTGCCTGCATTTACCCAAGCAGTGTACCAAAAATCGGCAATCATATTCGCAGAAGCAATTAATTGCATATTCACCGTAGGCCCTAAACCATTCGCATAGGCTTCTGCAAATTCTTTGGTATATACTTTTGCTTCACGACCATAACGCATCTGCGTTTTATATTTAGTTTCAGGTTTAAACTGAATAGAAACTTCTTTTTCTATGGCTAACATTTCAGGCACTAATGCAGCTGCCTTTCTTATATCTATCCAAATAGCCTCACTAGGGTTTTTTATATAAGTAGCCTTGTGTGCATTGTATAATTGATACTGATCAATTCTTAATTCAGGTACAAAGGATTCCCATAAACTATGTAAACCTTTTTGCCCAGTCAATTGACCATCATAATTAAGTGTTGTATGTAAAGGCACATGCGCATCTCCTATATAATGTCCTAAATCGGCAGCATAAAATAAAATACTGTCTTTGTTTTTAGAACGAAAGGCATTGGTTAATTTTTCTAATTGATCTACAATTACATAAGGTACATAACCATATTTAAGCAAGGTATCTTCATTGTATTTTTTTACTGCATTCGACCAATTAATGGGCATATTATTTGCAGCATTCGGGCCATAGGCTTCTAAGTCAATAAAATGTTTAGTGGCTTCTGTTTTATCGGTGTTTCTTCTTATGTCTGGTCTGGTAGAATTAGCAACTAAATTATTCATTCCTTTATGCATAAAAGATTGCAATGGTTCTGGCAAACTATAAATGGCAATTTGATGAATAGTGCGATGTACTAAAAAACCCCAACTACTAAGGCCAACTGCCAAAATAAATGCAAGAGAAATATAAAGTGTTTTCTTATTGAACATATATGCTAAGTTTCTGCGAAGATAGACAACTCTTTTCCCAATCCCACTAATTATATACACAAAATCAATGTTAAATTTCCACTCTTCCTTAATTTAAAATGGGGAATGTGAAAATGTGTTTATATTTGAATTATAAATTTCTTACTATGGACGCCTTGTTAAGCTTACAAAATTTAAAAAAATATTATGCTACTCAAAAAGCGGTAGACGATATTAGCTTTGATATTCAAAGAGGAAGTATTTTTGGTTTACTGGGTCCTAATGGAGCAGGTAAGACCACTCTGCTTCGTATGATTACCGGCATATTTTATCCCGACAGTGGAAATATATTATTAGAGGGCGCTGTATTTAATCCCATGCTCGATGTTGAAAAAATTGGTTACATGCCAGAAGAGCGTGGTATGTACAAGAAAATGAAAATTGGAGAACAAGCTATATACCTTGCGCAATTAAAAGGTATGTCAAAAGCGGAGGCTACTGAAAAAATAAAGTACTGGTTCAAGAAATTTGAAATGGAAAGTTGGTGGAATAAAAAGGTAGAAGATTTGAGTAAAGGAATGAGTCAGAAATTACAATTTGTCATTACCGTTTTACACGAGCCCAAATTAATTATTTTAGACGAGCCTTTTAGCGGACTTGATCCATTGAACGCCAATTTAATCAAGGATGAAATTTACGCACTCGCTAAAAAAGGTTCAACCATTATATTTAGTACCCACCGAATGGAACAAGTGGAAGAAATTTGTGACCATATTGTGCTGGTAAACCTGGGTAAGAAAATTTTAGATGGTTCTGTGGGGGATATCAAGCAACAGTTTAAAGAAAATAATTTCTCCATTGAAATTAAAACAGGTTCAAGTATTAGTAGTAATGCCATTTTTACCGTTATCAATGATACTGATACCAAGTACTTAATAAAAATTAATGAGGGCTATACTGTAAACAATGTACTTCAGCATATCATTGAGCAAAAAATTGAATTAATTGGATTTAATGAAGTACTGCCTTCTTTAAATGAAATATTTATTAAACTAGTAGAAGGAACGCATGCAGGTGCCCGTGCCTTTCAAAATATTTAAAAAAAATTAAGATGAATAAGACTTGGTTAATTATACAAAGAGAATATTTAAGTAGGGTAAAAAATAAACGTTTTTTAATTCTTACTTTTTTAACCCCCTTATTAATAGTGGGTTTAATAGCTGCTTCTATCTACTTCTCTGTTTCTGGGGTAGAATATAGAAAAATTGCAGTGATAGATCCGAATGGCTTTATCAAAACATCTTTAAAAAACACCAATCAAATTAACTTTAGTTTCCCAGCTAATGTAGATACAAGCAACTATATCCAAAAAGGCTATACCGATATTTTAATTTTACCTCAGTTTGAGAAAGGTAAAAAATCGGATTATATACTAAGGTCTCAAAAATCGATGGGTTTAATGCTACAAGAAAGTATTAGTAACAGAATTAATAGCGCTATTGAGGATCAAATGTTACAAGATGCAGGCATTCAACAAAATGTTTTGGATTCTATTCACAAAGCCTCACAAGTAGCAGAATTAAAAGCCTATGAGGACAAAGGTAGTTCTAGTAAAGAAAGTAATGCAGGCCTAGCCATGAGTATTGGCTATGCGAGTGGCTTACTTATATATATGACCATGTTTATTTATGGTGCCATGGTAATGCGTGGGGTAATGGAAGAAAAGACCAACCGTATTGCAGAAGTTATTATAAGTAGTGTGAAGCCTTTTGAATTAATGATGGGTAAAATTATTGGCATTGGCGCTGTGGGTTTGACTCAGTTTTTACTATGGATAATTTTAATAATTAGTTTGACTAGCGCTGCTGCGGGTTTCTTACCATCTGATTTACAAAGTCAAGTAGAAACTTTACAACAAAATAATGGGACAATGGCGGGTGGAATGATGCAAGCCAGTGAATCAGCGCAAAGAATTTATGATTTTCAACATACTATTTCAACTGCTAACTGGCCTTTAATTATTTTTTGTTTTATATTTTATTTTATAGGAGGTTATTTATTTTATGCAGCTTTATTTGCAGCTGTGGGTAGCACTGTCAACGAAGACCCTCAGGATGCACAGAGTTTAATGTTCCCTATAACCATGCCACTTATTTTTTCTTATATCATTACCAATATGGTTACCCAAAACCCTAATACACCTATTGCATTTTGGGCAAGTATGATTCCATTTAGTTCACCCATGGTAATGATGGCAAGAGTTGCCTATGGCGTTCCTAGTGCTGTCACTTATTGGGAATTGGCTTTAAGTATGTTATGCCTAGTGGCAGGATTTATTTTTACCACTTGGTTAAGTGGTCGTATTTATAGAACCGGCATATTATTATATGGCAAGAAAGTAACTTGGAAGATTATGTTTAAATGGGCCTTTAAAAAAGCATAGCAATTACTATAACGCAATTCTTATATTTACCCCTGCCCTTGTATTAGTAATAGGCGGTGAAGAAGATATATAAGGAGTGGCCTTTCTTCTATCATAGAAGAATTTTAAATTGATTTTAGAATTTAAAACATAGTCTATAGAGGGCTGAAGCGTTAGTTCTTTTTGACCACCTGTTCCATAAGCATTGGATTGATCTAACCTGCTATTACTATTAAACATATCACGGGTAGAAACGTCAAGCCTGAATGTTAAGTCGTTACTTAATTTATTATTGTTGACACCAGGAACTGCAAATGGAAGCTTCACCCCTCTTTTACGAAAAGATGTTCCAAATACCCATTCAGTACTATTGTTTTCACTTAATTGATAATCCACTAAGCTAAGTGATAAAATTCTGCTTTTCTTATATTCAAAACGAAGCGACCATTGTGTAACCGTGGTTAAATTTAATCCAAGCAGTGGTTCCATTCTTTCACTAATGGTAATATTAGGTACCAAGAAATATGGAATATAATTACCACTAATGGCGTCTTTAAAGGAAGGGGCCCCTCTTCTATAAATATCGGTGTATAGTAATGAACTATTAAAACTATTCATAGATAAATTACTATTGTACCCATGCGTTAAACTAATATTGGTAAATATTTCAGAAAGCACTGGAAGCTTTGATAAACCATTGAATATAATGGCCCAGTTGGGCTTAGGCAACATACCCGAAAATGGATTTGACCTTATACTTGAATTATTTTGATTCAATAAATTTACTTTATTAGGATCCTGTCCTGTGTAAGCGGCAATGAAGGCTGGAATTAAAACATCTTGAGCATATTTCCCATAACCAACAGCATAGCCATCTTTAGTGGTGGCACTATTGCCGAAGGCAGGGTCGGTCCAATAGCTATTATTAGCAGCCACACGTTTTGAAATAATGGACCTATAAGCTTCAAAAGCCTGAAACTGTGTAGAAATAATATTGGGATCATGTACATCGAAAAAAGTATTCAAGGCGATATAACTAATATTAAAACCACCGGCCGATAATGGGTTGGCATGCACTTTATTATCATACCTAGGGTTTGATACGCCTTCATAGCTATTGGTATCTTTAAATAACTCTGTATACTCCTTGGTAAAAGATTTATTAAAGTTTAAATCAATGATTAAAGTTTTGATAGGCTCTATCATTATTCTTCCTGTAAGTCTTTGCTCAAAGCCTTGTCTAAATATCATGTTAAATGCAGGGCTTCTAGTAAACTTATTATCCTTCTCTTGCCTATTTAGCCAAGCGCTATCAGGCTGTCTACCAAAAGTATAATCAAGTCCAGGCGCTAGCCCACTAAAATCATTATTTAAATATTGTACCCCGCTTAAATAACCTGGTAGTCGACTATTAAAGTTTTCGGCGTAATCAAAATTAGCTGTTTGCAGCATGGTCAAAAACTTAGCAATCGGTTTTAAACCCTCCGGCACATTAACAGGCTCATTGGCTTTCAATACTCTTTGCGCAATTCTTTCTAATCTTCTGGCTTCTTTCCATTTTTTTAAAGTAGAATCGCGCTGCTTACCCTTCAATCCTGTCAATGCCTCTTCCTTACTCATTAATAATTTAGAAGAGAGTGGATTGGTTTCAGGCCTTGCACCAGATGATCTTTGTTCGGATAATAATGCGCTTAAATATTTCGATTTTCTGTAAAGACCTTGGAAATTAAACTGGGCATTAATTTGTTGAGAGAAAGTATTTTCAATAGTATTACCCAAATCCTCGGCCAGTCTGCTTGCTCCTATCCAATTATAATTAGTTGATACATTATAACTAGACAATATCCAATCGGTTAATGGAAATTTGGAAGTAGGAATATCATAACGCATCGAAACTCTTTGATTGTACAAAGTATTTCTTCCGGCACGCAACAACATTCTTGTTAAGGAATCTTTTTTATCCTGTGTGTCTATTTTCCCATCAGGTTCATCAATTCTTGAATTCACATTTACAATGGCATCTAAATTTAGTGACCTTGTAAGCGGCCAACGCATATTAAATATGCGATTCATCGTAAAGTATTTATCGAAAGTAGTTTCTGCTTTATCAATTGAACCATCCGAGCCTACAATTCTTGGCGTGAATTCACCAAATTGTCTGTCTAAGGCGGTTCTAAAACTAATTAAACTTGGTGCCGGTGTTAAATTTATATCACGCATCCAAGTAAACCAAGGCGATGCATTTTTTAATATTTTTTTGAAAGGTTCAATACTCCTAACTCTATTATTAAAGGTATAACCAATAGCGCCTCTTTGTTTAGTCAATTGATTTAATTCAACCAACGGACTTGTTTGTTCCAATTGAGAATAAGAATAACTAAAATCAAAATTACTTATACTAAACATATTCGATCTTGTACCCGGCATCACACGCACATTGGTAAAATTGATGGTCTTTATGGTTGTTTGGTCAACAGATGCCGCTATTATAGAATCTCTTTTAAATATATCCTTTGTGTTTTTTACTTTATCGGTATACAAGACATCTTGATCAAATGGGTCGAACATTGGATTTTCTGTCGTTCTATTAATACCTGCAAAAATGGGTAGTGCAATTTTAATTTGCTTGGGTAATAATTTTCCAGCATCGATATTAGTAGCAATATCAAATTGAGTAAGTCCTGTTTTAGAACGCTCATTCATTTTTTGTTCAATCGTTCCAAAACCTGCTGTACGCTTATTCACCGAAACCGATACCGATCCCAAATCGGCTAAGATTAAATCCATTCTACCTAAGGCAGCCCAGGCGCCTCTTTCATCCATCTCCGATAACCTTAATTCGTTGACCCAAACTTCTGCATCTACTGCACTGGCTGACTTTGTATTTTCAATGGCAATTAATATACCTCTTACCTCTCCTAAATTAGGCGAACCCTTTACAGTGTACCTTTGTTTGCCAAAATCTTTTCCATATAAAGAGCCTGCACCGAATGCAGAATTATTATCTCTTTCCATTTTAAGTGCAATCAAATCACTTAAACTTAAATTTAATTCGTTGTCAGCAGGCCATACTGAATCGGCTACTACTTTTCCATTTAATTCTCCCTTAGTAACGCGCAGTGGAATGCGTATTTCATAAAAGTTATTTTGAAAATCCTGACCAATACGAATAACGGCTGTTAAATCGCCATCATTTATTTTACTAGCACTATTAAGTATGTTTTCAGCATGTAGAAACATAGAAAGTCTTCCATAGCGTCTCACATCAATATTCATTGTTTTAAAAACCCCTCTTGGAGTAGCGCCTGCCCTACCCGCTGGCTTCAAACCTTTAAACTGCATGGAAAGCGCTTGTTCATTCTGAAGTAAGTTTACTCCATTATTACTTAATAATTGTACACGCTCAATACCTGGAGGAATTATATAATTCACAGGCACCCTACTGCTATTCTCTTCCACACTTACTGCAAGTGTATTAAGTCCAGTCAAATCGGTTAAAGGGGTATACTGTTCATTGTAGTCAACTACATTGGTGTACTGTCTCCATTGATTACGCACTAAATCTAATTTGGCAAAACGAAGTGTAATTGAATCTTCAAAGCCCGTCAAATACATTCTTAAAAAACGTATCGATTTAAAATCTCTAATACTACCTACTCTATTTGAAAATGATTTTATAGGTACTCTAAATAAATACCAGTTTTCTGAACTAGGTGTTCCATCGGCAAGTGTAACATTTACGGTTCTTGCATCCGTCACATATTTGGCAGCAGCTAGTCGCCCTTTATCTAATGGAATTTCATATTCAAAATAAGCTTCGCTTTCGTTTAAGGTATTGTCTCTGTTTAAGTCTTCATTATCGGGAAGTAAGGTAGCTGCACTAGTAAATTCACTGGTACCTGCTAAAGAAGAATTCCCTTGTGGGTTATTAAAATATTTATACCTGCCTAATATATCTACTTTATTACCATCGTATTTTGCATCTCTATACCATACATAGTTATCGGCACTAGGATCGGCAAAAAACTGTCTGCCTATTTCAGTAGCCGTACTTAAATTATATTTAGCAATCACATCAGCTCTTTGCTTAATCTCCAAGCTATCGGTTAAACCATCAAAACCCACATCCTGGTATTTTCTATCTTCTGGATTATTACTAAATGCATTGGTTACTTGAATAGGATTGGTGGGCACTCTACCCCAAGTTGAACTATCTACACTTGCAGGAATAGTTGGCGTAGGCATTCCATTTTCATAAAAGCGTCGTCCATCACGTAAAATATCTTCACTCACATTTCCTAAGTTCAAAATTAATTTACCACTGGTAGCCGGCGATTTTATAAACGGATCCTGTACCCAAAATTCTACATATTCAATAATAGTAGTTTCAAAATCGGTTTGGTCTAAGGCACGCATAATACCTCCCCATTTTTTTAAAGCCGCTTCTTTATTAAACTTACCAGGTAGCGCTGCATCTAATTCACTACCATCATAATTATAGTTGTAGGGGCCTCTTTCTTTTGGATAATAAGTTAAATCAAAAGTAGGCAACTGCACATCGGTAATATTGGTGGTCCTATTGGGAAATAATTCATTGGTAAATACCTGACGTACTCTTGGATCACTTAATAATTTAAGATTACTACTTAAGGGATTATTAGAACTATTTTTATCTTGTAATGTAGGTTCAATATTATACCATGCTATCTTAGCTCTATTTTTATTGTACACAATATTGTCTGTCGAATCCCCCTCTTTAAAACGCTCCATTGGCGTTGAAGCCAAGGCCCAGGCGGTAAATGGAAAACGTAAATCAATATTGGTTCTGGTCGATTCAAAATCGTCTAAGTACACCACACCAGATCCGCCTTTACCTATTTGTTGCGCATGACCCGGTTGTAAATAAGCTGCTTCTCCATAAGCTGTAATAGAAGACTTTGCTTTTGTTTGATAAAAAGGTAATCGGTCCAAGGCTCTTGTTAAACCAGGCAAGTCTGCTCTATAATTAAAATCAAAACCATACATAGAGTTTTTAATAGGGTCGGATCCAAAATTTGTTTTCGTAAAAAACGGACGCTCACTTAATCTAGAACTTGATACACCAAAGTTCAAATTTTTACTTTGCATGTAATCTAAACGAATGGCTCTAAATCCTCTTTCTTGAAAACCAAATCCTAAATTGTTTTCATAAGAAACATTCACTGGAATGTTTGAACCTAAAATACCTGGATTAATAACTCTTACCGTGCCCGAACCATAATCCACTAAATAATCAATGCCTTCTCTTAAAATTTGTCCACCTGCTCTCACACTTACCGAACCTGGAGGTACATTAAAAGCATTTAAACTAATCTCCGCACCACCAGCACTTCCTTTTACCTGACCTTCCATTACAAACCTATTCAAGTTGTTATAGGTTTGTGCTTCTGCTTTTATTTTTGTGTATAATTCTTTGAATAAATATTTTTCTTTAATGGCATTCATTTCAGCAGTTGAAAACGCCAACTTTTCTAAGTCTTCTCCAAATGGTTCTAAGTAAGGAATTACAATGCGCCCCATTTTAGATAGTACCGTATAGCCTTCTACATAGTCAAATTGCCCATCGGGCTGTGGGTCGTTTCTATTGTTTAATCTGTCTAAACCTAAAACTTTTATTAAAGATAAACCTCTTACAGCCGCATCTGAATTAGGTAAATATCTTTTTAAACCATTACCTGGCGACTCATACATTAGATTTAACTGAAAGTCTTGTTGTTGAATAGATCCAAATAAGTCAAGCGAGTACACGTTTTTCATCATCAAGTTCCAAATAGGTAAGTCGGTTCTTTGTGTAGTGGCTTTTAATAATTTTAAATATAAAATTTGTTGTACGCCTTTATTGGGATCAAGTGCTATACCTTCCGAAAATTCTCCCACCTGATACAGTTTACCATTATAAGTATACTGATAAGCCACCCCCAATACTTCATCGGGTTGCAGTGGAATATTTAAAGATAAAAATCCAATTTGCGGATTGAAAAAATATTCATTCTCGGTTAACTTTCTTGCAAATGTGCGTTCATAATCTTCTGCCGATCTAAGCCCTGCAGCGGTTAATACAGTAGAAACCCCAGCAGGATTTCTAGCCAGCGGGTTATTAATTATTCTAGAATATAATTGGTTGGCTCCATTATCTGGAAAAGTATCTCGTCTTGAAACTTCCTCCCACTGGTTTTTACCTGGATATCGTTCTCCTAAATCAGCGAAACCCACTACATCTCTTGCATTAGTAGTTTGACCATTACGATTGGTTACCCAAACTTCAATTCTTTTAATTTGTATTTGTGAATTGATAATGGGCAAGGTGCTCATGGCCTTATTGTAGTTCTTTCTAAAATGTTGCGCTAGTAAAAAGTGTCTGTTCTCTTCATAGTCGTCTAATCTTTTTTGAAAACGTTGAGTAGTAGCTCCTCCTTGTAAGTTCATCGATTGTCTTTGCGACCTCTGATTCGCCATAGCGGCTGTAACAAATAATTTTCCAAATTGTAATTGTGTTTTTACCCCAAATAAATTTTGTGTGCTTGGAATTAAAATACTTCTTGAAATATAATTAATGTTACCTGCTTCAATATATTTTACAATTTCATCTTTCTTACCCTTATAGTTTAATTTAATTTGGTTGTCAAAACCTAAGTTGGATAAAGAGTTTAAGTTAATCGGGAACTTTAGTTTATCACCAATACTAGCGTTCATACTAAAATTGGTATTCGCATCAAAATCAAGTCCTCCATTTTTTCTAGCACGCTCGGGCAAGGTAGGATTATCTACTTTTTGACCCTGATAGCCTGCTCTAACATTAATTTCCCCCACTGGTTTGATATCTATTCTTAAATCCGATCCTGTTTTTCCAAACAACCTATCAAAATAACTATCATACACTTTTGTTTTAGGCCTACTCATTTTTCTATTTAAAGTACCTAAAGAATTAGCCCTTTGCATAAAATAGGCTTGTTCATCCTTGGCCGTTTTTAATTTCCAAAATTCATCAAAAGTTAATGTAGAAGGCACCCTTTGTGCCTTGCCCGCTATTAAATCGGCAATAGAATAAGATTTAGTGGCGGGATCGTAATCGACTCTGCGTTTTACGACGCTGGTATCTGATAAATCAAAAGGGTTATTACTAGGTTGCGATAAAAAGTCGCCTCTTCTATCTTTTATGGCATAATGTAAAGTATCCTTACCATAATAAACTCTAATACTGTCCTTTGTTTTTTTATTTACAGCGGTATCTTTTAAGATGTCTTTGAAGGGAACTTGCAAAGCTTTTGACTGCGCAGACAATTCACTCCCCCAAAGAAGCAATAAGCCTGACAATAAAATTGTTTGCAAAAGTTTCAAAGAAAAAAGTTGAAGTTTTAAATTAACAGTTTTTAAGGGCTGCCTTAATCAATGATTCTAAACTCATTTCAGTACCTTCTGCCTGTATAGTTTTATCAACTGCTTTCTCTGCAACGGCTTTTTGAATACCTAAAGAAACTAGTGCTTGTACTGCATCCTGATGAGGGGTGTTCTTATTGGTTAAAGCAAAACCTCCATTCGGGTTATTGGCCACATTCATTTTCGAAAGTTTATCTCTTAATTCAAGTACTAATCTTTCTGCCGATTTTTTCCCGATACCTTTAATTTGTTCTAATTGTCTTGCTTCACCTTGCACAATGGCTCTAATAATTTCATCGGGGCGCATACCAGATAACATCATTCTTGCCGTACTTGCTCCCACACCTGAAACACTAATTAATTGAAGAAATAATTCCTTTTCTTGCTGTTCATGAAAACCAAAAAGTACTTGTGCATTTTCGGTGATATGCAAGTAGGTATGCAGCATGCCTTTTTCCTTTTTTGAAATGGATTCATAGGTATGTAAACTTATATTTACTTCATAGCCAACACCCCCCACATCAACTATTAGTTTGGCAGGTGTAACTTGAACAAATTGGCCTTGTAGAAATGCTATCATAATACGTTCAAAATTAACAAATAAGCAACGAAAAATGGGTATTTGAACCAATTCTTAACCAAAAAATCAGATATTTGTAAGCTAAACTAAATGATATTCCATGACGCCTACTTTAAGAGCCGCCATAACCGCTGTTGGAGGATATGTTCCAGTAACTAAACTGACCAATTTTGACCTAGAAAAAATGGTAGACACCAACGACGAATGGATCAAATCTAGAACAGGTATTTCGGAGCGTAGAATTTTGCGCGAACCAGGTAAAGCAAGTTCCGATATGGCCACAGAAGCTATACTAGAAATAATTCGAAAGAAAAATATCGATCCTTTAGAAATTGATTGTATTATTTGCGCAACAGTGACGCCCGATATGCCCTTTCCTTCTACCGCTAATTTAATCGGTGATAAAGTGGGTGCTAAAAATGCATTCGGTTTTGATTTAGGTGCAGCTTGCAGTGGATTTTTATTTGCACTCACCACTGGTGCTAGTTTTATTGAAACAGGCAGGTATAAAAAAGTGATTGTGGTGGGCGTTGATAAAATGAGTTCCATTATTGATTATACCGATAGAACCACTTGTATAATATTTGGCGATGGTGCTGGTGCAGTTTTATTAGAACCAAGTACCGATGGTTTAGGTTTTCAAGATGCTATTTTAAAAAGCGATGGTAGTGGTGCAAAATATTTAAATCTAAAAGCAGGTGGAAGTTTAAAACCTGCCAGTTTTGAAACAGTGATGGCAAAAGAACATTATGCATTTCAAGATGGACAACCTGTATTTAAGTTTGCGGTGAAAGGCATGGCAGATGTAAGTGCTGAGCTTATGGAAAAACATAAATTAACAGCAGATGATATTGCATGGCTAGTGCCGCATCAGGCTAACTTACGTATTATTGATGCCACCGCCAATAGAATGGGCCTTACTATGGAAAAAGTAATGATTAATATTCAAAAGTACGGAAACACAACGGCCGCAACTATTCCCTTATGTTTATGGGATTGGGAGAAGCAATTAAACAAAGGAGATAATTTAGTCTTAGCTGCATTTGGCGGAGGATTTACCTGGGGCGCTGCCTGGATTAAGTGGGCTTATTAATGTATATTTAAAAAGAGTTAAAATAGAGAATATGAAAAATAAGAAATTTAAAGGCATTAGCACATTAACATTGCATACGGCAACTAAAGAAAATGATAATTCTTCTCATACCACTCCCATATACGCCACTTCTACTTTTACTTTTGATACAGCTGAAGAAGGCATGGAGCGTTTTGCAGGAACAGATAAAACAAAATTATATACAAGATGGGGTAACCCTACTTTTGCTGCAGCAGAACAAACCTTAGAAGCATTAGAAGCACACGGATTAACCAATGAAAAAGGAGAACCTCTTCAATTAAAAGCATTACTTCATTCAAGTGGACAAGCTGCTATGACCACTTTATTTTTTAGTAATCTTAGTGCAGGCGATACATTGATCTCGCATTATTCATTATACGGAGGCTCTCAAGAATTGATGCAAAAAGTGTTAGTAGAAGCTGGCGTGAAAATTATTTTAATTGATATACACAACGAACAACTTTTATTAGATACCATTAAAGCCAATCCAAGTACTAAATTGATTCATTTAGAAACACCTGCGAATCCTACATTACAATGTGTGGACATTCAAGCGATATGCACGATTGCAAAAGCCCATGGTATTAAAGTATCGGTAGATAACACCGTTGCTACACCTTATTTACAGCAACCCTTTGCCTTAGGAGCAGATTTTGTATTTCATTCTGCCACCAAATTTTTAAACGGACACGGATCTGCATTGCATGGTGTGATGTTAGGTAAGGATTTGGAATTCATGAACAAAAAAGCTTGGAAATGGCATGCCTTAATGGGTGGCAATAGCAATGCCTTTGATGCCTACTTATTAATTCAAGGCATGAAGACTTTAGAAATTAGAATGGAAAGACATTGCAGCAATACAGCAAAAGTGGCTCATTTTTTAGCAGCACATCCTGCTATTGCACATGTGAATTATACAGGACTTCCAACACATCCACAACACGCCATTGCAAAAAAACAAATGAAACAGCATGCACCCTTAATTAGTTTTGAACTAAAAGGGGGTATTGAAGCAGGTAAGAAATTCATTAACGCGGTGGAAGTCTGCACGCGTGCGGTGTCATTAGGCACTGTGGATACCTTGGTATCACATCCAGCAAGCATGACCCATATGTCCATACCAAAAGAAGAAAGAATAAAATATGGCATTACCGATGGCTTAATTAGAATGAGCGTAGGAATTGAAAATATAGAAGACCTAGAAGCAGATTTAGCACAAGCATTGGCTAAAGCTGCTCTATAGTTTACAATAAATTCAAACGCTATTAATAAGTTCTTATGGAAATAAAAATTCGCAAAGCAGTTCGTAAAGATTGTGTACGTATGATGGAATTAATCCAAGAACTAGCTACTTACGAAAAAGCACCAGACGAAGTCACTGTATCTCTTTCCCATTTTGAGGAAAGTGGATTTGGCGCAAATCCAGTATGGTGGGCCTTTGTAGCAGAAGTGAGTGGCGTAGTGGTGGGTATGGCTTTATACTATGTGCGTTATTCAACTTGGAAAGGACAAAGAATGTATTTAGAAGATATATTAGTGACTGAAGAAATGCGTGGCAAGAAAATAGGTGGTTTATTATTTGATGCATTAATAGAAGAAGCAAAAGAAAAAAAGTTTTTAGGGATGAACTGGCAGGTATTAGATTGGAACGAACCTGCAATTAATTTTTATAAAAAATACAATGCCAGCTTCGATCCAGAGTGGCTAAACTGCTCTATTAGTTTTAATCAAAAATAGTACGCATCCATTCATTTCTTTTTTTACCAAATGACTTAGATAAACTAATCTCAAAACTATTTAGTTTAAGACGAGCTCCAGTTATATCGGTATTATATACATCATAGCTTATTCCAAAAACATACCCATCCATCATAAAAGATACAGTTGGAATAAAAGCCTCTTTCAATCTATAATAACAGCCTAAATATAATCTACTTAATGACTCAGGCTTATACTCAATGGGCAACCCTAAAAATCCTCCAAAAATTACTTGTTGGTTAATAGTGGTATTATTAGATCTATTACTATATGAAGCATGCAAGACAAAAGTTTTTTCGTTTTCAAGTAATTGTTCAGAGTTAATAAATACAGTGCCTCTTAATCCAGAAAACTCCTGACGAATATCTGTAACGACATTAGCTATATTATTAAATGCCCCTATTCCAGCTTGAATATAACTTTTTTCATTGTGGTGTTTAAAAACAAATCCAGTATTTGCAGTGAAACTATAAGGAAATTTATTAAAAGATAATTGCGTGGCAGGAAGCCCTGACATAGAAGATAGATTTATCATTTGACTATATAATTGATCCCCCAATTTCAACATACTTTGATTTAAAAAAGTTTGAGCATAAGTTCCAGCCAATCCAAGTGCAATACTCTTATGTTTCTTATCATCTAAGAAAATACGATAGGATAAATTCATACTTAAGTAATTTGTTTGCAACAAGCCCCCTGCCAATTGATCGGACATAATTTGAAGCCCATAACCAAAAAAATTACTATTTTCTGTATCATTATTTTTAAAACGGCTGTCCCAATTTCCTACAATAGTATTAGCTATATTGTTATTTGCAAATATTTGTGTTCTTAAATTACTTTGAATTCTTTGATCATAGATACCATCACCTACCAATGCCGGATTTTGAAATTGTGCATTTACATAAGGTTGTGACAACACCATATTTTGCGCAATTGCTGTATTAGCAAGAAGGAAAAAAAATATGGCAAAAAAATATTTCAAATAATTACTTTAATAAAATAAATGTTCCGGATTTAGGAATTTTTGAAATGTTAATCTTTTCATTATCATTTATAGTAGGGTTGAAAGCTACCGTCCATAAATAAACATCTGCTTCTTGCAGTACAAAATCAATTCTTCCATCCCAGCTATCTGTTATAGAATCAAATCTTTTAATAAACTGCCCATTTCGATTATAAATACTTAAGCTTTTAAATAATTCTGGACGAAAAGCGGTATTATAGAAAACTCTAAACTTATTGTCAAATTCATTTGAGCTACCTGGCACAAAGGCATTGGGGATTTGGAAGAAGAAAATTGTTTCAGGCTTAATCGTCAAGATGCCTTTTGTAAAATTTAATTGATAGTTATTACTAAGCAATAAAGTCCCTTGATTTATGTCATATGGGCCAGGGGCTTCTCCTATACTTCTAATTAATGCACCTGTAAAATTATCCGAACCAATTAATGGACTTGGGGAAAATGTATAGGTTAATGGAGGGTCAGTAGTATTGTAATCTTTTGATTGCAAATCGGCAATAACATTTATTTCTTTCTTTTCAATTTTTAAAGTGCTATTTATATAAGAAATAGTATAATTAGCATCAGATGCTCCAGAAATTGAAATAGGGTATGCTCCAACTGGGGAACTTGCAAGTGCAGTAGTGATTATTGTTGGTAGTGTTGATGGCGCTGCATCAGCATTCACTAATCCTGTATATGTATAAGTTAATTCAGGGTTAGTTTCACCGTATACTTTTAATTTAGGTAAAGCTGTAATAGTTAATGGTGCTTTAGTAACTGTCAAAGTTCCATTAACATAAGTAATAGTATAGTTCGGATCTATTGCTGCAGAAGGAATAATTAGATATGTTCCTACTGGAGAATTTGGAAGTGCTGTGGTAGTAATAGTTGGCCAAGTGATTGTAGCTAAGTCTCCATTTACCAAACCCGAATAAGTATAGGTTAATATAGGATTTACTGCGCCGTAGACTCTTGTTGTATCTTTCGCTGTAATTGTTAAGGGTGCTTTATTGATTGTTAAATAAATTAGTGTTCTCGATGAGCTTATACATCCAGTTGCATCAATAGTTGCACTTGCATAACTATTATAGGTGTCTACATTTATACCTTTGGGTTTAGTTGAACTAAGACCACCAACAGAAGAAGTAAACCATGAAATGCTTTGACCAGCAGGCGAAATTAAATCAGGCGTGGTTTGCTCCAAACCATTATAATTAGTAGTAACTGAATTTGCGGTTGGTGCTGCCGGTAATGGGTTTACTGTTGCAAGTAAAGTTGATGATGGCAAACTTGAACACCCATTAACCGTTACAGTTGCAGTATAATTTCCAGTTGCAGCTGCTGTTGCGTTTGCTATATTAGGACTTATCCCATTCCCAATAAAACCATTTGCGCCTTTCCATAAAAATGTTCCTCCACTGACTGCAGTTGCATTAAATGTCAATGTAGCTCCTTCACATATAGGTGTATTACTTGTTATTGTCGGAGCAGAAGGTATCGCATATACATTTGTAGAAATAGGCGTTGATGATGGACTCGTGCAACCATTAACTGTAACAGTTGCACTATAACTACCACTCGCTGCTGTGGTTGCAGATGATATTGTTGGATTTTGTGTTGATGAGCTAAATCCATTTACTCCAGACCACGAAAAAGTCCCACCAGAAACATTCGCAGTATTAAATATTAAATCACTTCCTACACAAATAGGAGAATTACTTGTTATTGTCGGAGCAGAAGGTATCGCATATACATTTGTAGAAATAGGCGTTGATGATGGACTCGTACAACCATTAACTGTAACAGTTGCACTATAACTACCACTCGCTGCTGTGGTTGCAGATGATATTGTTGGATTTTGTGTTGATGAGCTAAATCCATTTACTCCAGACCACGAAAAAGTCCCACCAGAAA
>Ga0208787_1000188_pt1 | contig 31038 bp, 29 predicted proteins | sample Wag4_2014_7_11_FD_187362 | JGI IMG/M metagenome (GOLD analysis project Ga0208787, IMG submission 187362) | Fresh water microbial communities from Ohio, USA - Utica-2 Time Series HT 2014_7_11 (SPAdes) (version 2) | ecosystem: Environmental > Aquatic > Freshwater > Water tank | place: USA: Ohio...
GTCTACGGCAGTTACTTTAGCTTGATTAACGAATACTTCGTTGATGTTGGTAACGGTAAACTTCAAGGTGTTGCTGGTGCTGATCGGTTGAGCGATCAAACCGTTGGTTACGGCAGAGGAAGCTACTTCAGCGCCTAGTACATGGTAAGTCAAGACGTCAGCGAGGTTAGGCAATGCCAACAGGCCATTGATATCAGTGCCCAGTGCTGCTGCGAGGTTATCGAAAGCGGCATTTTCTGGAGCGAATACAGTGAGTTGTGCTAGTGGATTGGTAAGAGCAGGTAGTAATTCTGCTGTTACAACAGCAGCAGTCAAGTAGGTAAATCCATTGTCAATTGCAACATCTACTACCGTTTCTACAGGAAGTAGGACAGCACTGGTAGAGTGGACTACTCCGTTGTCGGCGTTTAGGTCTGCAGCATTAACAAGCGCTTGGTTGGCATAAATGGCTCCAGCCCCGGTACGCGTCATCTTGATCGTGTTGCTAGCATTCAATGGCGTCACGATGGCACCATTCGTTACTGCGGAAGAAGGAACCGTTGCACCAAGAACGTGGTACAAAAGAATGTCGGACAAGTTAGGTAATGCTAAAAGGCCATTCACATCTGTACCAAGTGCAGCTGCCAAGTTGTCAAATGCCTCATTGGTAGGGGCAAAAACAGTTAGAGTGGCGGATGGATCTTGGAGTGCGCCTACCAAACCTGCTTGTTGAAGCGCAGCGGCAAGGGAGGTGTGAGCGGGACTGGCTGCAATCACATCGTTATAGACATTGGTCTGGGCGAATAGCCGCAGCGTTGATAGGAAAAGAAAACTGACGAGTGCCAATTTTCGGGCTGCGATTGAGTTGAGTAAGAATTTCATAATGTTTGTTTAATTATTTAATAAAAATTAAATAGAAAAATTAAACACTATTGAGCACTAAAGGTTGTCAGCGAAATTTTTACTTTTAGAATAGGAAGTAACACTATTTTCTCGAATAGCTCTGTTTTTAACGAAAAAACCAATATTTCGTTCATTATTTCCGCTTTTTTTCGAAAATAAAATAATAAGTAGAACGTCTATTTGCTAGTATTAGACAATTTAGTTCTGCAACATTTCAAGCTATTGAATCGGCTTAGTGCTTTTTGCACGCACTTCCAGTAGCCCCCACTTGCCGTGTTCCAGATCCTTCTGCTTGATGTATCAGTGTTTCTTGTAGACGAACCATGCTTCATTCCGACATACGTTCTACATTTGTGCAATGCCTCCTTTTGTCAATTATTTTCAGGTTTCAGATGATGTCTTCAAATAGTAAATTACTCCAGTTATCGGTTATTGTGAGTGCGCTTGGCTTTTTCGTTGATGTGTATGATCTCCTTTTATTTGCCATTGTGCGTAAATCTAGTCTTGCCGCCTTAGGGCTTTCCCCCGCTGCAATTTTGGAGGAGGGCGAGCTATTGATTAGCATTCAAATGGTGGGTATGTTGCTGGGTGGGATCTTTTTTGGGGTAGTGGGAGATCGGAAAGGGCGCTTGCAAGTTCTTTTTGGCTCTATATTCTTGTATTCAATAGCTAATTTGCTCAATGGTATGGTTACGGATCTTTCTACGTATCGCGTACTCCGTTTTGTAGCTGGATTTGGTTTAGCTGGTGAATTAGGAGCAGGTCTCACCTTAGTAAGCGAACAATTACCCAAGGAGAAGCGCAGTATGGCGGCGGGGATTATTGCTGGGTTTGGGGTCTTGGGCGTCGCATTCTCCTTTTTGATCAAGCAGTATTTTGATTGGCGAATTTGTTTTTACATCGGTGGGGTACTTGGGCTCTTGTTATTAGCACTCCGGGTGCGCGTGTACGAAAGTAAGTTGTTTAAAGACGTTCAGCATTCCACCGTGGGGCGAGGTAATTTTTTGCTGTTTTTCACCAATGGTAATCGCTTCCTTCGGTATTTACGCTGTATATTAATGGGTTTACCAGTTTGGTACATAATTGGGGTGCTGGTCACTTTCTCGGATCAGTTTGGGCAGGCGTTTGGGATTTCTGGCATTGATCCCGGAACCGCCATGGTTGCACTTTATTTAGGTATTGGATTGGGAAATCTTCTAATCAGTTGGTTGAGTGATTATTTACAAAGTCGAAAAAAGGCTTACTTTCTTTTTGTTGCCTTCACGTTGTTTTTTGTTGCGCTCTTTTTTCTTCAAGAAGGAGGTACTACCCGTACGTTTTATTGGCTTTGTTTTGGAATGGGTGTGGGGGCCGGCTTTAATATGGTGTATCTGACGATGGGTGTGGAGCAATTTGGGACAAACCTTCGGGCAACCGCGGCGATTAGCATTCCGAACATGGTACGTGGAGCGCTACCACTTATTTTAATACTGTTTCGCTGGTTGCGCGAGCTGTCAGGTAATTACCTGAAGGGAGCATTGTTTACTGGGGTGTTGTTGTTTGTTCTTGCGATCATAGCTGCTTGGCAAATTCGAGAATCGTACGGTCGAGATCTTGATTTTTTGGAAGAATAAATGGCAGTCCTGATGGCCTTGGTCGGTTTCTAAAACGACAAAAGCAGCTTTTAGGGTGGTACCCAAAGCTGCTTTTGCTATGGTGATAAGTGGAACGTTTTATATATTTTTGTTCGGAGAAGAGATAAGAAAGGTAATTACAATCCCCATTTATTCTTTAAATAACCGATTGACATTTGATAGGCTTCTTTCGCTGCAGCAACATCGTATTTTGGGTTGGAAGGATTGGCAAAGGCATGGGCGGCGTTAAAAATTTTGTACTCCAAGGTCTTGCCGGCAGCTTTCATGTTTCCTGCAAACTCTTCAATTATCTCCTTGGAAATACGCTCTTCAGTAGCAAAAATGCCAAGTACGTCACATGGTAGGGCGGCAAGCGCACTTGCTTCCCGCACGGGCATACCATAGTACATGATGCAGCCGATGGATTGATCGGCATTGGCAATGGCAGATTTTAAAGACAAACTACCGCCAAAGCACCAACCCACTTGAATGAGTTGCGCTTTTTTTCCGGCATAGTTGGCGGCGCCCTTCATTAATTCTTGAAGGCGGTCTTCCTTTGCGGAGGCGAGTAGCTTAGCTGCTTCTTTTGGGTCCGTGGCAACTTGTCCATCGTACATATCAATCGCTAGGACATTTACTTCTCCTTTTAAGTCCTTGTAAAAGATATCCGACTGTTGCTTGATGTAGTCGTTCAGACCCCACCATTCTTGGTACACCAACAACCATTTATTGGATTTGGAAGTAGCCTTTATGAGGTAGGCATTGGCCTTTGGACCACTTTTAGTTTCGAACTGGATCATGGTGCCCATCCCAGTGTATTGAATGGGAAGCGGTGCTTCATGAAGGGCTTGAAAAGCTGGGTCATGGGCAAAAGCCGCCATACCCTCTGGCGCCGGCGTATGGCACATAGCCATCGGAACAGGTGGGCTTTGGTATTCTTTTTCCGACAAAGAAAGAAAGGAACTAAGTATGCTGGTAAGCGAAATCAAAAAGTAAGTGAACATAGGTAAGCAAGGAGGAATAGAGGAATAAATAAGGGGAAATCGCTTTCTGGTTAACGTTCAACAGGGGATATGGGTGGTACAATAGCCCTTCGTTTTTTCCAAAAAGGCATTGGTTTAACACCTAATTGCCGGAAAAGTTGAACGGTGCCTCCCGCATAGATCATGTGCTGCGGGGCAACAGTTCTTCCAAACTGTGATCCAATGAATTTAGGCTGAAGTTCCAGTTGCCAATGGGAGCCAAGGGGAAATAACACAGGTATGCCAACGCTGGCACCTAATTGCAAGGAAAAGGGTTGTTCCATACTTGATAAGTTGCGCGTCTCCCTACCGTCGGAGAAATAAAAAATAGAACCGATACGACTACCAAGGGGAATACTAGGAACCAGGCCGAAAGAAATCCCCCAGCGCAGGCGCTTTCCTGTCAGGTAATACAGCTCAATGGGCGCTGCCAAGCTCTGGTAGATGGTTGTAAAAGAGAGAAACTTGGGCAAATTGGGATCCGGCTTATAGCCACCCGTGGCAGGATCGAACTCAGAAGGCCATTGCAGAGGCTGTTTGGAGGTGTGAAACCTTGCCATTAGAATTTGGATCGTGGCCTGTAGGCTCCAATGGGGGTTCAGGTGAGTGCGATAAGACACTTGAAAATTAGTACTCCAGGCTCCCTGTTCTTCCGGTCGCAAAATGCCAGGGGTACTAGAAGGCGTATTAAAATACGAATAGGTTGGAAGAACTCCCAATCCTATAAATTGCTGGTCTTGGCTTTTTAAGGTTGGGGGAAGAAGCAACAAGAGAAAAAAAACGACTCCTTTGATACGCATACACAACTCAATAAGTTAGTAAAAAGGGAAGGTTAACTTTGATGTTCCTCGCACCAACAGGCTTCTGGCGCAAGCTGGTTGGCCACTTTGGGGGCGGGCATTTTATCCGTAATGATCTTCGGTCCTTTTTTGGGGTAGATGTCTTTTAGTTGAATGGTATCACCCTCGGGGCCGAGGACCTTCAATTCATATCGGATATGAACAGGTGTTCCAATCGGTGCATAGAAAAAAATGCGCCATGCATCCGCCTCACTGGCACCAATACAACCATTAGAAGCAGGTTTCCCTAAGGTTTTCGGGTTGGTGGTGGGGTGAATGAGTTGCCCATACCGGATGCCATTGATTTCGGGTTCTAGCCAAGGAATCAATGGCATTTTTGTTTTTCTTTGGTCGTCCCGTTTGGTCTCCTTGAAGATTTTCATATCAACGGGGTCATAGAAAACAGGGTTTTTATTGATGCGAAAAATAGCGCCGGTGCCGGTATGCGTGCGCAGATCCACCATTGTTTTGGCCATTTCAAGGTATTTTTTTTCATTTTTACCCACCCTTACCTTGACGAGGTGTATGAGGCTATCACCCTCTAAAATACGTAATTCAAAGGCGGGTATATTGATGTCTAGCCGGGTTTTCGCTATTTTTTCCTGCAATAACTTAGCAGCGATGGCCGTTGGGATCAGGAGGCTATCGCTTGGATACAGGACTTCTAGTTTCCGTTGATCGTATACAAACTGACCTTGCACCAGTCGGTAGTCATAATCGGTGGCTACCAATCGGTCTAGGATCCAGGGGTTTGCACGCAGGAGCACCGGCTCGGTGAGTGGGTATCCTGGAGTGCTGTCTACTTGCTCTAGGATGTGTTGCAAGAACGGGAAAAAATCGCTGACCAATATGGTATCCCCCACCGGAATTTTGGCAAAGAAATCTTTTTTCTGTTCTTCGGAGAATACGGGTTGAGGGGTAGTAGAGGGGAGAGGAGTCCCACCCGTATTGGATTGGCAGCGAAAGAAAACCACTGCAATCAGAAGGAACCAATAAGAGCTGTACGGCAAATGCATCCACAAAAATAGGCTTTTTAGGAGGGATACGTTGATTCGGGAGCAGATGATTTTTTGAGTGCCTCCGTATAAAACCTCGTAAAAAACCATTTTTAGATGATAGCGGTCTACTTTTTTGATGAATTCCCTATTTGTTTTTAGCCGGAGAAGAACCTCTTGACTTCCTTTTTGTTGGAAAATAGACAATGGTTGTAGAAGATAGATTTTCTGTGGTGAATTCAATCGTTTGTTTCTAATAATTTAAGAACTTTGCCTCAACGCAAGAGATGACTGCCTGTCTAGATTGTTGATTTTTCAATTTATATTCGAAAATTTGTGCTAAAAACCATGAACATATACCCGAACGACAGCCTTCGTTTTATTCGAAAATGGACAGTGGGAAGGTTGTGGAATGCCGGCTTGGTTTTTACTTCCTACTACCTCACCCGATGGCTGAAGCGGCCTATTCAATGGGGCCTACCTATTTCAGTCAGTATAGAGCCTACCACAGCGTGTAACTTGCGATGTCCGGAGTGTCCGTCGGGTTTGCGGTCATTTACCCGCGAGACGGGTAATTTGCGGGAGGATTTTTTTAGGAAGACCATTGATGAGTTGCACCGGCGATTGATGGTATTAATTTTTTACTTTCAAGGGGAGCCTTACATCAATCCGAAATTTTTGGAAATGGTGCGGTACGCCCACGAGAAAGGTATTTACACCATAACCAGCACCAATGGGCATTTTTTAAACGACGAAAATGCTCGGAAAACCATTGAAAGTGGATTGGATCGGTTGGTGATCAGTGTGGATGGCACTACCCAAGACACCTATTCGCAATACCGGATAGAGGGGAAATTAGAGACGGTACTACAAGGGGCCCGAAATGTGGTGAAATGGCGAAAAAAATTAGGGAAAAAGCACCCTCATATTATATTTCAGTTTTTGGTCGTTCGGCCCAATGAGCACCAAATTCCAGAAATCTTTCGATTGGCCAAAGAAATTGGGGTAGATGAAGTAAAGTTAAAATCTGCCCAGGTGTACGATTATGAAAACGGAAATCCACTGATTCCCACCCAAGATAAATACGCCCGGTACAGGCAGCAATCCGATGGTACTTGGAAAGTGAAGCATGCTTTGGCCAATCACTGCTGGAAACTTTGGCATGCTTGTGTGATCACTTGGGATGGCTTGGTTGTTCCGTGTTGTTTTGACAAAGATGCTACCCACCGGTTAGGCGACTTGCGTTCCACCAGTTTTAAGCAGTTGTGGCACAGTCCTGCGTACGATGTCTTTCGGAGGCAGCTATTGCAGGGGCGTGACCAGATTGATATTTGTACCAATTGTACCGAGGGCTGTTCCCCCTACCGTTCCTAAAAAATAGGTCCTTCGACAAAAGTCATTGCCTTTCCTGACTTGAATCATCTATTAACAGAGGGTTAATAGTGCATTTTGCAGCCGTTTTCAAGCAAAAAACGGCTTTTCTATGAAAATTATGCTTTTTCTAATTCTAATGAGCCTGATTCTGGCTGCAGGGTTCCTTTTAGTGTACCTGTGGGCAGCGGGTAACGGACAATTCGAGGATGATTATACCCCATCCGTTCGGATTTTGTTTGACGATCAATTACCGGTAGAGGAGGAAAAAGAATAGTTAACGGCAAAACACTTAATACTCTATATTAATATGAGCAGAATTGAACAATTTCAGTATGACAACAAGATAGTGCGCGCTTTTGGGGTTGCGTCATTTGTCTTTGGACTCGTAGGGATGTTGGTGGGTCTTATTATCGCTTTGGATTTAATCTTTCCATCGCTTAATATGAGTCAATATGGCATTCCGTATTTTTCGTTTGGTCGGTTGCGTCCGCTGCACACTAATGCGGTTATTTTCGCATTTGTTGGGAACGGCATTTTCATGGGTGTTTACTACTCACTACAGCGCTTGTTGAAAGCTCGTATGTTTAGTGATGCGCTTTCTTGGATTCACTTTTGGGGCTGGCAAGTAGTTATTTTATTAGCCGCTATTTCCTTACCGATGGGCTTTACAACCAGCTCGGAATACGCAGAGTTGATTTGGCCGATTGATATTTTAATTACGTTGGTTTGGGTGGTATTTGGCATCAACATGTTTGGGACCATCATTAAGCGTCGAGAGTCTCACTTATATGTAGCCATTTGGTTTTATATTGCCACTTGGGTAACAGTGGCGGTACTCCACATTGTGCGCAGTTTTGAGCTTCCCTACTCGTTTTTTGGAAGTTATACTTTGTTTTCAGGCGTTCAAGATGCTTTGGTACAGTGGTGGTATGGTCACAATGCGGTGGCGTTTTTCTTGACGACCCCTTATTTAGGCTTGATGTATTACTTCTTGCCGAAGGCCGCTAATCGTCCGGTATACTCTTACAAATTATCAATTATCCACTTTTGGGCCTTGATATTTATTTATATCTGGGCGGGTCCGCACCACTTATTGTACTCCTCTATGCCGGACTGGGTGCAATCGTTGGGTACTGTATTTTCTATCATGTTGATTGCGCCATCTTGGGGCGGGATGCTGAATGGTTTGTTGACGCTTCGGGGTGCTTGGGACCGTGTTCGGCAGGATCCGATCCTTAAATTCATGGTGGTTGCTATCTCGGCGTATGGTATGGCTACTTTTGAAGGTCCGATGTTATCCATTAAAAGTTTTAATGCGATTAGCCACTTTACGGATTGGACCATTGCGCACGTACACGTGGGGGCATTGGGTTGGAATGGCTTCTTAACCTTTGCGGTGCTTTATTATTTGTGGCCCCGTTTATACCGTACGCAGCTTTACTCGGTGAGTTTGGCAAATACCCACTTTTGGTTGGGAACACTTGGAATTGTATTCTACGCGGTGCCACTCTATTTTGCAGGTTGGACACAGGCAATGATGTGGAAGCAGTTTACCCCAGAAGGTATGTTGCAGTGGGGCAATTTCTTGGATACAGTTACTCAGTTGATACCGATGTATGGTTTGCGTGCTATCGGGGGCACCTTGTTCTTCTTAGGCACTATATTGGGTGTTTATAATTTAGTAAAAACGGCACAGCAGGGTTCTTTCTTGGCGGATGAAGCAGCGGAAGCACCAGGCAGGGCGATGGGGCCTGCGCCAACCGAAGCGGGTGCCTACTGGCACAAGTGGATTGAAGGCCGACCCATACAGATGTTGTTGTATAGCACCATTTTGATTGCTATTGGAGGTATTGTTCAGATTGTTCCTATGGTCTTTATTGAAAGCCAAGTTCCAAAAATTTCTACGGTGAAGCCTTATACACCGCTTGAATTGGAAGGCAGGGACATTTATATCCGAGAAGGTTGTGTGGGTTGCCATTCGCAAATGGTTCGTCCTTTCCGCAGTGAAACGGAGCGTTATGGGGAGTACTCCAAGAGCGGAGAATACATTTATGATCGTCCGTTCCTTTGGGGCAGTAAACGTACCGGTCCAGATTTGTTGCGCGTAGGTGGTAAATATCCTGATAGTTGGCACTACAACCACATGATGGATCCGACTTCTATGTCACCAGGTTCCATTATGCCCGCTTACCCAGCTTTGTTAGATGCTCAAGTCGATTACAACGACTTAGGACCAAAGATCAATGCTTTACGCAAGTTGGGCACTCCTTATCCAGCTAAGTATGAAGAAATCGCTGTAGAAGAAGCGCAAAAGCAGGCAAAAGAAGTGGCCGCTCGTTTGGCCGAGCAAGGTGTGAAAGACAGCAATATTGAGAACACTGAAATGATTGCTCTGATTGCTTACTTGCAACGATTGGGCACTGATATTAAAGTGAAATAATTACTAACGATAAAAACGTCCATAAAACATGTATAAATACTTGCTTCAATCAGTAGACGGTATTCAATCGTTTGGGATCTTCACACTAGTACTCTTTTTCAGTGTGTTCTGCATTGCTGCCATCCGCGCTTTTTTAGGAAACAAAGAAGAAATGGATCGAATGGCGGATATGCCACTTCGAGAGGATTAATGCGAAACACCTAACGCTCAATAATAAATTAATTAATTCAATGAGATCACGCCAATTTTTCATACTCATGATGGCCCTGATCGCCGTATCTCCCGTGTGGGGACAGGCAGCGGAAGCAACCGCAAAAGCAGATGGGGTTACAGAGTTTAGTCATATCATGACCTGGGTTCTGGTCATCGCCGCTTCCTTAATGGTCGTTCTGGGCATTGTCTATATGCTCTGGGTCAATAAATTTATGTACCAGCGTATCCTTAAGCTGGAAGCTCAAAAGGCAGGTATCACCTTGCCAGAAGAGATTGCTGAGCTGGAGGGAGACGATTTCTGGACGAAATTCCGGAAAAAGTATTGGGAAGATGCAGTTCCCATCGATCGAGAGGAGGAAATCCTATCCCACCACGACTTTGATGGTATCCGCGAACTTGATAATAGCCTTCCACCTTGGTGGGTTAATATGTTCATCATAACCATTATCTGGGCAGTGGGCTATATGTATTACTACCACTTTGGTGGAAATGGCCCCTCTCAAGAACAAGAGTACAATAACGAGGTGGAAGTTGCACGGAAGGAAATTGCATTGGCTCTAGCCGGTCAGGCTAATAAAGTTGATGAGTCTTCTGTCACAGTGATTACAGATGCGAGTGCCCTTAGTCAGGGGGAGGTGGTATTCAATGCCAACTGCGCTGCATGTCATGGTAAAGCCTTGGAAGGGGGCGTAGGCCCTAACCTCACGGATGAGCATTGGATCCACGGTGGTGGTGTAAAGAATGTGTTCAAAACCATCAAGTACGGGGTTCCTGAAAAAGGAATGATCGCTTGGCAAGCCCAAATTGGTCCTGGAGACATGCAGAAACTGGCGAGCTACATTATTAGTAAGGCTGGTTCAAATCCGCCCAATGCCAAAGCCCCACAAGGAGAAAAGTGGGTAGAAGCAACATCTGTTGATTCCACTTCTACTACAGCTCCTGCCACCAGCAAATAAGGAAACCATGGAGGAAACTCCTTGCTATGGTATTTTCTTCTTCCTGCTCTCCAGCTCACCATTATTACGAATGTACCTAATGATGGGTTCTGGAGAGCAGGTAAGGAAGGAACCCCATTTATCCCTAATACTTCAAGTTGCCCGCTGCGAACGTACCTACTGATCCTAATCAATTTTATTACGAATAAAAAATTTCTATCATGGAAGTCCATTCTGACTTTTTGCAAAAAATGGAGGAAGATACCGAGGCCTACCGAGATTCCATTGCCACGGTTGATAAAGACGGGAAACGCATTTGGTTGTATCCCAAGAAACCTTCCGGGCGTTATTACAATGCACGCACTATCGTAAGCTTTATCTTTTTAGCTATCTTTCTTGGTCTTCCGTTTATCAAATACAACGGGGAACAGTTGTTTCTCTTTAATGTACTGGAGCGTAAATTCATCTTCTTTGGAATTTTGTTTACGCCTCAGGATTTTCACCTGTTCGTACTTGTCCTCCTTACCTTTTTTGTCTTTATTATCCTTTTCACGGTCGTTTTCGGAAGGCTTTTTTGCGGTTGGGTGTGTCCTCAAACCGTCTTTATGGAAATGTTTTTCAGGCGTATTGAATATTGGATTGAAGGCGATGCAGGCGCACAACGCAAACTAGATGCTTCACCTTGGACCGCTGAAAAAATCAGAAAAAAGACGCTCAAGCATGTGATTTTCTTCGCAATTGCTTTTGTGGTTTCTAACTACTTTTTGGCCTATATCATTACCATGGAGGAGGTTCTCAAAATTGTGAGGGAGCCAGTAACTGAACACTGGGGAGGATTCTTCGCTATTCTTGGATTTTCAGGTGTGTTCTATGGCGTGTTCGCAAGAATGCGGGAACAGGTATGCACCACTATCTGTCCGTATGGTAGGTTGCAAGGGGTGTTACTGGTGAAGGATTCCATCGTAGTCGCTTACGATCATAAAAGAGGGGAACCTCGCGGAAAGCTCAAAAAAAATCCTGTTGAACAAATCCAGTCAGCAGTACAAGGCGATTGCATCGACTGTAAATTATGCATCGCAGTTTGTCCAACAGGTATTGATATTCGGAACGGCACACAGCTGGAATGCACTAACTGTACCGCGTGCATTGATGCTTGCGATCAGATCATGGAAAAAGTCGATAAGCCCAAGGGCCTTATTCGATATGATTCCGAAACTGGAATTAACAGCGGTGTTCGCAGGATCTTCACGCCTCGCGTATACGCCTATAGTTTTGTATTGGTGGCATTGTTGGCCCTTGATGTGGTGCTGATTGCCAACAGAGGCATCGTGGAAAGTATTATCCTTCGATCACCAGGGCAGCTTTACCAAGAAAAAGATGCCGAGCATATTACTAACCTGTACACGTACAAGATCATCAACAAATCTGGAAAGGATATGCCCTTTGAGTTAAAGTTGCTCCAACCTGAAGGACAAATTGAATTCGTTGGACAATCACATGACCAGCTGACCAAAGATAAAGTGGCAGAAGGAGCCTTTTTTGTAAATATGCCTCTGAAACAGTTGACAGGCCGGAAAACAACGATAGAAATACAGGTGGTAAGTAACGGGAAAGTCATCGATAAGGTGACTACCAATTTTATGGGACCAAACAAATAAGAATATGATTAAATTTAATTGGGGAACTGGAATCGCGTTGGTGTATGCCACCTTTGCCATCGGAATGGTTACAATGGTTCTGATATCTACCAAGCATGACCCCGGGTTGGTTCAGAAAGACTATTATGAGCTGGATTTGAATTATCAAACCCATTTGAATGGTAAGCAGAACGCGGCAGCATTAGAAGTGAAACCCGCTGTTTTATACGATGAAAATCAACGAATGGTGGTGATTCAGCTTCCGGCAGGTATGACCGCAACGAATGGCAATGTGAAGTTGTATCGATCCGCCTCGGTTGCGGATGATCAATTGGTCGAGATCGCAGGGCAGCGCCTGATTCAGATTCCTGTCAAATCAAAGGTGGGCGGCCGCTGGCACGTGGAGCTAAACTGGGTAACAGATCAAAAAAACTATTATTACGAAACAGCCATTCTAATCTAATCGTATGATGGCTCCTGCTTTGCTGCTCGGATTCGCCGGGAGTGTACACTGCTTGGGTATGTGTGGTCCCCTTCAGCTAGCCGTTCTGGGTGGGGCAACGGGAAAACTTTGGCTAAAAACGCTGGAGTATCAACTGGGAAGAGTGCTTTCGTATACGGGCTTAGGCGTTTTTTTTGGACTAGCTGGTAAAGCCATTGCTTTGGCAGGATTTCAGCAAGTTCTTTCACTATTGGCGGGAATTTTTATGGTCGCTTTCGCACTCCTCGCTTGGCGATTGGAGCGATGGCTGCATCAGTGGACACTTCTTCAGCGTTGGTCTGCCTGGTTGCAACACACAATGGGAGGTGTTTTACAACGCCATCCAGATGGGGCCTCGTTCTCCTTTGGACTTCTAAATGGCTTGGTTCCTTGTGGCTTGGTCTATGCGGCTTTAGCCGGTGCCGTATCGATGTCTGATCCGGTGGATGGGGCCGCCTTCATGTTTTATTTTGGAGTGGGAACTACTCCTTTAATGGTTGGATTGGCACTGGTAGGACGACGGTTTTCGACTGGGATTCGCACGCCATTTCGATACATCCAGCCAGTCTTATTGCTCCTATCTGGGGCATTGCTTATCCAAAGAGGGTTACACTTGGATCTATCGCTATTTGAATCTGCCGTTCCTCCAGCGGATCTTGAATGCCATTAATTAGGCTTTTCTTCATCAAGGCAGCGTTGTTCCGGTAGTTTTTGGGTAAAACGAACAAACATAAAGATGCTTGTGTTACCTTTACACCAACCATTTTCAGGAATGACAAAATACAAGCGGAAAATTGCGTTTTCTGTACTGTTTTTACTCAGTGGGCAGCTGCTTCAAGCGCAGCAACTTGCCCAATTCAGTAGTTGGTTAAACAACCGCTACCTATATAATCCTGCAGTGGCAGGCTTGGATGAAACCTTGGTTGCCAATGGAATCTATCGAAGTCAATGGGTTGATTTGGAGGGAGCTCCAGTCGGACAACACATAGATGCTTCCATACCCTTGCGTATTATCAATAGTGGAGTAGGAATAAAGCTCGATAATGAGCTCATCGGACCCCACCAGACTACCCAGTTTTTGGCGAGTTACAGCTACCAACAATGGTTGGGAGTGGCAGGTCGTATTTCCATAGGATTGAGTGCTGGCGCCCAACAATACGTCTTGGATGGCCGAAAACTACGAGCACCACAAGGCAGTTATTTAGATCCGACGTTTCAACATAATGATCAGTGGTTGCCAGAAGGAAGGATAGCTGCGACAGCTCCAGTGGTAGAGGTTGGTGTTTATTACGAGTGGCAAAACTGGCAGGTTGGCTTGTCGGCATTGCCTGTATTTGCACCGGAACTAAGTAAAAGTCAAGAAAATGGTCGATTTCGCCTTCAACCAGAAAGGCATTACCTGTTGCAGTTAGGGTACCAAAGGTCGTTAGGAGAAGAAATAGAGCTAACATCTGCTGCCATGCTGAAATCAGATGGCAACGCAACACAGATAGAGGTGGCCACTCAAGCACACTACCGCGAAAAACTAGTTGTAGGAGCTGGATTTCGTGGTTTTACCACCACTTCCCAGGATGCGTTAATTGGTTATTTGGGTATGCGGCTCAATGAAAAGACGCATTTTTTGTATGCCTACGACTGGCCATTATCCGGATTAGGCGCTTTCAATAGAGGAAGTCATGAGATCGGTTTGGAATATCGATTAGGCCGCCCAATAGGGGAGGGAAAGCTTCCTCCAGTTATTTATAACCCTCGTTTTCGCTAAGAATTTATCTTCTGGATTCCCCCTCAAATGTTAAAATTTGGAGGGTATAATACCAGAAATAGGCCTTTTTTCGTTCAAAGACCGCTAGTTTTAGCCACTGAAAATATTTTCAGACAATTTTTTTTCGCATCATTTGCTTGCATGCAACCTAATCATCTACCTTTACGGCTGATTTTTTTTAAACCGAACAAATTTAGTAGGTAACTTTACACGGGTGTTCAACATGAAACAACTACAAAAATCGCTTCTGCTTCTCAGCTTTTTCGCGGCAATTCTGTCCTCTTGCGGCCGCCAAGAAGGAGGTCAACTCGTTGGTGTGCTAGACCGTCCGAAATGGAGAGGTGTTAATCCTTACGGAATGCTATACATTCCATCCGGCACTTTGCACGTGGGTGCAGGTGATGAGGACCTTAGCAAACAAATGGTTGCTCGTCCAAAAGCCATCTCTATCCAAGGCTTTTTCATGGACGAAACCGAAATCACAAACAATGAGTATCGCCAGTTTGTACAATGGGTGATCGACTCGTTGGCACACGAAACCCTTCAACACTATGTAGAGGATGAAGGCGACGGATCTGCCGACAAGCAGCTCATCGATTGGGAAGAGCCGATCGATTGGGAAGAAAGCGCACAAGAGCTGGAAGATCTTTTCTTCCAAGGTAACGAGCGTTTTGCCGGAAGAAAAGAACTTAATACCAGCAAATTGGTGTTTGAAATGCAATGGTTGGATTGGCAAAAGGCGGCGCACGACCGCAATGCAAACCGTACTTCCCACCTAAAGAAAGAAAAAGTAAAAATTTATCCAGATACGTTGGCTTGGGTACGCGATTATGCGTATTCTTACAATGAGCCAATGACTCGTAATTATTTCTGGCACCCAGCATTTGATGAGTACCCAGTGGTAGGTGTGAACTGGAAAATGGCGAAAGCCTTTACCTTCTGGAGAACTAAACTGTGGAACATGTACCGCGGAGTAGACGAGCCTATTTCAGAAGACTTCCGTCTCCCAACAGAGCATGAGTGGGAATGGGCTGCTCGTGGAGGCCGTGAATTGGCTCCATACCCTTGGGGAGCTTACTACACACGCAATGCCAAAGGTTGCTTGTTAGCCAACTTCAAGCCTGGTCGTGGTAACTACCCAGAGGATGGCGGTCTGTACACAGTTCCTGTTGACAAGTACTACCCAAATGACTACGGTTTGTTCTGTATGTCAGGTAATGTTTCTGAATGGACGGAAACTGCCTATTTCGAGAATGCTTATTCTTTCATGCATGATTTGAACCCTGATATCCGCTACGATGCAAAGGACGAAGACCCAATCACATCCAAGCGTAAAGTAATTCGCGGTGGATCATGGAAAGATGTCGCTTTCTTCTTGCAAACGGGTTCTCGCTCTTGGGAATACCAAGATACCACCAAGTGCTATGTTGGTTTCCGCTGTGTATTGGCATTCCTAGGTCGTTCCATCAACGATTTCTAAATTAAGTACCAAGAGGCATGACAGTCAGGAAGGATAGCTGAAGTTCTCCTTCCTGACTGGGTATGCACTCGGCCTGATAACAAAGAAACTACTTAACTTTCAGGCCCTGATTTGAGTAGTCCGACATCTTAAATAGGATGTTCATTAGGAATTTATTTGCAAATGGATAAATTTTCTTTAACATTCAAATCAGATTTTTACATTTGCAACGTTTTAATAATTCAATCCGTTTTTATTTGCTTTAACCCAGTCTTAAACTGCTAAAAAGTTACATTTCACAATGAGTTTCGTCAAATCTAAAGGTTTCAAGTACCTCAAAAACTTGTTGATTGGTGTAGGTGCTGCTTTCGTTCTAGCCGGCGCTTTGTTCAAGTTGGAATCTTGGCCATATGCCTCAGAATTCCTGATTCTTGGAATGGGTATCGAGATCTTCATCTTCCTTATGTTGGGTATCCTAGGACCTGATCCGGATTACTACTGGGATAAGTTGTACCCAGGTCTTTCTGATTACAGCGCTCGTTTGCAGCCAATTACTGGCGGTGTTTCTCAGCAAAACGAAGAGTTCGTTCCATTGCACGGTGATGTTGTTGAACGTCAGTTGGGTGGAATGTTAACTGAATTACAGTCCATGTCTAAAAGCATGGCGTCTCTGAAAGCGCTTCAAGAAGTTGATTTCTCTGGAACACAAGAGCAAATCAAGTCTATGAGCAACTTCTACACAAAAATGAATGAGGCAATGGCCGATATGTCTAAGTCTGCAGAAGACGTTAAGGCATACAAAGACCAATTGTCAGCTCTCAACAAAAATCTTGGCTCTCTTAACACTGTGTACGGCAACATGCTTTCTGCAATGTCGAACATTGGTCGCCAATAATTGACATAGTTGATTCGATCCGGGCTTAAAACCGGTAAGTTTAAAAACAAGTAACATTCAAACTTAAAACGTAAAAAACTATGTCAATACCAAAGGAGCCGCGGCAGTTGATGATCAACCTGATGTATCTGGTGCTGACCGCGCTGCTGGCCCTCAACGTATCGGCCGAGGTAATGAATGCCTTCTTCTCCCTAGATAAAGGCTTGAAGAATAGCCGCAGTATTGTTGAGCGCAATAATGATCAATTGTTACAAGGGATCAATAAACAGGCAGATGCCTACAAGAATCCTAACAACGAAAAGTACCGCGAAAATGCAAAGAAGGCCCTGCAGATAACTGCGGATTTCTCTGCATATATTGACGCAGTACGCGATACCCTGTTCGAAGTTGCAAAAGGTCCTTCAAAAGACGACCCAAGCATCCCAAAGGATATTCGTAATAAAGACGTAACGACTCGTATCTTTATCAACGAAGGTATGGGCTTCCGTATCCAAGATCGCATCGAGAAAACCCGTGCAGAGTTGTTGGCACTCGCCGATGATAACTCAGCAGTAGCCGCAGCACTCCCATTGGTGCTCGATTCGTTGCCACCGAATACGAAAATGAACAGCTGGGCGGAGTTTAAGTTCAAACAAATGCCAGTCGCTGCCGTTTTCCCAATTCTTGGTAAAATCCAGTCGGATGCTAAAAATTCAGCCACCGCTGTTTTGAACTACTGCGCTGAAAAAGTAGGAGGAACTGAAATTAAATTTGATGCTTTCCAGCCTGCTATTTCTGCTGAAAAAAGCTATGTTATCTCTGGTGACCGCTATGCTGCAGATGTTTTCTTGAGCGCATACAGCACTCAAGCGGATAATATCAGTATCAATGTAGGTGGTAGCTCTCTTCCAATTAAGGACGGGGTAGCTCGCTACGAGGTTGGTACTAGCGGGGTAGGTGAACGTTCTTACAACGTTAGTATTAACGTGAAGAACCCACTTACTGGTGAGTTGAAGAACTACAGCAAAGAGTTCAAGTACGAAGTTGGCCAGCGTTCTGTAGCCGTTTCATTGGACAAAATGAATGTATTCTACATCGGTGTAGACAACCCAATTTCGGTGTCTGCAGCAGGTGTTTCATCCAATGATGTAAAGGTTGTCGGTAATGGTGGAGGTATCTCTGTTACTTCTAACGGAGGCGGTGGCAAATACATCGTTCGCGTTACCAATCCAGGAGAAGCAACATTGACTGTTTCTGGTGGCGGTGCGTCTCAAACTTTCAACTATCGCGTGAAGCGTATTCCAGATCCAACTCCATTGTTGGGTGCCCAGCACCGTTCTAAGGCAATGGGTAACGGTGAGTTTAAAGCTCAGTCTGGTATCGCTGCTGTATTGGAAAACTTCGACTTTGAAGCAAAGTGTGAAGTAGTTGGTTTTGAGGCTACATACTTGAAAAAGCGTCAGGATCCATCTCCAGAAATTCCAAACGCTGGCCCACGTTTCAACGAAAAAGTGTTGAGCTTCGTTCGTTCTGCAGGTCCTGGCGACCAGTATTTCTTTGACAATATTAAAGCACGCTGCCCTGGCGACGCTCAGCCACGTAACTTAGGTGGTTTGGCGTTCAAGATCAGATAAATCGTTTTTGGGTTTGGATTGGATCTTCTTTGTTCGCAGGTCCAATTCAAACCCCTTCAACAAATTTTCTAATAAAAACAATTTGCGAGTCATGCAAAACTTCTTAAAGTGGACTTCCCTCTGTCTTTTTATGGCTGCTATGCCGTTGGCTATAATGGCCCAAGATCCAGAAGAGATTGAGGTAGAGGAACAAACCGAGGTGAGCGAACCGATGTCTGGTGATATGCCGATCGATGACGTGGTGAAAAAAGAGGTTATGGCCCAGCGCCGTGTTCTTGCTTACCAACCTATTCGTGAAAGCGATATCTTTTGGGAAAAGCGCGTATGGCGTATTGTTGATGTTCGTGAGAAAATGAATCTCCCGTTCTCTTACCCAGAAGCACCTTTCTTCAAAATGCTTTCTGATGCGGCTACCAAAGGGGAACTTCCCGTTTATAGCACAGAGGACGATAAATTCACTAAGCGTCTGAGCACCAATGATGTTCTCGGGATGTTGTCAAAAACCGATACGGTAATGACCTTCGATCCTGAAACATACGAAGAGAAAGTTCAGATCGTTCGTAACGATATTAACTGGGAAGACGTTAAACGTTTCCGGATCAAAGAAATTTGGTTCTTTGACAAAGAAACATCTACAATGAACGTTCGTGTCATGGGTATCGCACCACTTATTGACGTAAAGGACGAACAGGGTAACTTCCGTTTTGAACGTCCGCTCTTCTGGGTATACTACCCTCAAGCGCGCGAAATGTTCGCTCGTCAACGCGTATTTACCCCGGGTGGAAACACCAACGCTTCCATCTCTTGGGAAGACCTTTTCGAAATGCGTCAGTTCGCTTCTTATATCTATAAGGAGTCTAACGTGTACGACCGCAAATTGGAAGAATACCTCACCGGTGTTGATCTGTTAATGGAGTCTGAGAAAATTAAGAACGAAATTTTCAACTTCGAACATGATCTTTGGCAGTATTAATTTGACTGTCAATTGCTTGTGAAAAAAGCCGTTCCGACTTTGGGGCGGCTTTTTTTGTGCACCAATTTCATGCTTTTATCTAAAAAATTGCTCGGTCTGCCGGAACCGTTGTTGCTTTGTAGCTATTAATCGCCATGCAAATAACGCATACCTTCTTAGATCGTATTTATGAGTTGCTCTCTAAGCGAGCAGCCTACCACTTGCTTTTTTGGTTGGTGGTCTACAGTTCTTTATTGTTCTTGGATTATGGGCAGAACCATGATATCCGGCTGGCGGTTGCGAATGAAACAATCACCCTTGCCTTCTACGTAATAATTGCCTACACCAACCTGCTGTATTTGGTTCCAAAGTGGATGCGAAGGAGTATTCCATTATATGGCCTTATATTGGTGGTTTTTTGCGTGCTGATTACCCCTATTCAAGTGCTCGCCTTATTCTTGCAACTTTCCGGCGATGTTGATTTTCAAGCCGCATTAATTGACCAACAGCCCCTTTTCCTATTAGGGAATATTTCACTGGCTTTGCTAACAACTGTCCTCCATATTGTTATGGATTGGTGGCGTTACCAACAGGAAAAAAAGGAGCTCATTACGCGTACCATGGAAAGCGAGCTGCGCTTGCTAAAAAGTCAGATTAATCCACATTTTCTTTTTAACACCCTGAATAATTTATACGCCCTTACCTTAAAAAAAAGTGATCTTGCCCCAGAGATTGTTCTGAAGCTTTCCGAAATTATGCGGTATATGCTGTATGAATGCAATGAACGACAAGTCTTACTGAGTAAGGAAATCCAATACCTTAATAATTACCTCGACTTGGAACGACTTCGGCAACCTGAAGGTGCCTCCATTCATTTTGAGGTGCTTGGTTCCGTTAGTAACCAGTTAATCGCCCCATTACTTTTGGTTCCTTTTGTTGAAAATAGTTTTAAACATGGGCTAAACCACCAAATCAATGGAGGAGGCTATGTACACCTGAAGTTGGAGGTGGCATTCGATCAGCTTATATTTGAAATTGAGAACGCTAAATTTGGCCATTTGCCTGCAACTACGTTCAACCGTAGTGGTGGAATTGGCCTTGTCAATGTTCGCCAACGCTTACAATTACTTTATCCCGATCGATACCATTTGGAAATAAAGGACGAACCACATTTTTATCGGGTTATTCTTTATCTTGACCTAGGTAACACGTAATATTTTTCCAATAGTCTCTTGTCAATTTCCTTAATTAGACCTACCTTATGAGAAATTTCAATGATTATGTCCCTCTTTCGAAGGTTTGTCCAGCTTGCTTGTATTTATGTTCTTGGCTTTTTGGCGAACGCTTGTAACCACGCGTATTACGCACCCGATTTACCTCTGGCACCTGTCTTTGAAAAGCGTGGTGATTGGATGTTGTCGGGGGGGCTTGCTGGACAACTTCAATCGTATGCTGGTGTGGCAAAGGTGGGATACGCGTTTTCCAATCATTTTTTTGCTGCTGGTGAATGGAGTTCGACGAAAGGAAAAAATATAGAAAAAAACGAAGGGCAAGGTCGTAGTTTGGGCGTAGTGGGTGGTTGGTATAAGATGTCTGGAGCAAAGTCTAACGGACGATGGTTGTATACATTGCCTTTTTCTGTGCATGTTGGGCGTACGACGAATACCTATTATTCACGGGATTTTTTGGTTGGTGTTACCCCTTATTTTAATGGAAGTACGGTACATCGAATGCGCAAAGCTGCGTTTGAACCAGGAGTGGCTTTTTTAGGAAAACGCTTTCATTTTCATAGCTCCTTGCGAATGGGCACCCTGCGGTATTATGAGTTGCAAAATGCCTTGGGTGTTTCGATTTCCCAATGGAAAGAGTCTTTTCCAACGTTGTTTTTGCTTTATCCTGTGGTAGAACCTTGCTTCGCATTATCCTATGGGGGGCCGAATTGGCGGGCTCAACTCAAGTGGGTTTATGTGGTTCCGCGGTATACTTTTGCTTCCATCGACCGTAATTTTGGTGTTTCCTTCGTGCTCTATCCGCGCGATTTCCCGTAAGGGGGCGGTGGAAGTGGACTTGCGTGAAGTAGTTGTACATCTGGTTTAAACTCTTTATTCTATGAGAAGATGGATTCAAGTAATGGCTGTCGTGCTCAGTGGGGTAGGTACTTCTTGTACCCATTATTATTACGCACCCTCGCTACCTCTTGCGCCAGGATTTCAGCAACGTGGCGATATTATGGTAGGAGGAGGTGGTGGAATTCAATCAAGCTCTACGAGCGCGGAGCTAAACGGAGGCTACGCCTTATCCAATCATTTATTTGCGGCAGCTGAAGCTGGGTTTTATGAGGGACGCGCGTACCGCGGAAATGAGGGGAAAGGGCAGTACCTAGGTTTGGCAGGTGGTTGGTACCATGTTGCTGAACGAAGTCCGCGTTTTGCTTGGCTTTTCTCCGCACATACCGCTTTTCAACAAGCAAAGGTTCAAAACATTTATTACCGGGAGCTCTATTTGACTGATCAAGCACCTATGTACCAAGGGCGATCGGATTTTTCGTTTAGGAAATATTACGTAGAACCAAGTGTTGCTATGTTGTCGGGAGTTGTTCGACTTCATTTCTCTTTGCGACTGGGTGCTTTTCGCTACCATTCTATGCAATTGGCACCGGCATTTCCCAATACGCTTTCGAATGAAATGGTGCCCGAACTGAATCGGAGCTATCCGGTGGTGGAGCCGGGAATTGTAATGTGTGTTGGTCACCGGAACGGGCAATTCCAGTTGAAGTTTGTTCAAATGAGTCAGAGGCAATTGGTTGGAGTGGAGACCAGTAACATTGGTATCACTTGGGTGCTTTATCCTAATCGTTTTTTTGAATAGTAGTCCTTTATTAAAGCAAAAGTCCGATTTGGAGCATCCAAATCGGACTTTTGCTTTAATGCTATCCGTTATATCTATTCTTTAAACAGGGAATAGGGGATTTTTTCAGCTGCCTCTTTGTAGGTTTTCCACGGACTATCCAGCAGTGCATCAATCCGCTGTAACAGTTGGTTGGTTGCACCTTCTACTTTTTTGATGGCCAGTTGGGCAGTTGGGCTAGGTGGGCCGTAGCTATCTTCTATATACCCTCGTGCTTGCCAAAAATAGGAGTTGAGCTCTTCTGGATTTCGCTGAATTCCTTTTACATTTTCCTTTTGAGAGAAAAACATATTTTTTAGTACGGAGATGGAGTCCTTCAAGGTGGTCCCCAGTTTTAGGGCCTCCTTTTTTAGGCTATCGGGGACATTGACCCACTGGCTTTCAACAAGACCGATGGTTTTTTCTGCCTCTTTTAGGCGTTGATAGGCTTTTGTGGCCTTTTCCACCGTTTGATTAAAGGTACGGAGGGCTTGATTTCTAGCTATCCGGACATCCATAGGCTCTGGCATTCTTGGGTCATCGAGCACACGTAAGAGCGTCGAATCTACTTGCTCTCCCAATTTGATGATGACTTTATAGGTTCCAGGTAGGGCGGATGGGCCATTTCCAGGTTCTAATTGATCCTTATCGGGTTCCCGGTTGCTTGGGAATGCTACGCCTTTGGTGTCCAAGTACCAGTTGATGGAGGTAAAACCAGTGTCAACATCTGTTTTAAAGCGGCGGATGGTATCCCCTTGCATATCGATGATCCAGACGGTTGCTTTTTCTTTTTTATCTCCTCCTCGGCCGCGTCCTCGGCCGGAGCTTGGTTTGTCTTCTTTTTTGTCCTCCTTTTTGGAGGCCTCTTCTGCTTTTTTCTGTTTTTTGACCCAAACAGGAATTTGTGCATAGGGTGATTTATTATCCCCGCGATAGGTTTCATCGCCAACAAATCGAGGACCCTTGTAGGAGGTATAGTTGGCTAAGATGGCATCTTGAGCTTGGAATACGACCAGTGATTTGTCGAGGATCGTAGTTCCTTCTGCTGCGATTTTGCGAAGGGGTGCCAGATTGTCCAAAATCCAAATGGCGCGCCCAAAGGTCCCAAGCACTAGATCGCCAGTGGTCGGGTGAATTTTCATATCCTGTACCGGCACGGAAGGGAATTGATCAATGTTCCATTGTTGCCAGTTGGCTCCATAGTCGGTGCTGTAACAAAGCCCTTGGTCAGTACCCAGGAACAGCAGCTTGGGTTCAACCGGATCTTGTACCACGGACAGGCAAAAGCTTCTTACATTTTTAGGGGATGCCAAGCGCTTCCATTTTTTTCCGAAATCAGTAGTATGGTAGAGGTAGGCGTCCCAGTCATTTTGTCGGTAATTATTAATAACGACAAAGGCTTCTCCTGCATTTTTCGTGGATACTTCAATTTGGGCGACCCAAGCAGCTTTGGGGCAGTCGGGGAGTTTATCTGTTAAATTATTCCAGGTTTGACCGCCATCTCTGGTTAATTGTATATTTCCATCATCGGTTCCCACCCAGATGGTGTTCTTATCAACAGGGCTTGGAGCAATTGCAATGATGGTACAATGGTTTTCGGCATTGGTTGCGTCAATCGTGAGTCCTCCAGAAATGTCTTGGTGCATTTTTGAGGTGTCGTTGGAGGTGAGGTCGGGAGAAAGAAGCTGCCAACTTACGCCCAAATCAGCCGAATAGTGCAGGTGTTGTGAACCGAAGTAGATTCCATGGTCCCGGTGAGGGTCTTGTGCGATAGCGGCATTCCAATTCCAACGCAATTTTTTTCCTTCAGGATGGAGCGGTTGGATAAAGGTATTTTTACCTGTTACTCGATCGATATGGGCGAGGTTACCTCCTTGCGACATAGCAAAGAGCCAGCGAGGGTTGTCGCGTTGTGGCACCACATCAAAGCCATCTCCGAAGTACACCTCCTGCCATTCGCTGTTGCGTAGACCGCTAGAGCTCCAAACGGCAGAAGGGCCCACCCAGGAGCCATTGTCTTGCAAACCACCATAGATGTTGTAGGGAGTTTCATTGTCTACATTGATGTGGTAAAACTGTCCGACTGGGATATTGTCTGCAAAACGCCAAGTGGCGCCTCCGTCGAGAGTGATGTTGAGGCCTCCATCGTTTCCGTTAATGATGTGTTTACTATTTTTTGGATTGATCCAAAAGGCATGGTGATCGGGGTGTATTTTCCAGTAACCTACCCATCCATCAAAGGTTCGTCCGCCATCGATGGATTTGGTGATTTGCGAGTGGACGGAGTAGAGGGTATTTTCATCGGTAGGGTCTACATAGAGTTCATGATAGTAAAAGGGGCGATCGCCTTGGTTTTTATCTGCCATTTTTCTCCAGTTAAAGCCTCCATCGGTACTTTTGTAGAGGGCATTTTCCTTTGCTTCCACCAGTGCATAGATGGTTTTTGGGTTGCTGGCGGCAATCGCCAATCCTATTCTACCGAGGTTGCCTTCCGGAAGTCCATCCTTTTCAGTTCGGCGCTCCCAAGTAGCACCCCCATCATACGTGATATACAATCCGGAGCCTTTTCCACCACTATTAAAAAACCATGGATCGCGCTTGTATTCCCACATCGCAGCTACCAGCTTATTGGGGTTGGATGGATCGGCCACTAAGTCAGCACATCCCGTTAGGTCATTCACAAACAGCGACTTTTGCCAAGTTTTTCCTCCATCGGTCGTTTTGTAAACACCGCGTTCATCGTTGGGGCCATACGCGGATCCGATGACACCTACCCAAATAATCTCGGGATGGTCGCGGTGGATAATGATTCGGTGGATGGCCCTGGATTGTTGTAAACCCATACAGACCCAGTTTTTCCCTCCATCCAAGGAACGGAAAATACCTGCCCCAAAGTTTTGTGAATTGCGAGGGTTACCCTCCCCGGTTCCTACCCAAACTTCATCGGGATTATGCGGATTAATGGCGATGGAGCCTACACTCTGCGTTGGTGCCTTGTCAAAAATGGGGGTCCAATTGGTGCCGCCACTGGTACTTCTCCAAACGCCTCCGGAAGCAGCACCGGCGTAAATGATTTGATCATTGTTGGGATCTACCGTAAGTGCGGTGATTCGGCCTGACATGGCGGCCGGACCGATCGATCGGATGCGTAGCCCCTTCAATTGCTCCGGGGTCTGGCTCCATACCGTAACAGAGAGCAAACAGAGCAGGGCGACGATCATTCGAGGTGATTGTACTACTACCATAGGTATTATTCTTGTGTTTGAGCTTAATTTATTAGGCGAAAGTCTATTTATTTCCCGACATTTGAAAGGAAAAAGCCAGTTTACAATAACTTGTTTGGAAATTGGCTGTGTGAAATTGGTAAATCCCTTGAAAAATGGCAAGTTTAATCTTTAATGCGGCAGGCGCATTGGAAAAAATCCATCCCGGCGACGTGGACGACGCAATATACGCTGGTCAAGAGGTGCCTTATATCACAGGCTCACAGCTTCAACGATACGCCGCGATTATTTATGCAGAGAGTACGTACCTTGGTTTGCTACGCCAACTACAACCAATTCATCCTGTATTGGAAATGGAACGCGAGGCGTTCGCCATGGCGGTTACCATGTACCAATACGCTCGTTCAAAAAGTGCCGCGTTTCAGCGAGCGCAGCGCTTTTATAGTCTGCAAGATTTATTGAACGATGCAGGGTATACCAAAGGAATTAATAGTCCTCTTTTACAAGAATACTACGGGGTAGCGGGGGACGAGCAACGAAGGCGAAGCGCCACTTTGGCGGTCATTCGACTTTTTACCCGCCAATTTTCAGGCTTTGAATCCGTAATAACAGCACTCCAAGGGGCGATGTATTGGGATGGAAATGATCTTTTCAGACGGTATAAAGAGCATTATCGAGCCAAGAAAGGGTTTGAGCTTGGTAGTACGGACCACGGAAAACTGTATGCAGAGGTGAAATCATTGGTTGGACTTCAGGTGCTTCAGAGCTGTCCGGCAACCGATCCAACGGTCGCTGCTTTACGGACCTATACCTTTCGTTCCTGCGCCACCTTTGGTGGTTCTATTTTTTTTCAGCTACACCCACAGGCATTGGAGCAAGGGATCAGCTGGTAAATGGTATTGGGTATGCTAGTATTAATTGCGGGACTTCCCGGGACCGGGAAAACGACATTGGCGGCTGCTTATGCAGAGGCAGATCAACTGCGGCACTTCAACAGTGATGCCCTTCGAAACGAGCTACATTTGCGGGGTAAGTATAGCCCAACTACCAAGCAAAAAGTGTACGATGAGCTGCTTGCTAGGACTCGTAAGGCGCTTGTTGAAGGGGTCTCTGTGGTCGTAGACAGTACTTTTCACCAATGGAGGGTACAACAGGCTTTTATCCTACTGGCAAAAGAGCTCTCGACGCCTTTGTATTGGATTGAAGTGACAGCATCAGAGGCAACCTTGCGCGAACGGCTGGTACGTCCACGTTCGGACAGTGAAGCCGACTTCAGCGTGTATGAGCAGATCCGAGACTCTGCAGACCCACTACCTCCAAATCGATTACAACTCAATACGGAAGAGGGATCCCTTCTCGAATTAATAGAGCAAATAAGGCGTTACATTACTAAAAATGGAAAAGGAGCAGCTCCTTCAACTCATTGAACAGGGCGGGCTCCCCGGGCGCATCCTGCCTTATCGAATAGTGGAAACACATATTTCGCTGGTACTTCTTACCCCTGACTATGCATTCAAGTTTAAAAAGGAAGTAAATCTCGGTTTCTTGGATTTTTCCAGTCTCGAAAAGCGCCACTATTACTGCATTGAAGAATTACGGCTTAATCAGCGCTTGGCAACGGGTATGTATTTGAAGGTAGTCCCTGTTTTGCAATTCAATGGCAGACTGTACCTGGGAGAGGGTATGGAGGGAGAAGTGATTGATTACGCCGTTCAAATGAAACGAATGGATGAATCCTATCAATTGGATGAGTTGATAAAACAGGACGCTGTTTCTGTTGATGATTTGCATCTTTTGGCGATTCAATTAGCCACTTTCCATTTGGCCAACCGAATTCAGCCCTCCATGCATTACCAATCAGCGGATACAAAAGCGGACTTTAACGACCTATTTCGATTTCAAGGCTTGGTGAGCGCTTGCTTGGGAGATGGGGCAGGAGTACAGCTGCAGCAGATCGGAGAACGTCTTTCTGCTTTTTTTGAACGATTTGGTCCGCGGTTAGAAGCGAGGGTTTCGGAGGGATTTTGGGTGGAGGGCCACGGAGATTTGCATACTCGAAATATCTTTTTGTTGCCTGGTATGCCGGTCGTTTTTGATTGTATTGAGTTTAGCCTGCATTTCCGTCAGCTCGATGTGTTAAGTGAGCTGGCCTTTTTATGTATGGACTTGGATTTTCAGGACAGAAAGGATCTTGGAGAGCTGTTTTTGAGGGCATATCAGTCCCACTGGGCAGTGCTACCGACACCGGAGGACGAGGTGTTATTTCGCTTTTTTAAGGCTTATCGTGCTAATGTGCGCTTAAAAGTGATCTTACTTCAGTGGGATTCAACAGGTAGGGAGGAATCACTTAGGGAAGTGGCTCAGCGTTATTTTCAGTTAATGATGGAGGAAATGCCGGATCCAGCTGATGCCGTTGGTTGCGGGTAATGTTTTCAAGAGTCCAGGTTAAGCGTTGCTGCTGTTCTTGTTGGCGCTCCATGCAGTTTTTTTTTGGGCAAATGGCACAAGCCAAGGGCGCCCGACAATCATCGGTATGTACAAACATTTCCAAGGATTGAGGAAAATTGGCGCGAACCAAACGGTCAAGCTGATCTATCTCCTGGTGAGCCTCCCGCACATTAAAATACCAAGGAACGGTCAGGTGGCAATCGAGGTGTAAGATTTGTCCATATTTTATTACCCGTAAATTATGCATATCAATCCAGTTGGTACTTCTATGTTGGTTCAACACCTTCACCAGATCGTTTAATAAGCCCGTATCTGCCTCATCCATAATACCCCCAATGCTCTGTCGTAATATTTGGAACCCTTCATAAATAATATATAAGGCCAACGCGATAGCAATCAGGCTGTCTAATTGGGAAATACCAGTCCATTTTACAGCAAAAAGGCCCAAAATTATTCCCGCAGTGGTCCATGTATCAGACTGAAGGTGCTTACCGGAGGCCATAAGCGCCAGCGAGTGATTTTTTTTGCCGTTATGGATACTCCATTGGCCAGCGATGAAATTCATAATCGCGGAAAGCGCTAAAATACCGATTCCAATATCTAGCTGGTGAATGATACGAGGGGTAGAAAGACCTCGAATCCCTTCATAGATAATCATCACTCCAGCCAAACTGATTAAGGCGCCCTCAAAAGAGGCAGATATAAGTTCTATCTTTCCGTGTCCATAGGGGTGATTATGATCTCTTGGGCGTGCGGATACATACAGACTGTACAAGCCCGTGATGCCAGTTACCACATTTACGGTGCTTTCCAGGGCATCTGTTAAAATAGCAACCGAGTGCGTAAGCCAATAGGCCACAACTTTCCCTGCAAAAAGTAGAATTCCTAATAGCAAGATAAATTGTTGGATACGTATGTTTTGATTACTCATGCAGGACTAGTTTGTTCAGCAAAGATAAGGGCTTGTGCCAAGCGCAGAAGAAAGGATTTTTTTAGAAAGGAATCCACAATAAGACGGTATACCCGTTGGTGGCAGTATCTTTCGCTTTAAACGCAGAAAAATGAAAAAAGTACTTATTCTTTTGTTTATCCCACTCCTGTTTTCTTGTAAAAAGGACCGAGGAACGCCTTGTGAGCAATTGGTGGATTCTTGGCGATGTATCTCGTGGGTGGAAAATCAGAAGGAGCAATTGTCATCGACCGGCAAGTTGTCTAGTCTAGTCGCTCGGTTGGATCCAATTTCATCGGATGGTCGGGGTGGTTTCAATTGGACAGCAATCTACACGACAGGCTTAACTGAAGTGTTTGATGGAAAATATACGGTTGATAGCAGCTGTACACAACTTCGGTTTACTCCAACGGGTCAGACAAGCTTTATGGTTGACTTTTCCGTTAGTAACCAGCAATTGACGATGGAGGGCGACTTAAATGGGGAGGCCGTCCAAATAACGTGGGAGCCGTATTGATTCTACGAGTAGCGGAGTGGTCTTGAGCCGGGAAGGAACTCCCGGCTCAAGAAAGTTATTATTGTTCACTTATTATTTCACCTATTTGATCTGCTCCAAAGCTTGCTCAAGGTCCCACCAAAGGTCCTCCGCATTTTCAACGCCTACCGAAAGCCGCACCAATGAATCGGTGATTCCGTAGGCTATCTTATCTTCAGGCGCGACCCCAGCATGGGTCATGGAGGCAGGGTGTTGTGCCAACGACTCTGTACTTCCTAAACTGACGGCCAGTTTGACTATTTGTAAGTGATTTAGGAAGGTAAAAGCCTCTAGTTCACCACCTACTACTTCAAAAGAGATCATTGCCCCTGGCGAAGAACACTGTCGTTGGTACACCTCATAGTTGATGGTATCCTCAGGGGTAAGAAGTCCTAAATAAAATACCTTGGCAATTTTAGGATGATTGGCTAACCGCTGCGCAATGATTTGCGCATTATCGGCTTGTTTTTCCATCCTTATTTTCAACGTTTCAAGACTTCTGAGTAAAAGCCAGCCGGTATGGGGGGCTATCATATTGCCTAAAAACGTACGAAGCACTTTGATGCGCTGGATGTGTGCTGCATTTCCCAAACAGGCTCCTGCAATGACATCGCTATGCCCGCCAATATATTTCGTGGCAGAATATAGGACTAGGTCAGCACCATGTTTTAGGGGATGTTGCCAAAGCGGACCCATGTAGGTATTGTCCACTGCTACTACTACTTGACGTTCTTCGGTGCTGTACTGGTCTGCAATGGATTTACACAGCGCAATATCTGTCAAGGCGTTGGTGGGGTTCGCTGGAGTTTCAATAAGAATCATCCCAAGGCGGTCTTTTTTTCCACTGCTTTCTACAATCTGGATAATTTCTTCGCGTGTGGCATTGGGTCGGAATCCTCTGACGGTAATCCCCCATTTCGTTAATACATGGTGTACAAAGTGATCAGTTCCACCATAAAGTGGGTTGCTAAATAGGAGCAAGTCGCCTGGCTGCAGGAATTCAAAAAGTGCCGTGGTAATAGCTGACATACCACTTTCAAATACGGCACATGCTTCAGCACCATCCCACAATTTAAGTCGTTCTTCCAGAATTTCCATGTCCGGGTTGTTCAAACGACTGTAAATGAGACCTTGGGTTTCATCCGCATCTTGGGTGCGAAGACCGTATGCCAACTCAAAGTAGGCTTTTCCTTGTTCCGCTTTTTGGAAAACAAAGGTGGAGGTCTGAAAAATAGGACATTTGACGGCACCCTCCGACCATTCGGGGTTGTAGCCGTGCGACATCATTAAGGTTTCAGGCTGAAGCTGTTTTTTCATACGTGGTGGTCTATAGTAATCCACAAAGATGAAAAAAAGTATAAAAAATTTCTATGTATAATATATAATATAGTTTAATTTTCTTTATTTTTGTAAAAATTAAGAAATTTTTTCTAAAATATAATTAAAATAATGCCCGTGGTGGAAAAAAATACGGTTCATCTGGATGAACTTGACCGAAAATTGCTGGAACTGGTGCAGACAGATGCCAAAATGACCATAAAGGAATTGGCAGAGCAGCTACATTTAAGTACAACCCCTGTCTTTGAGCGGGTGAAGCGGCTTGAGAAGGAAGGTTACATAGACCGCTATGTGGCGGTATTAAATCGTAAAAAAGTGGGCTTGGGATTGTTGGTCATGTGTGATGTTTCCTTAAAAGAGCATAATCGCGATTATATTCAACAGTTTGAATCGGCTGTTAAGCAGTTGAAAGAAGTGATGGAATGCTACCATATCGCTGGGGCTTTTGACTATTTATTGAAAGTGGTTGTGACGGATATGGACGCCTACCAGCAATTTGTCAAAGAAAAGCTGGCCACCTTGGATAATATTGGTAGGGTACAGAGT
>Ga0208787_1000189_pt1 | contig 31025 bp, 30 predicted proteins | sample Wag4_2014_7_11_FD_187362 | JGI IMG/M metagenome (GOLD analysis project Ga0208787, IMG submission 187362) | Fresh water microbial communities from Ohio, USA - Utica-2 Time Series HT 2014_7_11 (SPAdes) (version 2) | ecosystem: Environmental > Aquatic > Freshwater > Water tank | place: USA: Ohio...
TTTGATTTTCTGTAGCTAATCCGTAATCAAGCATGGCATAGCCAAAGAAATAACATTCTAAGATGATGGTAAAAAATGGAGTGAACCATCCTACTATGGGTAAAGTACAAATAATTACAATTGGAATAAGGTAAACCGTTTGCCATAATAAATTAGTGACATTTAATAACCATGCCCTTAGTAATAATTTTTGATAAGCCTTTGCATTAAATACAAAGACCTCGTTTTTATTAATGGCCTCGATACGTAAATGAAAATAGGAAAAGTAAGGGGCAAATAAAAACAAAAATAAATATTTGAATAAAGCGAAATAAAACAATAGTAGGGTAAACCATAACCAGAAACTACCCATGGTGATAAAAAAACCAATTAAATCACTACTTAAATTATCTATCCAAGACTTCAATCCTGTTTTTAAAATAATGGCTTCAATAAAAAAACTTGATGATTGACTAAAATAGTTCATGCCTACTAAAAACAAATAAGCATAAATAATACCGGGTATAATCATCCACTTCCACAACTTATGTTGAAGAATAAAGCGGTGTGCTGTAAAATAAGCACGAATAGCTAAAATGAGTTCTTTAAGCAAATGATAGTTTTGCTAAAGATACGAACTAGTCTTAATCTAGAAGGTTTTAGGATTGCATTTTAGTGCCGTAAGCAAGATCGCCTGCATCGCCTAAGCCAGGAATAATATAGCTTTTGTCATTCAGGGTATCGTCAATATCTCCACACCAAATAGGAATTTCTTTGCCTAGTGCAGCTTCTACCTTTTGAATACCTTCTTTGCTAGCGATAGCTACCACAATATGTATTTCCTTAGGTTTGTATAACTTAGTCAATGCATGAATGGTTTGAATTAATGAAGCACCGGTGGCCAGCATGGGGTCGGAAACAATTAGAATTCTATTATTCAAATCGGGGCAACTTAAATATTCAATACTTATTTCAAAGCTTCCATTATCATGGTGTTTGCGATAGGCTGATATAAAAGCATTATCCGCTTTATCAAAATAGTTCAACATGCCTTGGTGCAAGGGTAGTCCAGCTCTTAATATAGTGGCTAGTACAGGTTGTTCTGCTAATAGTTTTGATTGATGCGTACCCAACGGAGTAGTAGTAGCCTGTATTTTGGATGGCATGAGCTTACTCATTTCATAAGCGGCAACTTCACCAATTCTTTCCAGGTTTCTTCTAAAACGCATTCTGTCATTTTGAACAGTTACATCTCTTAATTCAGCAATCCAGTTACTGATTAAACTATGCTTATCGCTTAAATGATGTACCATGGCTTCTATTTTTTTTCAAATCTAAGTTTCTTTTCCTATTTTAAAATAATTTAAAATGATCTCCATCAAAAAGTCCTTTATCGCTTAATTTAAGATGAGGAATAACTAGTAAGGCCATAAAACTAAGTGTCATAAAAGGAGAGCCAAGTTTAGAGCCTAGGCCCTTAGCCATTAAGTCAATAGCAGTATAGTCGGCGGCTACTTTATAGGGATCTTCCAAACTCATAAGCCCTGCTACAGGAAGCCCCATTACCTTGGTGGCATTATCATTCACGCAACTAATGCCTCCTTGTTCTTTAATCACTAAATTAATAGCAAGCACTATATCGGCATCAGATACACCCACCGCTATTATATTATGACTATCGTGCGCAACAGTGGAGGCGATAGCTCCATTTCTAAAACTGAAGTTTTTGATAAAAGCTATTTTAGGTGGAGCTGCATAATATCTATTATAGACCACCATTTTTAAAATGTCCGATTCAGTATTCGAAATAATTTTAGCTGCTTCCAACTTTGGACTTAGCCATAATTTATTGGTAATAAGCTGACCATCGATGGCTTCAATGACTGCGATCTTGCCTTTGTCTTGGGGGTATTCATTCAAGCTAATTTCAATATCCTTTTCTTGTATTGTAGCCGCATCAAATTTATTAATGGTTTTCTCCTTTACTTCTTTTATAAAAGATTTTCCATTCTCTGCAACTAAGTCTCCCTTAATATAGGTTTGCTTTACTTTAAAAGAAATAAGATCTTCCACCACAATAAAATTAGCGGCATCACCCACTTGCAATCTTCCTGAAGGTAGTTTATAATGTTCTACTGGGTTTATACAGGCAGCCCTTAAAACAAGCAAGGGGTCAATACCCTTTGCAACTGCTCTAGCACATAATTGATTGATATGACCTTCTAATAAACTATCAGGATGTTTATCATCACTACAGAGCATAATCATAGAAGGATAGTTTTCAATTAATTTATAGAGGGCCTCAAAATTTTTAGCCGCACTGCCTTCTCTAATTAAAATTTTCATCCCATGCTCTAATTTATCCAATGCCTCTTCAATCGTAAAACATTCATGATCGGTACTAATGCCTGCTTCAATATATTTTTTGGCATCCTCGCCTCTAAGACCTGGCGCATGCCCATCCACTGGTTTACCTATTTTATGTGCAGCAGCAATTTTTTTCATTACGGCTTCGTCTTTAAATAAAACACCCGGAAAATTCATCATCTCACTTAAGTAATAAATATCGGGGTTGGCTAATAAGCTACTTACTTGATCGCTATTGAGAGCAGCACCTGCGGTTTCAAAAACAGTGGCAGGCACACAGCTAGGTGCTCCAAAGAAAAAATGAAAAGGTACTTTTTTACCATTATTAATCATATACTGCACACCTTCCATTCCGCATACATTGGCAATCTCATGAGGGTCGCTAATGGTTCCAATTGTGCCATGGGTAACGGCTAAACGTGCAAAGGAGCTAGGTATAAGCATACTACTTTCAATATGCACATGGGCGTCTATAAAGCCAGGTAATAAATACTGCAAAGGAGCCTCTTTATTAGATTCAATAGATTGAATAATTCCATCTTGTACTGTAATAGTAGCTGGGTAGATATGCTTTTTAAGAATATCTACATATTGACCTGAAATGGAAAATGAATTGTACATACGATTAATTTGATAGTACAAATTAAAACCAATAACTGATTTTAAAAATAAGCGCTCTATTCTTGCTTTTGAATAAAGGGTCTGTAAAATAATTATCTGTATACACTAAAAAGAAATCACTCATTGGTTTATAGCGGTATTGTAATCTACTATTGATATTGAAATTATTACTCTGTGTATTGTATTGAATAAAAGTGGTCCAAAATAATTGGGTACTAAAATTATATTCAATTCTTGGTGCAATTAAGACCAATCTAGTACTGCCATATGTTCCAGGTAGCTGAATTTGATTTAGTTGGGCATTTAAACGAAGGTTAAGGTGAGGCTGGTTTCTCCAATTGATTCCAAGGCCAAAACCTTGCACTTGTCCATTATAAAATTGACCAACCGTAACTTCAGAAAACCAACCGAATAATTTTCTTGTATCGGATACATAATTAAATCTAAATTGTACATATTGGTACTGCTTTGCAGGCAAGGGTGTTCCGTCTGTAAAGCTAGTTGGAAAAAGTAAATTAGTGATATTATTACTTAAGCTTAGATTAAAATTTGATGCGTTTTTAAAATCAGTATTTAACCGCATTGAACTTTCTAATTCATTGAAACTGTTGTCTGGATTGAATACTACAAAATTTTCGGTGGTAAGTTCCATCCTACCCACCTTTCCTTTCGCTGGCATTAATGTGTAACTTATTTCAGAAAAAATATGTTTGTAGCCAATACGAATACTCGTATCTCTTTCTGCATCGTAATTACTTATTCTTTGAACGAATCCCAAATCTGTGTAGTAATTTTTGCCCACATTGGCTAAGTCTAGTACAAAACCAAAATTTCTTCCATTATAACTTAATCCAGCTTCTGCATAATTATTTAAGTCTTTAATGGTAGGTTTTATGGATTGATTGTAATTGGCCCAATAACCAAAACTTCCATTTGGATTGGAATATTCAAATGTAACACCTGCATTGCGTCCATATTTGTCCAGTGGATTCTTTTTTTCTTCCTCCACTGAAATGAAATTCTCTCTATTTAAAAAATAACCTTTTATCAAGGATCGTTTTAAAACTCTTTTTTGCCATGTAAAAGCAGAAAAATTTTCAGGAGCATAATCACCTTGCCTTCCTGTTTGCATATTCATCGCACCAATTCTTACATCAGGTGATAAATTACCAGAAAGCCTTGCGCCAAATAGAATAGGAATTTTATTACCTTCTTTGTCTAAGCCAATGGTTCTAGAATAAAATGGCCGAATGGGAGGGATACCGAAACCAGCAAATAAATCCGCATTTTCTAAAAAGAAGGCTCTTCTCTCTGGTAAGAAAATACTAAACCTGGTTAAGTTGGTGACTTGGTTATCTACTTCCACTTGAGAGAAGTCTGGATTGACTGTTAAATCTAAATTCAAAGAAGAGTTCAAGGCAATTTTTGCATCAAACCCAACATTACCAGTTGTTTCGGTCTTACTGGTTGATTTGTCTTCGCTAATACCACCTGTTAAATAAGGCAGTAAAATCACATTATTGGAACTCGCTGGCGGATTGGTTGGCCACTTCATCAATCCTGTGTATCCAAGGTCGTATGATCTAAAATTTGGTCCAACTCTTGTCCATGTACTATATTCGAAATTTTTTGCATCAATGCGTACAAAGTTGACGCCCCAATTTTTATTTTCTGAATTATATCGAATAGATTTAAAAGGAATGGCAATTTCAGCAATCCAGTAACTACCGTAATCTTTGGTCATTGAAAACCACTTAGTATCCCAACTGAAACTTGGTCCGTTATCAGTAGCTCCTGTCAACTGATCTTCTGATTGCACATTCAATGCACTTACCACAAAATAAAATCCATTTGTCTTTTGATTCAAGGGGTCTAAAACAATGGCCACTCCATCGTTTCCATCATGTCCAATATCTCTTTTTAAACTTTTGATAATCGCAGTGCCACTATCATATACTTTGAAGGCAAAATATAAATTTTTGTCATCGTATAAATATTTTACCTCCGTTTGTTTTTTTGGCGCGCCAATATCATTAGGATATTTTTTATAAAATTGACTAACTGCTTGTACTGTATTCCAGGCAGGCTCGTCTATGATGCCATCTAATTTAATGGGTGATTTTGTAGGTTGAATCGTTAACTGAAATTCTTGCTGCATATTGGCATTGGTCTGTGCAATAGCTAGCAGGCAAATTAGGTTTGTGATAAAAAGAAGGCTTATGCGAACAATTTTATTCATGGGTTGATTTGGAAGTGCAAATATCCTATACTCTAACGATATAGCGACTATATTGTTACAAATTGACAATAGAGAGTTTAAATGGTATTTTATTCACTGTCAAGTATATCTGGCCGTCTTTGCTTAGTTCTTATCATTGCTTGTTCTGATCTCCATTGATCTACCTTTTTAGGGTCGCCTTGTAGCAATACTTCTGGAACAGTTAATCCACGAAAGTCTGCTGGCCTAGAAAATACAGGTGGGGCTAATAAATTATCTTGAAAAGAATCGGTCAATGCTGAAGTTTCATCATTTAATACACCAGGAATTAGTCTTCCAATGGCATCTACTACTACAGCAGCTGCTAATTCCCCACCACTTAAAACATAATCACCAATAGATATTTCCTTGGTTACATATAAGTCTCGAATTCTTTGATCTATTCCTTTATAGTGGCCACAGATAATTAAAATTCTATTTTGTAATGAAAGGGTATTGGCTTGCTTTTGATCAAAACGCGTTCCGTCGGGTGTCATAAAAATAATTTCATCAAACTTACCCGCTTCTTGTAATTGGTCTATAGCGTTGGCTAGTGGTTCGCAAACCATTACCATACCAGCACCACCTCCATATTGGTAGTCGTCCACCTGACCATGTTTATTAATAGCCCAGTCTCTGAGGTTGTGCAATTTTATAGCAAGCAAGCCTTTTTCCTGCGCCCTTTTCATCATACTATGTTCAAAGGGGCTAGCTAATAATTCTGGTAGTACTGTTAAAATTTCAATGGTCATATGGTAAAGATAAAAGAATCCTAAGAACTTTGTTTAATCTAATAATTCACCTAAATCGCGTCTGTCTTTTTTAGTAGGTCTTCCAATTTTACTCAAACGCTTTCCAGTTTGGAAAGTGGCGGCCACCTGCCTTACTCTTTCTAATTCTTCAATAGGGGTGAGGTCTTCATAATATTTGATGGCTTCTGCATAGGCCAGTCTTCCTTCTAATACTTGGGTTACTCTAATAACCCAGTTTTTATGTTCCGTTCTTGCTTCGTACTCATCGCCTATTACTACATTACGAGAAGCTTTCACCGGCTCCCCTTTTATTTTAACGCGTCCTTTGTCAATGGCTTCTGTCGCCTGAGACCTTGTTTTAAAAATACGGATAGACCATAAGTATTTATCTAATCGTACTTTTTTCTTTTCCGTTTTTATGATATCAGCAGCTTTCATGCTTAGTCTTGTTTTTCTGCAAAAAATTGATGGAAATAAGGAATGGTTTCAATGCCTTTGTAAAAATTGACAATATCATATTTTTCATTAGGGCTATGTAAGTTATCGCTATCTAAACCAAATCCCATAAATACAATCTTGACCCCTAATTCTTTTTCAAACAACGAACATATAGGAATACTTCCACCACCACGTACGGGAATAGGTTCTTTGCCAAAGGTGGTTGCAATGGCTTTTGCGGCACTTTTGTATTCGTGAGAATCAATAGGGGTAATATAAGGCTCACCTCCATGATGTTCAAATGCATTTACTGTAATATTGTCTGGTGCAATTTTTTTAAAGTGTGCTAGTACCATCGCTGTAATTTTTTCTGCAGATTGATTGGGCACTAAGCGGCAAGAAATTTTTGCAAAAGCCTTTGAAGGTAAAACAGTCTTTGCACCTTCTCCGGTATAGCCTCCCCAAATTCCATTCACTTCTAAAGTGGGACGAATACCTGTTCTCTCATTGGTGCTATATCCTTTTTCACCCCAAACATTTTGTATTCCTAAATCGGTTTTGAATTCATTTTCATCAAATGGCGCTTCTGCCATTTTTTTTCTTTCTGTATCGGTGGATACAATTACATCTTCATAAAAACCAGGAATGGTGATATGGTTATTTTCATCATGACATGAAGCAATCATTTTTGATAAAATGGTAATAGGGTTCGCAACAGCACCACCATAGACTCCGCTATGTAAGTCTCTATTGGGTCCTGTAATTTCTAATTCTATATAGCTTAAGCCTCTCACGCCAATATCTATAGAGGGGGTATCCATGCTAATCATGGCCGTATCGCTGATTAAGATGACATCTGCTTTTAATAAGTCCTTATTCGCTTTTACAAAACTGGCCAAATTTGGACTGCCAATTTCTTCCTCACCTTCTATCACGAATTTAATATTAGTGCACATCGTATTGGTCTTGGTCATCATCTCCAAAGCTTTTACATGCATATAAAATTGTCCTTTGTCATCACATGCGCCACGCGAAAATATTTTGCCGTCTTTAATAGTAGGGTCGAATGGACTACTATGCCAAAGTTCTAAAGGTTCTGCAGGTTGCACATCGTAATGTCCGTAAACAAGTACAGTAGGTAGTTTCGGATCAATATTAATTTCTGCATATACTATAGGATGACCCTCTGTTTCATATATTTTGGTAATAGGAGCGCCCGCCTCTTGTAAAGATTTTTCTACGGCTTTAGCACAAGCTAACATATCTCCATTGTGTTCGCTCTTAGCACTCACACTGGGTATACGTAATAAGGCTAGTAGTTCTTCTAGAAAACGTTCTTTATTTTTTTCTTGATAGTCAGACCATGCTTTCATATTCTATAATTTTTTAAATAAAAATTTATGACGCTTATTTATGCCAATTGATGTTTATTATCTGATAAAACATTTTCAATTGTCCAATCTAATTTTTGTTCAAACGGTGCTTTTCTTTGTGCACAATTTTCTGCTAAACAGATAGGACAACTGTAAGGCATACATCCATCTGTATGCACAAAAAATTCAATACTTGCTCCAAATTTTCCCTTAATTAAATTAGTAAATTCTTCTACTACTTGGTGTGCTTCGTTTACATTTAAAAACCAAGGCACCGTAAGATGGCAGTCTATATGCATTAAGCTACCATATTTAATCACTCTTAAATTATGTAGGTCCACCCATTGTATGTTTCTGTTTTTATTCAGTTCGCCTACCACTTCTTCTAATAAAGCAAGGTCGGCTTCGTCCATAATGCCAGCTAGAGATGCTCTAATAATTTTGTAGCCATTGTATATAATCCAAAAGCTCATTAAAATGGCGAGTATCGCATCAATGCCGGTAATATTGGTGAGTAGCACAATGCCAATGCCTATAGAGACTGCAAAGGTGGTGAAGCTATCTAAAATTAAATGTTGTCCACTTGAGATTAATGCTAGTGATTTATTTTTTGTACCCATTTTCTTTGCAATCAAACCAGCAAATAAATTTAAAAAAGCAGTGACAAGTAAAACCCATAATCCATTGTCAAGGCTATGCAATTCAGAGGGTTTAAAAAATGCATTAATAGATTCGTAAAAAATAATTAAACCTGCAGCAATGATTAAACTTCCCTCGAATGCTGCTGAAATAAATTCCGCTTTCCCATGTCCGTAAGGATGCTCCTTGTCTTTAGGTTTAGAGGCAACGTATAAACTGTATAATCCAATGGCGCCAGCTAGTACATTCACAATGCTCTCTAGTGCATCAGACAACACAGAGAGGGAGTGCGTCATGAAATAAGCCACAAACTTCAATACAAAAAGAACGACACTTAAAGAAGTGACATAGAACTGTATTTTTAAATTCTGTTTAGCTGCTTGCAATGGAATCAATTATTAAATGTCTTAGAATTTGTTTGCGTTGAATCGATCTTCAACAAATTTCCAATTTACTAGGTTCCACCATGCATTAATATAGTCGGGGCGTTTATTTTGATACTTTAAATAATAAGCATGCTCCCAAACATCTAAACCTAAAATAGGTGTACCTTTTGTATCTGCAATATCCATTAATGGATTGTCTTGATTAGGTGTTGAGCAAACGGCTAAACTATTATCTGCTTTAATAATTAACCATGCCCAGCCACTACCAAATCTTGTTTTTGCTGCATCGCTAAAGGCTGTCTTAAAATTATCAAATGAACCGAAGCTTTTATTGATAGCATCTGCTAATGCACCAGTAGGTGAAGTCGCAGGCGCTGGTTTCATTAACTGCCAAAATAATTCATGGTTATAATGACCGCCTGCATTATTACGCATTTTTGTAGAATACTTTGATATAGATGCTAGTAAGTTAGTGATGGATGTATTTTTGATATCTACCTTTTCTGCTATATAGGCATCATTTAAATTTTTAGTATAACCAGCTGCATGCTTTGTATGATGAATTTCCATTGTCATAGCATCTATGAATGGTTCTAATGCATTATAGGAATAGGGCAAGGGTTGTTGTATATAATTTATCTCCTGACTCAATTGGAATTTGCCGAATGTATGAATGATGGGCATACTAGCCATTGCAATACTAGCTTTGCCAGTTTGTTTGATAAACTGACGTCTGCTGTTGGATGAAATAGACATAGGATTATTTTTTAAAGTACTTCTGTAAAGTTACTTTAATTGGCTGTAAAAGTCGGTAGTAAAATTCCTGGTTAAATAGCTGTGAATCACGCATGGCCTTATAGGTTAAGAATAGTCCAAAGGGTATTAAAATAATAGAAGACATCCACATGCCAGAGAATACATCCCATTGTCCAGATTTGGCTAATTTTTCTCCAAAATTATTGAGTAAGAAAAAGATTACAAAAAATATAATAGCCAATACCAAGGGTGTGCCTAGCCCTCCTTTACGAATAATAGATCCCAAGGGGGCGCCTATTAAAAACAGCACAATACAGGCAAATGATAAAGTAAATTTTCGATGCCATTCTATTCCATGCAAAGAAATTATTTTTTTATTATCATTATAAGTATCTGAAATAGCGGTGAGGTTATATAAAAGTGAAGAAAACTGGGAGACTAAATTGAGCTGAATACTGCTTCTTAAAGAGTCGGGAATAAGTTTGTCAAAGCTTTTTAAAGCTGCCATATTTTTCTTAGCATTAAAAAGTTCACTACTGTCCTTGAAGTTCATGAACTTTAAAAAAGAAGCTACATCCGCATTGGTTTTTTTAATATAGAAGGAGTCTTTGTATTGTAAAGAATCCATGGCCGTGCTAAGTTGCCTAACACTTAACATTTTAGGATCGTATAATATATCACTCGTTTTATTCATCTGAAAACTTTTCAGGTCAAATATTTTTTTATATTCTTTGAAATAAAGCCGGGTGAATTCAGTATTAGTAGTGCTACGTCTGCCTCTTTCCTGATAGCGCCATCCATTATACATTACAAATTCTAAAAACTTTTTATTAGCAGAGACGCGCATCACCCCCGATTCGGCCATGATTAAATTATCTTGCAATCCAAATCTTTTTTCAAAAATGGCAATATCGCGCATCACACTATCATTCGATTCTTTCTTGCCTAACTTAATCACATAGCCATCAATTTTATCATAGAATACACCTTCCTTCAAATCAATGGCTGGCTTGGCTACAATGATTTCATATTTTAAATTGGTAAGCTTCATCTGCGTTACCGGAATAATATTGTTTGAAAATAAAAAGGCAATACCCGCTAAAAAAATGGTGAACATAAATAAGGGACGCATAAAACGTATCAGTGGAATGCCCGCTGCCTTAATGGCAATGAGTTCAAAGCTTTCTCCCAAATTTCCAAAAGTCATGATGGAAGAAAATAACAAGGCCAGGGGAAGTGCTGTAGTAAAAGTACTTACAGAGACAAGGCCTACTAATTGTAAAATGGTAAGCAGGTCTAAACCTTTGCCTACTAAGTCGTCAATGTATAACCAAAAGAATTGCATGGTCAGCACAAAAGTTGAAATAGTAAGTGCTGCCAAAAAAGGGCCAATGAAGGCTTTAAGAATTAGTATGTCTAATTTCTTGAACAAAATATGTGTGCTAACTACCTATGCGATGAAAGAGTTCTTTAATCTGGTATTCCCAAAGTCTGCTCTGGTCTTTGACTTCGTTTTTCTCAGCAAAATCTTTCACGATTAAAATAGTTTGATTTGAAATTTCAGTTTTTTCAATTCTAAATTCGAAGTATTCATTCTTCTCTCCATGTAACCATCTAAACCTTATAAATTTATCAGGCTCTTGGTCAACTAATTCTGCTTTATCTGGCACACCTTTATTCCATGAGAAACTAAAAACATTTTCCCATTCATCTACTTTATCTGCAAACCACTCTTGTAACCCAGATGCAGTGGATAAAAATTCAAATAATATATTGGGTGAACATCTCACCGGAAATTCAAGTGTAAATAATTGTTTCTTACTCATATATAACTAGCACCTCTTTAAAAATAGATACGTTTGATGCAATAATATTAAATAAAGGGTAGGTTCCAAGTATTTTTTAATATTTATTAGTTAACAAACTGTCAAGACATATTTAGGGTATTGTCTAAATTAGTGTAAGTAAATGAAAATCAATACTTTAACTCATATTAAGCAAGATCTTAATTTCCCCATTTTAACGTATTTCTACCTTTTGAATTGATGGTGTATGACTCGATATGATCACTTATCTTTGCTCCCCTTAATGTTGTAAGTATGTTTAATAGTTTGAGTGAAAAATTAGAATCTGCGTTTAAGCACCTAAAAGGGCAGGCGAGAATTAATGATTTGAATGTTGCCAATACCTTAAAAGATATCAGAAAGGCTTTATTGGATGCGGATGTCAATTTTAAAATTGCCAAAGAATTTACAGATAGTATTAAAGAAAAGGCCATTGGCGCAAAAGTTATTAATGCCATTAGTCCAGGACAATTGATGGTAAAAATTGTGCAAGACGAACTAACGGCTTTAATGGGTAATGAAGCTTCTTTAATGGACCTTTCTAAAAGCCCCACTATTATTTTAGTAGCAGGTTTGCAAGGTTCTGGTAAAACTACTTTTTCTGGAAAGTTGGCAAACTATTTAAAAGCTCAAAAAAAATCTCCCTTATTAGTAGCTGCAGATATTTATCGTCCTGCAGCAATGGATCAACTAACCTTATTAGGTGAGCAAATTGGAGTGGATGTTTTTGTAGAAAGAGAAAATAAAAATGCAGTCTCTATTGCACAAAATGCATTGGTCTATGCAAAAGCAAATAATAAAAATGTAATCATTATTGATACGGCGGGTCGACTTGCAGTAGATGAAGTGATGATGAATGAAGTGGCCGCTATTAAAAATGAAATTCAACCACAAGAAATATTATTCGTTGTAGACTCAATGACAGGGCAGGATGCAGTGAATACAGCAAAAGTTTTTAATGAGCGTTTAGATTTTACAGGAGTCGTATTAACAAAACTAGATGGCGATACAAGAGGGGGTGCGGCCTTGTCAATCAAATACACCGTGAATAAACCTATCAAGTTTATGAGCAGTGGTGAAAAATTAGACACGCTTACTGTTTTTCATCCCGAGAGAATGGCCCAAAGAATTTTAGGCATGGGCGATATTACCTCATTGGTAGAAAAAGCACAGTCGCAATTTGATGAAGCAGAAGCAAAAAAATTAGAAAAAAGAATTCGAAAAAATCAATTTGATTTTGAAGACTTCTTAACACAGATACAGCAGATAAAAAAAATGGGCAACTTAAAAGATTTAATGGGTATGATTCCAGGTGTGGGTAAAAGTTTAAAAGATGTAGATATTAAAGACGATGCCTTTAAAGGAGTGGAAGCCATTATTCAATCGATGACCGTTTTGGAAAGAAGAAATCCAGACTTGCTTTCGACAAGTCGCAAACAAAGAATTGCTAAGGGAGCCGGGAAGGATATTGGAGAAATCAATGCTTTTATGAAGCAGTTTGACCAAATGAAGCAGATGATGAAGCAAATGTCCAGCGGGGCAATGGCAGGTAAAATGCCTGGATTAAGACGTTAATTTTAAGCTAACTCATTGATAATCATATATTAATGTCTTTTTTAGCCCTTTTTCCTTTGTTTATTGACTGCTTTATATTATCTTCGCAGCCGGTTAACCCTATTTAATAACGCCTATAAATTTCTATTTAACATGGCAGTAAAGATGAGACTACAACGTCACGGTAGTAAAAAAAGGCCTTTCTACTTTATAGTAGTGGCTGACGGACGTGCACCAAGAGATGGTAAATTCATCCAAAAAATTGGTACTTACAACCCATTAACAGTTCCTGCAACCATCCAATTGGATCGTCAAATGGCATTGGAGTGGTTAAACAAAGGTGCTCAACCTACAGACACCGTTCACAGAATTTTATCTTTCAAAGGAGTACTTTATTTGAAACATTTACTTCGTGGAGTAAAATTAGGTTTGTTTGATGATGCAACTGCTATGGAGAAATTCCAAACTTGGTATGCAGCACATGAAACAAAAATTGCTAGCACGAGTGATACACACAAAAAAGCAGAAGCTGCTAAGAAAGTGTATGTACCTGTTGCTAAAAAAGTAGCAGAACCAGTAGCAGAAGAAGCTGCACCAGTGGAAGAAGTTGCTGCACCAGTAGCTGAAGCATCTGCTGAGGCCTCTGTTGAAGATAGCCCTGCTGCAGAATAATTTTAAAAATTAATCTAGCTTTATAAAAGCCCCTGGTTCCTATCAACGGAATTGGGGGTTTTTTTTGAAAATGATTTTGTCGATAAATGAATTAAATTAGCAAATGAGTCAGTACATACATATAGGAAAAATTGTAGCACCCCATGGGATTACTGGTCATGTTATTATTGAGCATGCCTTAGGCAAGCCCATTCATTTTAAAGGTATTGATGCCTTATTTGTAGAAAAAAATGCAGCAAGTTTTATTCCCTATTTTATTCAAAGCGCATCTGCTAAAACAGATACTATTTCGCATATACAATTAGAAGGCATTAATAGTAGAGAAGCCACTGCACTTGTCTTAGGTAAAAAAGTATGGTTACCTCAAGATGAGTTTCAAAAATTAGTAGATAAGCAATCTCCTTTGGCCTTACTAGGTTATACGGTAGTGGAAGCCGGAAAGTCATTGGGTGTTATTCAAGAAGTGATTGAACAACCGCATCAGTTAATGGTGACTATATTATACCAAGGCCAAGAGGCCTATATTCCTTTGCATGAAGAAAGTCTAAAGGCGGTGAACCATAAGGCTAAAACAATAAGTGTCGAACTGCCCGATGGCTTATTGGATTTATTTACCTCAGCGCCTAACGTAAAATAAATCTGTACTATTTATTTTAATCTGCTATAAAAAAAATTTTTTTAAAAAAATACAACAAAAGTCTACCAAATTAGTAGGAAATTAATATCTTTGTATTCTCTTCATCATTATCTAAGAATAATCATTGAAGGGAATCTATCATTTACCAACTTATAATATAAAATATGAGCCTAAGACTAGGGGATATTGCTCCCGATTTTAAAGCAAAAACAAGTACCGGTGCTATTAGCTTTCATCAATATTTAGGGGATAGCTGGGGAATTTTATTTTCTCATCCTGCCGATTTTACACCCGTTTGTACCACCGAATTAGGGCGCACTGCTGCATTGCAAGAAGAGTTTGCAAAACGCAATGTAAAAGTTTTAGCCTTAAGTGTGGATGGTGTAGAAAGTCATCATAAATGGATTTCGGATATTAACGAAACACAGCATGTCACAGTTGGCTTTCCTATTATTGCAGATGAAGATAAACATGTGGCAGGCCTCTATGATATGATTCATCCTAATGCCTCTGAAACATTTACGGTGCGTTCTTTATTTATTATAGGCCCCGATAAAAAAATAAAATTAACCTTAACCTATCCTGCTTCTACAGGAAGAAATTTTGTAGAAGTACTAAGAGTTATTGACTCTTTGCAATTAACGGCTAACTATAGTGTAGCCACGCCTGCAAATTGGGTGGAAGGTGAGGATGTAATTGTAGTGCCTGCTGTTAAAACAGAAGACGCCCTCATTAAATTCCCCAAAGGTCTCAATATAGTAAAACCTTATTTACGCTATACTCCGCAGCCCAATAAATAAGCATAACCCTATAAGGCAGTGGACGAATCTGTAAACAGTGTGTCACTGAGATTCGAGTCATTGCCTAAAAAAACCTCCGCTTACAAAGGCAGAGGTTTTTTGTATATTTAATCTCTAAACAATTTATTATGAAGCATTTTTTATTCAGTTCATTTTTTGCTCTTTTTGTTTTAGCTGGCCAAGCACAAAAAACGTATTTGCAATGTGGTCAATTAATTGATGTAAGACAATTACAAGTTTTAAAAGAAAAAACAATTGTGATTGAGGGTAATAAAATTCTGGATGTATTGGATGGTTATCAATTAGGCGCAAGTTCTGATAAAGTGGTGAATTTAAAAACAAGTACCGTGATGCCAGGCTTAATGGATATGCATGTACATATTGAAGGAGATCCGAGTCCAAGTCGTTACTTAGAGGAGTTTACATTAAACACAACTGACTATGCATTTTCATCTATTCCTATTGCAAAAACTACTTTACTATCTGGGTTCACTTCAGTAAGAGACTTAGGGGGTTCTGGTGCTAATATATCACTACGAAAAGCAATACAAAAAGGAACAGTTATCGGACCAAGAATATTTACAGCTGGAAAAGCCATTGCCACAACGGGTGGTCATGCCGATCCAACAAACAGTTATAGAGAAGATTTAATGGGAGATCCTGGGCCTAAAGAAGGTGTTATGAATGGAGTGGAAGATGCCTATAAAGCAGTTAGACAAAGATATAAAGAAGGATCTGATGTCATAAAAATTACAGCTTCAGGAGGTGTATTGAGCATGGCTGCAAGTGGAGAAAATCCTCAATTCACTATAGAGGAAGTAAAAGCAATTGTGGCTGCTGCTAAAGATTATGGCTTTAAAGTAGCTGCACATTGCCATGGAGTGGAAGCAATGAAACGAGCAATACGTGGTGGTGTAAATTCTATAGAACATGGCACTTTAATGGATGAATCGGTATTCCCTTTAATGGTAGAATATGGCACTTATTTAGTACCTACTATTATAGCAGGAAAGTCTTCATCAGACTCTGCAAAAATTCCAGGATATTATCCTCCAGTTGTTGCTAAAAAAGCCTTAGAGATTGGACCTAAAATTCAAAACACTTTTTCAAAAGCGTATAAAGCAGGTGTTAAAATTGCATTTGGAACAGATGCAGGCGTTTTTAAACATGGCCAAAACTGGAAAGAATTTCTCTACATGACAGAAGGAGGCATGCCTTTTCTAGAAACTATAAAAGCAGCTACTTGGAATGCAGCAGACTTAATGGGCACGCAGGCTATATTAGGAAGTATTGAAAAAAATAAATTAGCAGATATTATTGCAGTGGAGGGAGACCCTACTAAAAATGTGAATCAAATGGGTAATGTAAACTTTGTAATGAAGGATGGCGTAGTGTATAAAAACACTAATAAGTAAAATGTTAAATTAAAATTTATTTTTCTTTATTCCATTTTTCCAACTGTTGTAAAGTAGCGGTTAAATCTTTAGGTAAGGGAGCTTCTAAATGAAGCTCCTTTTCTTTGTATATAAAAGATAGTGTATGCGCATGTAAAGCCTGTCTAGCTAATATGGGTCTTTCTTCTTCCTCGGCCTTACTTAATTTAAAATTTTTCTTTTTAATAGAAGATAATAATAATTTCTCACCGTCTCCGTATACATCATCGGCAACAATAGGATGTCCTATTTGTTTGGCATGTACGCGTATTTGATGCGTGCGTCCTGTGTGAATTTGAAAAGAAACCCAAGCGTAGCGTTTGTAATTTTCTATGACCTTATAAGTAGTTAAAGCTATTTTTCCTTTGGCATGTATTACCATGGTACCCTTTTTTACAGGATGCTCCATAATGGGTTGATCAATACTTCCTTCAGCGGGCGGCCTACCTAATACCAATCCTAGGTATTTTTTTTCAATTTCTCTTCCTTCAAATAATTCACTTAATAATTTATGCGCCTCTGCATTTTTTGCAAATACAATTAAGCCACTAGTGTGCTGGTCTAGTCGATGTACGGTAAATATTTCTCCGTACTTTTCTATTAATAAAGATTTTAATGAAACGTCCCTACCAAATCTATCAGGGATACTTAATAAACCAGCGGGTTTATTCAAAACAATCATGTCCTCGTCTTCAAATAATATTGATAACATGAACTACTTATTTGGAAGATTTTCTGGTAAATGATTTATTTAAAAACTTAAGCAATCTTACTTCTTTCTCTGCTAAAAAACGCCATTTACCTCGATCAACATTTTTCTTAGTAAGGTTGGCAAACATGACCCTATCTAAATGTCTTACATCGTAGCCTAGATGTTCAAAAATACGACGCACAATACGATTACGACCGCTATGAATTTCAATACCAATTACATTTTTAGAAGTATTCGATAAATAACTTACTGCATCGGCTGCAATAAATCCATCTTCTAATTCAACACCTGCTGCAATAGACTCCATATCAGCCTTGGTTACAGGTTTGTCTAAAGTAACTTCGTATATTTTTTTAATTTCGTAAGAAGGATGCGTTAATTTTTGTGCTAGGTCTCCATCGTTGGTTAAAATTAAAACACCTGTTGTATTTCTATCTAAACGACCCACTGGAAACATTCTTTGTGTGGTGGCGTTTTTAATAATATCTAAAACAGTTTTTCTGCCTTCAGGGTCATTTGCTGTGCAGATATAATCTTTGGGTTTATTTAATAAAATATACACCGGGGTTACTTGTAATTGTAAAACTTTGCCTTTTAATCTTACTACATCTTTGTACTTCACTTTATACCCTGGCTCTAAAACGGTGTCTCCGTTTACCGCCACATGACCTGCCTTCACCATCTCTGCTGCTTCTCTTCGACCCGATATACCAGCGTGTGCAATATATTTATTCAATGGCATTTGTTCAAAGGGCGCATCGGCAGCGGCGGTCACCTTACCAATAGAAGCCGTTCTTTTTTCATCCGCCTTGTCCATGGAGGCAGGCGTTCTTTTATTAGTGAACTTAGATTTAGCAGGAAAAGGACTAGTCAATTCACCATATTTAGGGGCTTCTCCTTTTTTCACATAAGTACTAGCTGTTCTTTTTGAAGCAGGTGGAATTCTTTTATTATTACCCAATGGTTCCACCGGAATACCTCTTTCTTTGTCCTTTTTTCTTTGGCGCATGGCTTCTCCTGCAGCCCTCATTTCAATTTTGGCTTTCTTTTTTTCTTGTCTATATTCTTCTTTAACAGCGCTTCCTTTTTTCTTATTAGAAAACTTGTCAAAGTTGTCAGATCTTTTTTGATTCATGCGTCCTACTATTAAAAATTATCTTTATTCGCTAATTGACCACAAGCGGCGTCAATATCCTTTCCTCTACTATGTCTTACGCGCACATTCACTCTATTTTTTTGTAAAATTTCTACAAATTTTTCAAAGCCTTCCTCGTCTGGTTTGTCAAAAGGAAAAATATCCACTGGATTGTATTCAATGACATTGATTAAATCTGCAGGCACTTGTCTATAAATTTTTGTGAGTTCTTCAGCGTCTTTTTCTGAATCGTTAAAGTCTTTGAATAAGATATATTCAAAAGTGACTTCAGTGCCAGTCTTTTTATAAAAGTAATTAATGGCTTCAACTAACCCTTTGATATTATTACTTTCGTTGATAGGCATAATTTCATTACGCTTTTTATCATTGGCGGCATGAAGTGAAATGGCTAATTTAAATTTCACATTATCATCTCCTAATTGTCTTATTTGTTTGATCAAGCCGGCTGTAGATACTGTAATTCTTTTAGCACTCATACCTAATCCATCTGGAGAAGTAATTTTTTCAATGGCCTTTAAAACATTATGGTAATTCATTAAAGGCTCACCCATACCCATGAAAACAATATTACTTAAATGTTTTTCATAAGTGGCTTCGCTTTGTTGTAGTATGTAAACAACTTGATCATAAATTTCATCAAAGTTTAAATTCCTTTTACGCTCCATAGTGCCAGTTGCGCAAAATTTACAACTTAAGCTACATCCAATTTGAGAAGAAACGCAGGCGGTCTTTCTTAAAGTAGTCGGAATGAGTACTCCTTCGATCATATGACCGTCAAAAGTTTTAAAACGTGTTTTTAAAGTGCCATCTTCACTTTGTTGGGTAGTATTAATTTGTAAAGCAGGTAGTTGAAAATCCTTTTCCAATAAGCTACGTAAGTCCTTGCTTAAGTTGGTCATTTCGTCGAAGCTATGGGCATGCTTTTGCCACAACCACTCTACAATCTGTTTTACTCTAAAAGGCTTTTCGCCTATTTTTGATATAAATCGCTCAATTTCAGCGACTTCTACCTGTCTAATATTAGGTCTTGTCTTCTCCATAATGCAAAGATACTTGATCGGATTTGTATACTTTTAAATCTTTTTTAAAGCTCTTTTTAGCCCGCAGAATAATTAATATAGAATTATTATTAAATAGGCCTCGTTTTACTTATTTTCGAAAACAATTTGAATCAAAAAATATAAATTATGAAAAAAATCTTATTCATGGCGGTTATCCTTGTGGGGGTAATGGCTACAGCAAATGCACAAACTAGTCCTTTGAAAGATTATTTAGGCAAATATGTATTTCCAGAAGGAAGTCCAGTAACAGAAGTAACCATCACTGCAGAAGACACTGTACTAACAATTAATTCTGCTATGGGTTCTACCCCTTTGGAAAAGAAAGGTACTGACACTTTTTATTTAGCGGCTTATGATGCACCTATTATTTTTAAAAGAGCGTCTGATAATTCAGTAGAAACCTTAACTATTATTGTGCAAGGAATGGAATTAACAGCTAAAAGAGCGTCTGCTTCTTATGCTATTAAAGAAGAAGATTTTTACGCTAAGATTTGGGCGAATAAAAATTTCTAGAACTCAAAATTAGAAAGGTCCGATAAAGAAATAGTGGTTTGTTTGCCCGTAATGATATTTTTTACAGTGCATTCATTTTTTGCTAACTCTTCGGTACCCATTATAATAACGTTGGGGATTCCTTTTTTCTCTGCGTATTTAAATTGCTTGTCGAATTTGCTCTTCTCAGGGTAAATTTCACAAGCAATTTTTTTATCTCTTAATTGTATCATTTGTAAGTAGGCTGCTTTCGCTTCCTGCTCCCCTAAATTAAAAAATAAAACTTGAGTCGTATGATCAATGGTAGCTGGAAATAAATTTTTCTCTTCCATCACATCATAAATTCTATCTACACCAAAGCTAATACCCACGCCTGCAATATTAGGTACGCCAAACAAACTGGTTAAATCGTTATAGCGTCCTCCGCCGCCAATACTTCCCATTTCAACCTCTATGGCTTTTACTTCAAAAATAATGCCTGTATAATAATTCAAGCCTCTTGCTAAAGTAAAGTCGGCCACTAAATGCTTATCCATGCCGGTTTGGGCGTGGTAGTCTAAAACATAATTTATTTCTTCAATGCCTTTTATACCCGTTTCATTGGTTCCTAATAAATTAGTTAACTGCTTTAATTTTTCTGTATTATTTCCTTCAATAGTTAAGTAAGTTTGAATAATTTTTTGTTGCGCCTCGCTAAATTTTTTCTTATCTAATTCTTCTTTTACTTTATCCCAGCCAATTTTATCAAGCTTGTCAATGGCAATAGTTAAATCAATGAGTTTATCTTCTCCTCCGCAAATTTGTGCAAGGGCTAGTAAAATTTTTCTATTATTTATTTTTACTTCTACTGGTAAATTTAATTGTTGAAAGGCAGTTACATAAACTGCTATTAAATCTACTTCATTTAATAAACTTTCACTACCTACTACATCTGCATCACATTGATAAAATTCACGGTATCTTCCTTTTTGAGGTCGGTCGGCGCGCCATACAGGTTGAATTTGATATCTTTTAAAAGGGAAGCTTAGTGAACCATGGTTCATGGCCACATATCTAGCAAAGGGAATCGTTAAATCATATCTTAAAGCACGTTCGGTAATGGCCGTGCTATTTTTGCCTGCGAATAATTTTTCGACACCTTCTAATGTTTGTTCTTTTTTCTGAGGATTGTCTAAGCCGTTATTTAAAATTTTAAATATAAGTTTATCGCCTTCCTCCCCATACTTACCCATTAAGGTTTCCAGGTTCTCCATAGCAGGGGTTTCCAAAGGCTGAAATCCATAGGTTTCAAACACAGATTGGATGGTCTTAAATATAAACTGACGCTTTTGAACCGTAGCTGCATTAAAATCTCTGGTACCTTGTGGCAAAGAAGCTTTGCTCATAGTTTCAAATTTATAAGTAAAGATAAATTTTTTAAATTCATCGGCTATTAATTGTTTAAATTGCTTCTTTAAAACCCGATTTTATGGAAAATCAAGACCCTAATCAACACCCATATGAGCCCAGGCCCAATGCGCCTCGTGAAAAATCGGAGCGTACTTACCGAATTTTTAGAAGTATTTATGACTATACCATGGCAGCCCTTATTTTGGGTTGTGGGGTATTAATGCTGGGTGCTAAATGGTTCCACTTAGATATGATTATCAATGCTGGAGCCGACTTTAGATATATATTTGGAAGCCTTTGTTTATTATATGGTGGTTTTAGATTGTACAGAGGCATCAATCAAATGTATTAGCCCTTTCCCTACTTTTCATTGACAATTAAATTTAGCACATGCGTTTTTTTTACATTATTATAAGTGTTTGCGTTTTGGCCACGGCTTGCAAGACAGCTGATAAAACGGATCCAGTAGATAGCCCAAATGAAGGCCGTATTCGCATTTCTGTAGAAGAGAGCTTCAAACCTTTTATAGAGCAAGAGCTTAAAGTATTTGCATTAAGTTTTCCTAAGGCTACTATTGAAGTGTCTTATAAATCTGAAATAGATTGCTTCAAAGATTTAGCTTCTGATAGTACTCGTATGATTATAGTCACAAGAGGCCTAGATAAAAAAGAGCAAGTCAATTATAAAGACCAACTAAGCTACGCACCCACTTTTGGTATACTTGCTTACAATGCCATTGCGGTGGTGGTGAATAAAAAATCAAAAGATTCTGTTTTCACCATGGCCGAACTAAGTGCAGCACTTAGTGGTAAAAACAATAAGCAGGTGGTGATGGATGGAAGTCATTTAACAGGGGTGGTTCGTTTTTTAAAAGATAGTTTATTACACGAAACCGCTTTTGGGAAAAATGTAGTTTCTGCAAATGGAAGTGAAGAAGTGATTTCTTATATAAAAGATAATCCTAATGCCATTGGTTTTGTGGGCATGAATTGGGTGGGAGATAATTATGATCCCAAACAAATGGAAGATAGAAAGACCCTTAAAATGGCCCTAGTAGAATGCACCCTTTGTATTGAAAAAGGCTACTATTCACAGCCCTCTCAGGCGAATATTAGTAAGGGGCATTATTCTCTTACTTTACCCATCTATTATATTTTAAAAGAAAATGCCCCTGGTCTGGGCACGGGATTTCTTAATTTTATGAGCTTGGAAAGAGGGCAATTAATTTTTCAAAGGGCTTTTTTGGTACCTGCCAAAATGGGATTTAAGAAAAGAAAGGGTTTATTAAACTAACGCTCATTATATAACTGGAAAATTTCGGTTTATTAACTAAAAATTAATGGGATTCTTGCTAAAAAATTAATATTTTAGCTATCCCTGTGATTGCTGTACTTATAGTAAAAAAATAGATCTGTCATGGGTACCTATTCCAAGTATAATAAATGGTATCTTGGACTTGGATAAAATTTTAAATGAAAAAAAGTAAGTGATGAAAAAATTGGTTTTTCTTTTTGTAGGATTTGCATTTTCTACTGCCTTAATGGCTCAAGTAGCCACTTCCCCTTTAGCGGAGGGTGTGAAGTTATTGAATTATGAAAAAAACAAAACAGCCCTTAATTTTTTTAAGGAGGCTTATGACAAAAATCCAGGGGATGGCGAAACAACTTTCTGGTATGGCCAAGCTATGTTAGCGCAAAACTACAATGGTATTTCTACCACCGAATCTATCCAAAATGCGAAAGATTTATTTCAAAAAAGTTTACAAGCAAAAGGCAATGACCCATGGTTGTTAATAGGTATGTCACATATTCAATCATTAGAAGGAGCGGATGCGAATGCAGTGAAGCAAAATTTAGAAGTAGCTATTACCTCTACGCTCAATACAAAAGGGAAATACAAAGGCAAACCTAATCAAGATATAATAAATGCAATTGGTTATGTATTTGCTGAATTGCCTATTAGTATTGGAGATCACAGATATGCTATCGATAAATTAAAAGAAACTATAAGCGCCTACGATGTAGTGAATTCAAGCCTTCACATTAACCTAGGTATTAATTATTTAAAGTTAGGCGGTGGTGAAAATGGGGGAGATGCAGTAACAGCTTTTCAAAATGCAATCAATGCAGATCCTAAAAATGCCTACGCTTATTATAGAATTGGTAAAGTGTATCAAACACAGAATAATAAAGAATCTTTAGATGAATATTTTAATAAAGCCATCGCTACAGATCCAGCTATTGCACCCGTTTATTTTTCATTATATACCTACTATGCTGAAGTAAGTACAAGTATCGCAAAAACTAATTTAGATTTATTTTTACAGTACGCAGACAAGGATCCTATTTTTGAATATTTCAGTGCCGATTACTTATTTAGATCTGGTCAATTCGACCAATCTTTAGAAAAAGCGAAAGCAATGGAAGCTGCAGGAAGTCTTACTATTTTCCCAGGTTTAGCAGTTTTATTAGCGAAGAACTATGATAAAAAAGGAGATACTGTTTTAGCAAAATCCTATATCGAGCCTTATATCACAAATACCACACCGGATAAATTAATTAACACTGATTATGAAATAGCAGTGAAGATTTTATCCAAATTCAATGGAAGCCAAGCTACCTTAATGCTGATTTTAGAAAAAGCCATTGCAGCTGATACTGCCAAGGTAAATAAGCTAAAATATTACAAATTAGGCTATGAAATGTTAGAAAAAAATAATATGTATACCGATGAGTTAAAGTGGTATGCGAATTATTCTGCCCTTAGAGGGGTGAAAGATGAAGTGTATTATTATAAGACTACAAGTATTGCCATTAATGCAAAAGAAGGGGCTTTAGCTTCTACAACTGCCAAAGAGTATATTGCATCCTTCCCTGAAAAGCCTAATGGCTATTCAATGAATGTGAGAGCTGCTAGATTATTGGATACGGCTAATAACTTAGGCATTTTATATGAGGCGGTAAACCTTCAAAACCAGTTTTTGTCAAAGGATTTAACTAAGAATAAGCAGGCTTTGATAAACAATTATTATACTTTAATTGGCTATTATAACGAGACAAAGAACTATGAAAGCGCTGTTTTAATGTGCGATAAAGTGCTTGAAATAGTTCCAGAAGATCCAACTACTCTGCAAGCCAAGGGATTATTTATAAAAAACATCGAGCTTATCAAAAAAATGCAAAATTCTAAGGGTGGCGTACCTGCTCCCCCAGTTGAAAAGCCAGCAGCCGATACTACTCAAATCAAAAAAGGCTAAAATGTCTATTAAGCACATTTATTGTGTAAAAAATAATTGAAAATTACTCCCCATTTATGGGGAGTTTTTCGTTTTATGAGCTATCCTTTGCGTATTTTTGCGGCACCAAAACGTCATGTATGATTCTATTGCAGTATTGGATGTCTGCGAACGAGACAAATAGCGCTACTAATTACTTGCCCATTGCATTACAATTGTTATTTGCTGGGGGCTTTGTAGCGTTCATGATTTTGATTTCAAGTTGGTTGGGACCTAAGCGTGCAACAAGCGATAAATTAGAAAACTTTGCGAGTGGTATTGAAACACATGGAGATGCAAGATCACCTATGGCGATCAAGTATTTTCTAGTGGCTATTCTATTTGTTTTATTTGATGTGGAGGTTATTTTCTTTTATCCTTATGCTGTGAATTTTAAAAGTTTGGGTTGGGCTGGATTTGGTGAAGTGATTTTATTTGTAGGATTCTTTTTGGTGGGCTTTATATACATCATTAAGAAGGGGGCCTTAACGTGGGAAGACTAATTATAAAAAATAAAGTATTAGCAATATGCGTCCTGTACGTTTTAATTTAAATCCTAAAGAAGCTGAAATTTCAGAAGCTATTTCTATGGGCAAAGCACCCGATGGTGTTCCTGGCGATGGTTTTTTTGCAACACAGTTAAGTTCTGTAGTAGGACTAGCTAGAAAAAATTCTTTATGGCCTTTGCCTTTTGCCACTTCTTGTTGTGGGATTGAATTTATGGCCACCATGGCATCGCATTATGATTTATCTCGTTTTGGTTCTGAGCGTGTAGGATTTTCGCCTCGCCAATGCGACTTATTAATGGTGATGGGTACCATTGCTAAAAAAATGGCTCCTGTTTTAAGACAAGTGTATTTACAAATGGCCGAGCCACGTTGGGTGATTGCAGTAGGGGCCTGTGCTTCAAGTGGTGGAATCTTTGATACGTATAGTGTACTTCAAGGAATTGATCAAGTGATCCCGGTAGATGTATATGTACCTGGTTGTCCTCCAAGACCAGAAGCTATCATTGATGGTTTTATGAAAATTCAAGACTTAGTGGGACAAGAAAGTATTCGCAGACGTAATAGTGAAAAATACCGCGACTTATTAAATAGCTACGGCATCCAATAAGTCTAATAAAAAATGAGCGTTTAAAATTTTTGAATAAAAATGGCATTAAGTAACGAAATAATACAAAATAAATTAATAGAAAAATTTGGAGAACAAGTTTTGAATTTCTCGACGGCGTCTGGTATTTTATCTTTTGAATCTTCCAAAGAAATTAATTTAAAAGTGCTTCAGTACTTATATGAGGAGCCAAGTTTAGCATTTACTTTTTTAACCGATTTATGTGGGGTGAATTATCCCGATAATATGGGTGCAGAGTTAGTGGTCGTATATCATTTACATAATTTTTCAGAAAATATTCGTTTACGTTATTCAGTAAGTACTTCCATAAATGAAACAGCGGTATTTACAGCGAGTAAATTATTTGAATCGGCAAATTGGATGGAGCGTGAAACCTACGATTTTTTCGGAATTAATTTTGTGGGGCATCCTAATTTAAAACGCATTTTGAATGTGGATGAAATGGATTATTTTCCTTTAAGAAAAGAGTATCCATTAGAAGATCAAACACGTATTGATAAAGATGACGAAATGTTTGGAAGAGGGTAACATCATTAACAAAAGTACAGGCGCAATAAAAAATAGAATGGAACATCAAACTCATATCACATTACCAAAAGGGTCGATTGAAAAAACAACGACTACTTTAAATATTGGACCTACCCATCCGGCAACACACGGGGTTTTTCAAAATATTATGGAAGTGGATGGAGAGCGCGTCGTGTCTACAGAACAAACGGTGGGCTATATTCACCGTGCTTTTGAAAAATTAGCCGAGCGCCGTCCTTTATACCAAATCACCCCTATTACCGATCGTTTAAATTATTGTAGTAGTCCTATTAATAATATGGGTTGGCATATTACCTGTGAACGTTTCTTGAAATTAGATTTACCAAAACGTGTCGACTATTTGCGTGTAATTATTATGGAGCTGGCGCGTATCTCTGATCATTTAATTTGTAATTCAATTGTAGGGGTGGATACAGGAGCCTATACAGGGTTTTTATACGTGATGCAATACCGTGAATTAATTTATGAAATATATGAAGAAGTATGTGGGTCCCGTCTTACTACTAATATTGGCCGCATTGGTGGCTTTGAAAGGAATTTTACAAATACAGCGTTTACGAAACTCGAGAAATTCTTAAATGAGTATCCAAAAGTTTTAAAAGAATTTGAAAATTTATTTGCACGCAATAGAATTTTCATGGAGCGTACCAAAGGAACGGGTGGCATTAGTGCTGAACGTGCTATGAACTATGGCTTTACAGGCCCTAATTTAAGAGCAGCAGGTGTTGACTATGATGTGCGTGTGCAACAACCTTATAGTAGCTATCAAGATTTTGATTTCAAAGTACCGGTAGGTACTACAGGAGATAACTACGACCGATTCTTAGTACGCAATGCAGAAATGTACGAGAGTATTTCTATTATTAAGCAAGCTTATCAAAAAATACAAGAATTTAAAGGAACAGATGCGGAAGTATACCATGCAGATGTACCGGAATATTATTTGCCGAAGAAAGAAGATGTGTACACTAAGATGGAAGCCTTAATCTGGCATTTTAAAATTATCATGGGTGAGATTGATTTACCAAAGGGTCAAATATATAGTGCAGTAGAAGGAGGCAATGGTGAATTAGGTTTTTATTTAATTAGCGATGGTGGACGTACTCCATTCAGATTACATTTTAGAAGACCTTGTTTTATTTATTACCAAGCCTTTGAAGAATTAATTAAGGGAGGTATGTTGAGTGATGCGGTGGTAACGATGAGTAGTTTGAATTTGATCGCAGGAGAGTTGGATGCGTAGCGATTGCGATGCGTAGCTTTTGGGACGCGTAGAAAATAATTATAGAGAAAAACGAAATGAGAATATGAGTCTTCAATTTAATAACGAACAAATGACCGAGTTTAAACGCTTGGTGGCTCGTTATCCAGAAGGGAAACAAAAAAGTGCACTGCTTCCGGTATTGCATTTAGCGCAGGATAGTTTTGGAGGCTGGTTGCCTACAGAGGCCATGGATTATGTAGCAAGCCTACTAGAAATTGAACCTATTGAAGTATATGAAGTAGCTACTTTTTACAGCATGTATAATTTAAAGCCTGTAGGAAAATTTGTATTTGAAGTATGTCAAACGGGTCCATGTATGATTAGTGGTTCAGAGAATATTATTAATTATATACAAAAGCAATTAGATATCAAACCAGGAGAAACCACTAAGGATGGAATGTTTACTTTGAAGTTAGTAGAATGTTTGGGGGCTTGTGGTTATGCGCCCATGATGCAAGTTGGAAAAATTTATAGAGAACATTTGACCAAAGAAAAAGTAGATGCGATTATTGCTGAATATAGAATGCAAGTAGTAGCACAAAATTAGAAAAGATAAAGTAGAAACAATAAAGAAGTAGCAATGGGTGTAAAATTATTATTAGAAAAAGCAAATGTACCAGGTATTCGTACTTATGATGTTTATCGTCGTGAGGGAGGGTATGCAACTGCTGAGAAAGCATTGAAAGAAATGTCCATTGAAGCCATTGTAGAAGAGGTAAAGAAAAGTGGACTTCGTGGAAGAGGCGGTGCTGGTTTTCCTGCAGGTATGAAATGGAGTTTTATTGCAAAGCCTGAAGGCGTGCCTCGTCACTTGGTATGTAATGCTGATGAAAGTGAGCCCGGCACTTTTAAGGATAGGTATTTAATGGAATTTTTACCACACTTATTAATAGAAGGTTTACTTATTTCTTCTTATGCATTAGGATCGAACGATACTTATATATACATAAGAGGTGAGTATGCTTGGGTGGCTGATATTTTAGAAGAGGCTATTGTAGAAGCTACTAAAAATGGTTGGCTAGGAAAAAATATTTTAGGTACTGGTTTTGATTGTATGGTACATGTGCACCGTGGTGCAGGGGCCTATATCTGTGGAGAAGAAACTGCACTCATAGAATCATTGGAAGGTAAAAGAGGAAATCCTCGTATCAAACCTCCCTTTCCTGCCATTCAAGGATTATGGATGCGTCCAACGGTGGTGAACAATGTAGAAACATTAGCAGCCGTGGTTCCCATTATTAAATTAGGTGGAGAGGAATATGCAAAAATTGGCGTAGGCCGTTCTACAGGTACTAAATTAATTTCTGCTTGTGGTAATATTAATAAACCAGGGGTCTATGAAATTGATATGACTATTTCTGTAGAAGATTTTATTTACAGCGATGAATATTGTGGAGGTATTGCTGGCGGCAAAAAATTAAAAGCTTGTATTCCAGGTGGTTCTTCTGTACCTATTTTGCCTGCGAATCTTTTATTAAAAACAGCCAAGGGAGAAACCCGTTACATGAACTATGAAAGTTTAAGTGATGGTGGTTTTGCTACAGGTTCAATGATGGGCTCTGGTGGTTTTATTGTTTTAGATGAAGACCAATGTATTGTAAAAAATACTTTAACCTTAGCGCGTTTTTACAGACATGAAAGTTGTGGACAGTGTTCGCCTTGTAGAGAAGGAACAGGATGGATGGAAAAAATATTACAAAAAATAGAATTAGGAAAAGGAGAATCAAGCGATATAGATTTATTGTGGGACATTCAAAGAAAAATTGAGGGCAATACTATTTGTCCTTTAGGAGATGCAGCCGCTTGGCCCGTTGCAGCCGCTATTAGACATTTCCGTGATGAATTTGAATGGCATATCAACAATAGAGAATTATCACAAACAAGTAATTTTGGTTTACAACACTATGCAGACCCTATCCATGTGCCTGCATAACATTGCGTATAACTATGAGTGAACAAACATTATTTAAAGTAACAGTAGACAACATTACCATTGAAGTACCAGCGGGCACTACTATATTGCAAGCGGCACGACAAATTGGAGGTGCTGTGGCACCCCCTGCTATGTGTTATTATAGCAAGTTGGAAGGAAGTGGTGGTAAGTGCCGTACTTGTTTAGTGGAAGTATCCAAGGGGTCTGAAAAAGATCCTCGTCCCATGCCAAAGTTGGTCGCATCTTGCAGAACCACGGTGATGGATGGAATGGAAGTAAAAAATATTACCAGTGAAAAAGTAATTGATGCAAGAGCAGCTGTGGTGGAATTTTTATTATTGAATCATCCCTTAGATTGTCCTATATGTGATCAGGCCGGAGAATGCCATTTACAAGACTTAAGTTTTGAACACGGCAAGGCAGGCACCAGGTATGAGTTTCAAAGACGTACTTTTAAAAAGCATGATTTAGGAAAACATATACAACTACATATGACGCGTTGTATTTTATGTTACCGTTGTGTGTTTACAGCCGACCAATTAACAAATAAAAGAGAACACGGAATTTTAGATAGAGGAGACCATGCTGAAATTGCTACCCATATTGAAAAGAGTTTGGACAATGAATTTATAGGTAATGTAATTGATGTTTGTCCTGTGGGCGCCTTAACCGATAAAACATTCCGTTTTAAAAATAGAGTTTGGTTTTTGAAACCTATGGATGCACACCGCAATTGTCCTACATGTTCAGGTCGTGTAACTTTATGGAATAGAGGAGATGAAGTATTTAGAGTCACTGCACGCAAGGATGAGTGGGGTGAAATTGAAGATACGCCAGAAGGTAAACCAGGATGGATTTGTAATACCTGTCGTTTTGAGAAAAAAAATACCAACGATTGGGTCATTGAAGGACCTCGTGCCATAAGCAGACAATCAGTTATTGCGCAAGGGCATTATGCAGGCAATATTGGTACTACGCTACCCACAGAAACATTTAAAGCAGTCAATGATGGAAGAGCGCCACATTTATTAATGGATATTCATAATGAAAGCGAAGTGAACTTACCCTCTGTTCGTTTGAGTGAAACAGAAGGCCCTTCGCATGGAAATACTTTTAACAATAATTCTAATAACGCCTAATACATAAAGTATGACACTACTCGCATTTGATTGGGCTATAATTATTGAGAAATTAATTTTGATTGCCATTATTGTGCTGACCACTTTATTGATTACTTTATACACCACTTTTGGTGAAAGAAAAGTAGCTGCCATCTTACAAGACCGACCAGGTCCGAATAGAGCAGGTCCTTTTGGTTTGTTTCAACCCCTAGCGGATGGTTTGAAATTAATCATGAAAGAAGAGATTATTCCTACTTCTGCTAGTAAGTGGTTATTTATTCTTGGCCCTGGATTAGCGATGACAGCAAGTTTGATGACTTCTGCTGTGATACCATGGGGCACTGAAGTACATTTATTCGGAAGAAAGGTTGAATTACAAATAGCTGATATTAATATTGGTTTATTGTATGTATTCGCGGTAGTGAGTATGGG
>Ga0208787_1000193_pt1 | contig 30825 bp, 6 predicted proteins | sample Wag4_2014_7_11_FD_187362 | JGI IMG/M metagenome (GOLD analysis project Ga0208787, IMG submission 187362) | Fresh water microbial communities from Ohio, USA - Utica-2 Time Series HT 2014_7_11 (SPAdes) (version 2) | ecosystem: Environmental > Aquatic > Freshwater > Water tank | place: USA: Ohio...
CCTTCTCGGAAAAGGAACTCTCCCTGCTCTTTTTTACAAGTTTCCTTTCAATTCTAATTTCCGGGGGAGGAAGGTATTCGTTGGATGGGTTGAAGAAAAAATCACTCATCTAGAAAAAAACTCTTCAATTCGAATTCAAGCTGTCGTAGATAAAATGAGTATATTTTTTGTATATATTTTTCTTTAAATATTATAATATTTAATCAATTATTATTTTTAAATAAATAAATTAAATCAATAATTATATATTTTTTTTGAATAATTTTTTAAGACTAGTAGTATTTGCCCTCACTTTTTACCTTTAGTATCCATAAAGGTTTCCTTTGCCAGATAATTGGCTTATTTTTAGAGGCTTTACAATAAATCGTTACTAATCTTGTTTATGTATTTAAGAGTACCAAAAAAATTACAAAGGCACGAAGTTTGTAACTACATGAAATTAACCGTCTGATTCACCCAAATCAGTTGACTTAATCCAAAATCATCCCTTTGATTATCGCCTGAAAAAAGGGGGCAGATTTAGCTATGAAGTATTCGCACATCCCCCTAATTCAAAGTACTCAAGAAGAAATTTTCTTGATGTGTTTATACGCTAGTATAAATCACGAGGAGTGCTATAAACTTCCTGGTAGATGAAAAGGAATACGCTAAAAATTAATGCTTTTTTCGCTGTAGGCTATTTGATTTTTAGCTTGTTTACTTCTATCATCTCTTCTAACGAACGGGAAAACGAGGTTGCACTTTTCAATATTTCCTTAGATGTAAGTATTAAATCTTGTCCAGGGGAAATTGCTATTAGTGCTATTGGGGGTAGCGGATCTTATACTTACAGTTGGGAAACACGAGCATCCGCCACTGCACCATGGCAACCCTTACTCATCAATGGGAATCCAGTTACCGCTCGTAGAATTTCAGGAGCAGCCCCTGCAGATTATCGGGTCACAGTCAGAGATACCAGTAACCCTCCCTTGCAAAACGTGGGGATTTATACCCTATCTCCTCCAATCACTTTAGCCGCAACCACCCATTTTGAAGGGTTAATTTGTTCTGCTGAACCAAATTCGGGATTAGCGCTCATCGAATTTGACAATGGGTTTCCAGATTATGTTTGGGAATTAGTTCAAGGCAGTACCACGATCCAACAAGGGACAACAGATGATTTTACCTTAGCAATCCAAAATTTAGCGGTTGGCACCTATACCCTCAATTGGAGGGATGACAACGATTGTACAGGCACAAAAACAATAACTATAGCAGGTCCTCCTAGCCCACTGGCAGCGACATTTACCTCCCAAAACGTGACCTGTCCCGGTGGTTCAAATGGGTCAATAAATGTAACCAGCATTACTGGGAGTTGGGGGCCAACCTATTTAATTCGTATTTTAAGAAATGGGGTACAGGTTAGACCTTGGGGTCCTGCACAGACTTCTTACGCCAACCTTCCTGCAGGAGTGTATACCATCGAATACTCGGATAAAGTAAATCCTGCAAATGGACTTCCTTTCAGTGATTTTACATTCTCTATCAATCAATTTACAGGTTGCAATAAGTCTGCAACTATTACCATTACCGAACCAGCGCCATTTAATGTGCCTGTGACTCAATCTGCTGCAGTTTGCCAGGGTGATACCAATGGATTTCTCTCCTTAATTCCAAATGGAGGCAGTCCTCCTTATCAAGTAACCTTTTACACAGGTCATTTTGACAATACAAATGCCCCTGTATTCGACCCAAATGACATGACTTCCATTGGTCAACAAACGGGAGTTACTTCTGGACAGACGGTGACAAAAAATGGATTAGCTGCTGGTCAGTATGCAATCCAATTGATCGATGTAAATGGCTGTAAATATTCTGGAAATTTCACCCTAATTGAAAATCCTAAAGGTCAAGTCAATGCAACTGCTGACAATGCAGTTTGTGCTGGAAGCCCTGTTACTGCTGTTTTTGGTACTACAAACCCTGGTGGAACCACTACCTACAGTTGGACCAATACCAATACTGCCATCGGGTTGGCCGAAAGTGGAACGGGGAATATTTCCATTACTTCTACCAATACGACCAATGCCCCAATCCAAGGCGAGATTACTGTTACCCCTACTTACACCGCAAATGGAGTCAGCTGCGTAGGACCATCGGACACCTTCATCATTACGGTTAATCCGAAACCTGTCATCCAAAATAGTGCCCCTACGATTTGCTCCGGCGATGCATTTACTGTCTCTCCTGCGAATGGAGGTGCCACAATCGTTCCCGCAAACACCACCTACACCTGGACCGTATCCACTAATTCCAACGTCACCGGACAAAGTAGCCAGTCTGCAGCTCAGACTTCCATCTCACAAACACTCACCAATACCTCCAATACAGTTCAGACAGTTACTTACACAGTAACCCCTACCTCTGGAGCTGCAGGTAACTGCGTCGGCGCAACCTTCCAAGTTGTCGTCGCCGTCAACCCAAGGCCATCTGTTGTCAATGAAACCATTGCTGTCTGTTCCAATGCGCCCATTTCCTACACCGCCACTCATGGAGGCAGCAACATTGTTCCTGCCAATACCCAGTACACCTGGATCATCAAAACAGATAACAACGACATCACTGGAAAAAGCGCACAGGCTACTGCTCAAGCTAGTTTTACACAAACCCTCCGTAATACCACCAACACGCAGAAGACCATTGTCTATACGCTCACGCCTAGCAGCGGCACTTGCATAGGAACTCCTTTTGACCTTACCGTTCTAGTCAACCCAAGTCCTGAAATTGCTGCCAAAACAGCTGCCATCTGTTCAGCCGAGACATTCACCGTCTCCCCAACCAATACAGTAGTGAATGGCGTAGGAGACATCGTCCCTACAGGAACGACCTACACGTGGACTGTAGCTGCAAACAACAATGTCACTGGAGAAATTGCAGAGACTACACCACGTAATTCCATCAGTCAGCAGCTGATCAATACTTCCAATACCGTACAGACCGTCACCTATACGGTCACCCCTACCTCAGGAGCGACAGGTAATTGCGTTGGCCAAACCTTCCAGGTGGTGGTCACCGTTAATCCAAAACCTTCCATTAGCAATGAAACTATTCCTGCCTGTTCCAATGCGCCAATCACCTACACGGCTACTAATGGAGGTGTAAACAACAATATCGTTCCTGCCAATACCCAGTACACCTGGATCATCAAAACTGATGATGTCAACATCACTGGTCAAAGCGCGCAGCCTACAGCACAAGCTAGCTTTACCCAAACCTTACGAAATACCACCAACACACAGAAGACCATCGTCTACACGCTTACTCCAATTAGCGGAACTTGTCCTGGAACTGCTTTTGACCTTACGGTACAAGTAAACCCAACCCCAGAAATTGTTAGTGAAGCCATTGCCGCCTGTTCGAATGCACCCATCACTTACACAGCAACGCATGGAGGAAGCAATAGTGTGCCAGCAAATACAACGTACACCTGGACTATCAAAACCGACAATGCCAACATCACCGGGAAAAGTGCCCAATCAACTGCCCAAAGTACGTTTACCCAAACTCTAAAAAATACCACAAATACCGCGAAGGACATCGTTTATACGCTAACCCCAAAAAGCGGTAACTGTACAGGAACCCCTTTTGACCTTACCGTAACGGTCAATCCAACACCAGAAATTCAAAATAGCGCACAAACGATTTGCTCCGGCGATGCCTTCACCGTTGCTCCTGCCAATGCAGGCGCTACAATAGTTCCTTTAAACACCACTTATACGTGGACCATATCAACCAACAACAACGTCACCGGACAAAGTCCACAAACTACTGCCCAAACTTCCATATCTCAAACACTCACCAACACCACCAACACGGTTCAGACCGTTACCTACACAGTAACCCCAAGATCAGGAGCAGATGGAAATTGTGTTGGAGCAACCTTCCAGGTGGTTGTAACTATCAATCCGAGACCTTCGGTTACGAACCCAGGTAGCAAAGTCGTTTGTTCAAATGCACCTCTGATCTATGTGCCAACCAACGGATTGGGGAATAGCATTCCTGCAGGCACCAAATATACTTGGACCATCATTGCTGACGATCCTGATATTACTGGACAGACATCACAAAGCACTCCTCAGTTCTTATTAACTCAGACGCTGCGAAATAGGACCAACGTTCCAAAGTTTATTCTCTATGAGTTGACACCGATCAGTGGAACCTGTATTGGCAGTCCATTTAATCTATCTGTTACAGTAAATCCAACTCCTGAGATTGCTTCCAAAACAGCAGCCATTTGTTCCTCAGAGACCTTCACCATAGCTCCAACCAACACAGTGATGAATGGAGTAGGTGATATCGTACCAACTGGAACCACCTATTCCTGGACTGTGGCAGATAATCCATCGGTTACCGGTGAGACCGATCAACCAAACTTTCAGGCTAACATTAGCCAAGCGCTTACCAATACCACCAACACGGTACAGACCGTCACCTATACCGTAACCCCTAGGTCTGGGGCTGCTGGAAATTGTTTCGGCCAAGAATTTCAAGTAAGTGTCCAGGTCAATCCCAAACCATTTATTCAAGCTATTCCTGAAACGGTTTGCTCAGGGAGCGCATTTACCATTAGCCCTGCAAATGGAAACGGAAATATCGTCCCTGCAAACACCACCTATTCCTGGACTTTTGTAAACAATACTAATGTAACTGGTGAAGCCAATGGAACAGCGGCCGCTAATTTTACCCAGACACTAACCAATACCACCACTACTCCTCAGCAAGTCGTCTACACCGTTACGCCAACTTCAGGAATTACGGGTAACTGTATTGGAAACCCATTCACGGTGACCGTTACAGTAAATCCTACCATTCAAATCAGCGATGAGGCGCCCGCACCAATTTGCTCGAGGTCTTCATTTACGGTTACTCCGGTGGATGGAATAAATGGGAATCAAGTACCGGCAGGTATGCAATACACATGGACGGTGACCCCTAATGCCAATGTAGAGGGCGAAAGCAACCAAAGCACACCTCAGCCTTCAATTAGCCAAGTTCTTAGAAATACTACTACCTCGGTTCAAACGGTCGAATATGTAGTAACCCCTATCGTTGCGGGATCTTGTTCTGGGGGCACATTTAGGGTGACAGTTACAGTGAACCCAACGCCAGAAATTGAGAACACCACAGAAATAATATGTTCGGGCGATGCATTTTTAGTGACACCAGCCGATGGAAATGGAAATATAGTGCCAACTGGCACCAGGTATTCCTGGACAGTTCTAGATAACCCGAATGTAACAGGAGAGAATATCGGAACGTCACAACCTTCCGTTACTCAATTCCTAACCAACACTTCCAATACAGTTCAACTAGTCACTTACACCGTAACCCCTACCTCTGGAGCCGCAGGAAGCTGCGTCGGTGCCACCTTCCAAATTGTCGTTACTGTCAACCCAAGGCCGAGAGTTGCAAACGAAACTATTACTGCCTGCTCCAATGAACCAATCACCTACACGGCAACGAATGGTGGAACAAACAACAACATCGTCCCTACCAATACCCAGTACACTTGGACTATCAAAGCCAATAACACCAGCATCACCGGACAAAGCGCTCAGGCTACAGCACAAGCTTCATTTACCCAAATCCTTCGCAATACCACCAACACGCAGAAGACCATCACCTATGAGCTCATTCCAATCAGCGGTACTTGCGCAGGAACTCCTTTTGATCTAGTTGTACAAGTAAATCCTACGCCAGAAATTGCTGCCAAAACAGCAGTCATCTGTTCCACCGATACCTTCATCGTCTCCCCAGCTAATGCAGGGAGTGGTGTTCTAGATATCGTCCCCGCAGGAACTACCTACACTTGGACAGTGGCTCCTAATAACAATGTAACCGGAGAATCGACAGTTGCGATTGCACAGACTTCCATCAGTCAAGCGCTAACCAATACCACCAATACCGTTCAGACGGTAGTTTACACCGTCACTCCTAAGTCTGGTGCTACTGGCAACTGCTTTGGGCAAACCTTCCAGGTCAGCGTCCAGGTAAATCCTAAGCCGGTCATCCAGCCTATCGTTGAAACGGTCTGCTCAGCAAGTTCCTTTACCATTACCCCTAGCAATGGAAATGGAAACATTATCCCTACAGGCACTACCTATACCTGGACGTTTGCAGACAATCCAAGCATTACGGGGGAAGCTACAGGAACGGCTCAGGCTAGTTTTACCCAGACACTAACGAATACTACCACTACTCCACAGCAAGTCATCTACACCGTAACACCTACTTCAGGAGATACCGGTAACTGTGTTGGAAGCCCATTCACCGTGACCATTACCGTGAACCCAACACCGGTGATTGCGGATATCACGAATACCATCTGCTCCAATTCTAGTTTCCTAGTGACCCCTCAAGATGGATCTGGAAATATCGTCCCTGCTGGCACCACCTACACTTGGACAGTAACTCCTAATACCAATGTAGAAGGAGAAAGCAACCAAACTACTGCGCAAAGCAACATCAGTCAGCCCCTAAGAAATACTACCAACATCGTTCAAACGGTGGAATACCTGGTCACCCCAAGATTAGGTACCTGTCCAGGAACTCCTTTCCGAGTGACCATTACGGTCAACCCAACTCCGGAAATTGAAAACACGACGGCAATTATCTGTTCCGGCGATCCCTTTACCATCTCCCCAACCAATACCGTAGTGAATGGTATAGGTAACATCGTTCCTGCCAACACCACCTACACCTGGACCGTAGCAGCAAACACGAATGTCACCGGACAAAGTAATCAGACCACTGGCCAAGCCTCCATCTCACAAACACTTACCAATACCTCCAACACGGTTCAGACCGTTACCTACACTGTAACCCCAAGATCAGGAGCGACTGGAAATTGTGTTGGAGCAACCTTCCAAGTAGAGGTCACCGTCAACCCAAGGCCATCTATTGTCAATGAAACCATTGTTGCCTGTTCCAATGCTCCAATCGCCTATACGGCTACACAGGGAAGTAATGGGAATATCGTCCCTTCCAATACCCAATACACCTGGACTATCAAAACGGATAATAGCGACATCACTGGAAAAAGTGCACAGGCTACTGCACAAGCTTCATTCACTCAAACCCTACGAAATACCACGAACGCACAGAAGACCATCGTCTACACACTTACACCCATCAGTGGAACTTGTGCGGGCACTCCTTTTGATCTAACGATACAAGTAAATCCGACCCCTGAAATCGCTGCCAAAACAGCCGTTATCTGTTCCGAGGCAACCTTCTTCGTTACCCCAGCTAACACTGTGGTGAATGGAATAGGTGATATCGTCCCAGCAGGAACTACCTACACCTGGACTGTGGCACCTAATAACAACGTTACAGGAGAAACTACAGTTGCAACTGCGCAAGCAAACATCAGTCAGGCGCTTATCAATACCACCAACCAGGTACAGACAGTTGTCTATAACGTAACACCTAGGTCTGGTGCCACGGGCAATTGCGTTGGACAAACCTTCCAGGTAAGTGTGCAGGTAAATCCCAAACCAGTTGTTGTACAATCAATCAATGAAACTGTCTGCTCAGCAAACCTATTCACCATCACCCCAATCAACGGAAACGGGAACATCGTCCCAACCGGAACTACCTATTCCTGGACCTTTACAGACAATACCAACGTAACCGGAGAGGCCAACGGAACCGCTCAAACAAACTTTACACAGACACTGACCAATACCACCACTACCCCACAGGTAGTCACCTACACGGTAACTCCTACTTCGGGGGATGCCGGTAACTGCGTAGGTAATTCATTCACCATCAACGTTACCGTTAATCCAACTCCGGTAATCTCAGCAAAACAACTTCTCATTTGTTCTGGCGACACCTTTAATTTTACCCTCACAGATGGCGCCAATGGGGATAAAATTCCTACTGGCACAAAATACACATGGACCGTTATTCCTAATCCACAAATAACCGGAGCGGTCAACCAAAGCACTCCACAGAACTCTATCCTAGTTACCCAAGCATTGATCAATACCGGAACGGCAGTAGAGACAATCACGTACCAAGTCACGCCATCAAGTGCTACGGGATGTAGTGGGGCTTCATTCAACCTGGTAATTACCGTTAAACCCCCCATTGTCATCAACGGCGAACCCAACGATTACAATGGCTTTGGAATTTCTTGCTTCGGAGCAAACGATGGATTTATAAATCTTAATCCTAGCGGAGGAAAATTACCTACGGATCCTGCTGGCTATACCTACTCCTGGACAGGCCCTAATGGATTTACCTCCACAGCTCAAAACATCAATAACTTAATCGCTGGTACCTATACCGTTACCGTAGGCGAAGGCTCAGGTCTTTGTACCCAAACCAAGACTTTTGTCGTAACCGAACCTCAGCCGGTGGTCATCACCGAAACCATTACCAACTACAATGGCTTTGAGATCTCCTGCTTTGGAGCTTCTGATGGACGAATAAATCTTGCAGTAACAGGAGGAACCAGTACTTACACCTACCTATGGACCGCAGCAAATGGTGGAGTCATTCCTACAGGCATGCAAACTGCGGCCAACCTGACTGGCGTCCCTGCAGGAAGCTATACCGTCAAAGTATTGGACTTAAACGGTTGCGAAAAAATTGAAACCTATGTGTTGCGGCAACCTGCCCCTGTGGCAATAAGTGAGGTGGTCGCAAATCGCAGAAATATCCTCTGCTATGGAGAAGCAACAGGAAACATCACCGGATTGGGCTCGGGTGGAGTTAAGGAATATACCTATAGCGTTACCGGAACGGACTATACCGGAACAGCAGTATCCCTTACATCAGGGCCTACCAACCTCAACCTATTTTCCTTTTCTACATTAAAGGCAGGACAGTATGTCCTTACCCTAACGGACTTAAACGGCTGTCAGAAAAGCGTTACAGACATCACCCTTACCCAGCCACTTGCGCCTATACAAATTACGAATGAGGTGCTATCCAATTACAATGGCTTCAACATCGCTTGTTTTGGGGATACAAATGGTTCCATTACCCACCAAGTCATCGGTGGTACGCCTTTTAGTGGTACAGCACCTTACCGCTATGCATGGACTGGACCGAATGGCTTCTCTTCAACAAGCCTTAACCTGAGCAACTTGGCAGCAGGAACCTACAGGCTGACCATTACCGACGCGGTCAATTGTACCTTGGTGAAAACCTATGAAATGAGGGCTCCTGATCCAGTAGATGTAGACGCCGTCAAGCAAAATGTCCTTTGTGGTGGAGAATTGACTGGTAATATCTTTATCCGAAATGTAACTGGGGGTACCGGTACCTATGAATTTCTGTGGTTAAAAGATGGGGTTGGTGAAATTAAGCGTTCTCGAACTCCTGAAGACTTACGAGGGATTGGCCCAGGGAGATATATCCTCCTAGTCACTGATCAAAACTTCTGCGAATACATTGAAGTCTTTGATGTAACCGAGCCTGTGGCATTGGTCACTACTTTGACAAAAAAGGAAAACAACTTGTGCTTTGGAGAGTCCAAAGGAAGTATTCAAGTAAATGTAGCCGGAGGTACTGCCCCTTACCGCTATGCATGGACTGGTCCAGGAGGATATACTTCGACCAATAAGGATCTCACAGGCCTCCTTTCGGGCACCTATGACGTGCTTGTGACAGATGCTTTACTTTGTACCAGCACCTTATCGCTCACCATCACACAGCCTACAGAGATTATTGTTACTCCTACCCTTACCATGGTCAGCTGTCCAGATGGAAAGGATGGGGCGATATCCATGACGGTAAGCGGGGGAATTCCTCCTTATGTCTACGCTTGGACAGGCCCTAGCGGATTCAAATCTACTACAAAGGATCTTAGCAATTTGTCTGCAGGAAATTACGATCTAGTAATTACGGATGGTATCGGATGTAAAATCACCCGAACCTTTAAGATTACAGCTCCAGATCCAATCGTCATTACGGCTACTATCTCAAACTACAATGGATTTCAAATTAGTTGTAAAGGCGGCAGTGATGGGGTAATCGACCTCAAAATCACCGGAGGAAATGGAGGCTACAAATTCTTCTGGGAAGGTCCTGGAGGATTCAGATCCAACCTACCCAAAATCGAAAAGCTGTTTCCTGGGAAATACGAGGTAACTGTCATTGATAGTAAAAATTGTATCGCAAAAGCAAGCTACGAACTCATAGCCCCGGAGGAACTTTTAATCACCAAAGATGATGTTCAAATCACGGACGTGTCTTGCTTTGATGGACGAGACGGTACACTCACAGTCACTATCAAGAAGGCATCTGTGGGTCCATACCGCTATGAATTGAGTGGCACTAGCGTGACAGGATTCCCCGTTTTAGAATCGATACTTTCCAATAACCTGAGCTACCAATTTAAGGATCTTCGAGCAGGAAGCTACACCTTGCGCGTCTCTGATGCCAACGGTTGCGCCTTGAGTGAACTCAGTGGGCTGGTGGTAAGCCAACCCAGCGCTGCTTTAGGCTTTACCATTCAGAAAACAGACAATTTGTGTTACAGAGCAAATAATGGAACGATTCTCATCACCCCAACAGGAGGTACTTCTCCCTACACTATCCGCTGGAGTAATCTTTCTCAAGCCTTCTCCCTACAAAATTTAGCTCCTGGCATTTATACAGCCACCCTAACTGATGCCAACGGCTGTACAATCGCCATCAGCACGGAAATAAAAGAGGCTCCGATTTATGACTTAACTGAAACAGTCAAAAATATCTCTTGCTTCGGCAAAAAAGACGGTTCGATCCAACTCAATGTTATAGGTGGTAAGGCTCCGATTAAAATCCAGTGGGCACATGGTCCACAAGAACCTACCTTAAACAACCTCGATAAAGGGGTGTACAGTGTGGTCATCACCGATGCAGGAGGATGTAAAATTGAGCGACAATTCGTCATCAACGAACCTCAACCGCTTGATCTTTCCGCTACGGTAACCGATGCTTTGGATTGCGTGGATCCGAATTCAGGTTCCATTAACATCACTCCTTTTGGAGGCACTCCTCCTTATACCTACAATTGGAGCAACGGAAGTAAAACACAAAACCTTTCCGCTATTGGTCCAGGCTCCTACAGCTTGGAATTGGTGGATGCAAATGGTTGCCGAATCCTTAAACAATTCACTGTAATTCGTCCCCTTCCACTTGAAGTAAGTGTTGTCCAAACTACGGAACGAATTTGTAATCCAAGAGGGCTGAAGTCCAACTTTAAGGTAACCGTTAAAGGAGGCATTGCTCCTTACACCGTGACTTGGAATAGAGGAACAGCGACAAATGCAGGATTAGTGATGGATACCCAAGAGTTGGGCGTATTTATAGTGACTGTAACCGATGCTCGTGGATGTATTCAAACCAAGCGCATGGAGGTCATTGAAACTGATCCATTGATTGCCGATTTTGATTACACCTCCACTTCATTTGATTTTTCATTTGAAAACTTAGTCAACTTTGAGGTACAGTTCAAAAATTTAAGCATCGGGAAATACAAGGAGGCATCTTGGGATTTTGGAGATGGTGGAAGTAGTTTGGATAAAGATCCAAAGAAGAAATATGCCAAGGCAGGTACTTATATCGTTCAACTAAAATTAAAGGACCTGGATGGCTGCGTGATAAGCTTCTCCAAAGAAATCGTCATCACCGATTATTACCTTGAATTCCCAAATGTATTCACCCCAAATGACGACAGTGTCAATGATCATTTCTATCCTAAATTCATCTTCATCAAAGACATCCATGTCACTATTATAAATAAGTGGGGAGAGTTAGTCTATGAATCGAAGGCCCTAGATGCCCTAGGCTGGGATGGTTTACACAATGGGGAAAGAGCGCCTATCGGAAATTATGTATGTCGAGTAAGGCATACCACCCTTGATGGTCGTAAAATTGATCAGTCGGCTGTATTTTATTTGGGTAGGTAGGTAAATTGTACCCTGCCTGCGGTAGGCAGGCAAGTACCAGGTACGAAGTATGGATACTAAACCTGATTCCACTACGAATCGGCTGTCGACAGTGGACCGTTGACCGTTGACAATCTATTTTCCTGATTTCCTGTCTAACTTGCGGGTAATCACAAAAAATAAAATCAACCCTATTCAAATCACCTAAAAATGGGGGAAAGGTTTTAGCTATGAAGGATTTTCACTACATGCTCCTAAAAAACCCTAAAAAAGAAATTTTTTTGGGGTGGGTAGACATGTATCTAACGTGCAGGGAATCTGATGAACTTCCTAGTCTATGAGAAGAAATAAGCTAGGAATTAATACGCTTTTTGGGTTAAGCTATTTTATAATTAGTTTTTTCGGGTCGCTTATTTCTGATCCCCTAAGGAATGAAGGGCAACTTTATACTATATCCTCAGCTAAGCGTATTGAAGTAAGTCTTGGGGCAAACCCCATTGGAGAAGTCAATCCAACAGCAGACAATTTATCTTTTGCAGAAAGCCCAGCAAGTGGGACAGGAAATATTTCATTTATTTCAGCCAAACCCACCAAACTTCCCATCCAAGGTACAAACTTAGTGCCACCCACCTATACTGCAAATGGGGGGAGGTCCGTGGAATCACCGGATACATTCACGGATAACTTCAGCTGTCCGACAATTTTAAACATTACGGGTAGACAATATTGCTCTGGTAGCCCCATATCAAATCTAACTCCTTCTAATGCCCCATCTGGAACTACCTATACCTGGACACTTGTCGATCCCAATATAACGCAATACATCCCAAACGCAGTAAACCAACCAACCCCACAGCAGTTTATCAACTCCACCACCTTACCAGCACTAATCAATAATTCCAATACAACTAGGACAGTTACTTATAGGGTAACACCTAATTATGCAGTAACAACTAGTAGCAGTTGCACAACTCCCCAACCCTTCCTTCTCATCCTTGATATCGCCCCTGAACCATATGTAAGTGATCTAGAAACGATTTATACTTGTTCTGGAGTACCGATCGCTTGGGACGCAACTAATGGTGTAAATAATAATATCGTTCCTAACCTTTCTAGCGTCCCTAACAGCACATCCTATAGATGGAGCGTCACTCAATTTAATGATTTTATTACAAATGAGAATGGGTCATCGGGTGGTGGTTACATATCAGTATTTGCAGGCACGACAAATACTGGTGGATTAATTAATTCGAGCGACAAACAACAAACAGTAATATATAACGTAACTCCATTTAGTGGTAGTTGTCCAGGGGAAGATTTTACTCTAACAGTAGTAGTAGATCCTACTCCAAAGATTAACGATCAGGATCCCGTTGAAATCTGCTCAGGATCTCCATTTACAATAGTTCCTAGTGCCTCCGTCGGAGAGATTATCCCATCAGGTACCAGCAATGGTGTTACTTACAACACCACCTATACCTGGACTGTTGTGGATAACCCCAACGTAGAAGGGGAAAGTAATCAGGGTACTGGACAGAATTCCATCTCGCAAACACTTACCAATACCTCCACTACCGTACAAACAGTTACCTACAACGTAACTCCTACTTCGACTAATAGTAATTCACAAAATTCTTGTCAAGGAACAAGCACTTTCAAGGTAATAGTAAGGGTTAAGCCGTTAATTATCGATAAGGTTATATCCAACGCAACCTGCCCTGGAGCTACTGATGGGAGCATCTCCATCACTCCTTCGGGAAACACTGGCCCTTATACCTATCTGTGGACTGCAGCAAATGGAGGTGAGATTCCTGCAAACATGCAAAATGCAGCCAATCTAACAGGAATTAAGAAAGGAAGCTACACCGTTAAAGTGACTGACTCTAACGGCTGCGAAAAATCTGAAACCTTTGTCATAACCGAACCGGCCCAGTTGGTAGTTAGTGAAGTGTTGGCAAACAGAAGAAATATTCTATGTTTCGGTGAAGCAACAGGTAACATTACTGTCGAAGGAACAGGCGGAACAAAACAGTATACTTTTAACTTAACAGGTACGGACTATACAGGAACAGCCGTATCCCTAACTTCAGGACCTACAAACAACAACTCATTTTCCTTCGCCACACTAAAGAAAGGACAATATTTCGTTACCCTTACAGACTTAAATAACTGCCAGTCCAGTACCTCAGTCATCTCCCTCACCCAACCGGCTTCCCAATTGGCACTCACGCAAAGCCAGGTAAACAATACCTGCTTTGGAGGGAACACGGCAAGCATCTCGATTACCCCATCAGGAGGTACTGCTCCCTACACCTATGCATGGACAGGTCCAAATGGATTTACTTCTACCACTGAAGATTTACAGAACCTAGTGGCCGGAACCTACCAAGTGACGGTGAGGGATGCAAATAACTGTACAGCTTTGGTCGGCCCTCAAATCACAATCACCGAACCAACACAACTTGCACTCACGCAAAGCCAGGTGAACAATGTCTGTTTTGGAGGCAGTATTGGAAGTATTAACATTTCAGCATCTGGGGGCACAGCACCATATACCTATGCATGGACAGGACCAAATGGATTTACTTCCACGAATGAGGGTTTACAGAACCTAGTGGCAGGAACTTACCAAGTCACGGTGACCGACGCAAATAGCTGCGCAGCATTGGTTGGCCCTCAAATTACAATCACTCAGCCGACACAGCTAGCTCTCACGCAAAGCCAAGTAAATAACGTTTGCTTTGGGGGGAACACGGCAAGCATCTCTATTACCCCATCTGGGGGCACAGCACCCTACACCTTTGCATGGACAGGGCCAAACGGGTTCACTTCCACGAATGAGGACTTACAGAACCTTGTGGCCGGAACTTATCAAGTCACGGTGACCGATGCAAATAGCTGCGCAGCATTGGTTGGTTCTCAAATTACAATCACGCAGCCAACACAGCTTGCGCTCACGCAAAGTCAGATAAACAATGTCTGCTTTGGGGGTAGTATTGGAAGCATAAACATTTCAGCATCTGGAGGTACAGCCCCTTATACTTATTCATGGACGGGACCAAATGGATTTACTTCCACGAATGAGGATTTACAGAACCTAGTGGCAGGAACTTATCAAGTCACAGTGACCGATGCAAATTCCTGCGCAGCATTGGTCGGCCCTCAAATTACGATTACTCAGCCGGCACAGCTTGCACTCACACAAAGCCAGGTAAATAACCTTTGCTTTGGTGGCAGTATTGGAAGCATTAACATTTCAGCCTCTGGAGGTACAGCTCCCTACACTTATGCATGGACAGGTCCAAATGGGTTTACTTCCACGAATGAGGATTTACAGAACCTTGTGGCAGGATCCTACCAAGTCACAGTGACCGACGCAAATAACTGTACAGCTGTTGGTCCTCAAATCACCATCACTCAGCCGACACAGCTTGCTCTCACGCAAAGTCAGGTAAACAATGTCTGCTTTGGGGGGAACACGGCAAGCATCTCGATCACCCCATCTGGTGGCACAGCTCCCTACACCTTTGCATGGACAGGGCCTAACGGGTTCACTTCCACGAATGAGGACTTACAGAACCTTGTGGCCGGAACTTATCAAGTTACGGTGACCGATGCAAATAGCTGCGCAGCATTGGTTGGTCCTCAAATCACGATCACTCAGCCGGCACAGCTTGCACTCACGCAAAGCCAGGTAAACAATGTCTGCTTTGGGGGCAGTATTGGAAGCATCTCAATTACCCCAACTGGAGGAACAGCACCCTACACCTATGCATGGACGGGACCAAATGGATTTACTTCTACCACTGAGGATTTACAGAACCTAGTGGCAGGAATCTACCAGGTGACAGTTACCGACGCAAATAACTGTACAGCATTGGTTGGCCCTCAAATCACCATCACTCAGCCAACACAGCTTGCACTCACACAAAGCCAGGTAAACAATGTTTGCTTTGGTGGTAGTATTGGAAGCATCTCAATTACCCCAACCGGAGGAACAGCACCCTACACCTATTCATGGACAGGACCAAATGGATTTACTTCCACGAATGAGGATTTACAGAACCTAGTGGCCGGAACCTACCAAGTCACGGTGACCGACGCAAATAGCTGCGCAGCATTGGTCGGCCCTCAAATTACAATCACTCAACCTACACAACTTACACTCACTCAAAGTCAGGTAAACAATGTTTGCTTTGGGGGGAACACGGGAAGCATCTCAATCACCCCAACTGGAGGCACAGCACCCTACACCTATGCATGGACGGGACCAAATGGGTTTAATTCTACGAATGAAGATTTACAGAACCTAGTGGCAGGAACTTATCAAGTCACGGTGACCGACGCAAATAGCTGCGCAGCATTGGTTGGTCCTCAAATTACGATCACTGAACCGGTGCAGCCGCCACAACTTGTACTGTCGCAGAGCCAGGTTAACAATGTCTGCTTTGGGGGCAGTATTGGAAGCATAAACATTTCAGCTTCTGGAGGAACAGCCCCATACACCTATGCATGGACTGGACCAAATGGATTTACTTCTACCAATGAGGATTTACAGAACCTAGTGGCAGGAACTTATCAAGTCACGGTGACCGACGCAAATGCATGCGCAGCTTTGGTCGGCCCTCAAATTACAATCACTCAGCCAACACAGCTTGCACTCACACAAAGCCAGGTAAACAATGTTTGCTTTGGTGGCACTATTGGAAGCATAAACATTTCAGCATCTGGAGGTACAGCACCCTACACCTATGCATGGACTGGACCAAATGGATTTACTTCTTCCAATGAGGATTTACAAAACCTAGCGGCAGGAACTTATCAAGTCACGGTGACCGACGCAAATGCATGCGCAGCATTGGTTGGCCCTCAAATTACAATCACTCAGCAAACACAGCTTGCACTCACGCAAAGCCAGGTGAACAATGTCTGTTTTGGAGGCAGTATTGGAAGCATAAACATTTCAGCATCTGGAGGTACAGCCCCGTATACTTATGCATGGACAGGTCCAAACGGGTTTACTTCCACGAATGAGGATTTACAGAACCTTGTGGCCGGAACTTACCAAGTCACAGTAAGGGATGCAAATGCCTGTACAGCTTTGGTTGGTCCTCAAATTACGATCATTCAGCCGACACAACTTGCACTCACGCAAAGCCAGGTAAACAATGTCTGCTTTGGGGGGAACACCGCAAGTATCTCGATCACCCCATCTGGGGGCACAGCTCCCTACACCTATTCATGGACAGGTCCAAATGGATTTACTTCTACCAATGAGGATTTACAGAACCTAGTGGCAGGTACCTACCAAGTCACGGTTACCGACGCAAATAACTGTACAGCTTTGGTTGGTCCTCAAATCACCATCACTCAGCCGACACAACTTGCACTCACGCAAAGCCAGGTGAACAATGTCTGCTTTGGAGGCAGTATTGGAAGTATCTCAATTACCCCATCTGGAGGTACAGCCCCGTATACTTATGCATGGACAGGACCAAATGGATTTACTTCCACGAATGAGGATTTACAGAACCTAGTGGCAGGAACTTATCAAGTCACGGTGACCGACGCAAATAGCTGCGCAGCATTGGTTGGCCCTCAAATTACAATCACTCAGCCGACACAGCTAGCTCTCACGCAAAGCCAAGTAAATAACGCCTGCTTTGGGGGCAGTATTGGAAGCATAAACATTTCAGCATCTGGAGGTACAGCCCCATATACTTATGCATGGACAGGTCCAAATGGATTTACTTCTACTAATGAGGATTTACAGAACCTAGTGGCAGGAACCTACCAAGTCACGGTAAGGGATGCCAACAGTTGTGCTCCCTTGGTCGGTCCTCAAATAACGATCACTGAACCGGTGCAGCCGCCACAACTTGTACTGTCGCAGAGCCAAGTAAACAATGTCTGCTTTGGGGGTAGTATTGGAAGTATCTCAATCACCCCATCTGGAGGAACAGCCCCATACACCTATGCATGGACAGGGCCAAATGGTTTTACATCCAGAAATAAGGATATACAAAACCTAGTAGCAGGAACCTACCAAGTGACAGTGAGGGATGCAAATGCCTGTACTACTTTGGTCGGTCCTCAAGTTACCATCACTCAGCCAACACAGCTTGCACTCACACAAGGCCAGGTGAACAATATCTGCTTTGGGGGCAGTATTGGAAGCATTAACATTTCTGCCTCTGGCGGAACAGCCCCATACACCTTTGCTTGGACAGGACCAAATGGGTTTACTTCCACGAATGAGGATTTACAAAACCTAGCGGCAGGAACCTACCAGGTGACGGTAAGAGATGCAAATGCCTGCACAGCTTTGGTCGGCCCTCAAATTACCATCACTCAACCGTCACAGCTTGCTCTTACCCAAAGCCAAGTAAACAATGTCTGCTTTGGGGGGAACACGGGCAGCATCTCAATCACCCCAACTGGAGGAACAGCACCCTACACCTACTTGTGGACTGCAACAAACGGAGGAGTTATCCCAACAAACTTGCAAACTGCAGCCAGTCTAACAGGGATTAAGAAAGGAAGCTACACCGTTAAAGTGACGGACTCCAACGGCTGTGAAAAATCTGAATCTTTTATCATAACCGAACCGACCCAATTGGTTCTTAATGAAGTAGCAGCCAGCAGAAAAAATATCCTATGCTATGGAGAAGCAACTGGTAACATTTCTGTCGAAGGAATAGGTGGAACAAAACAGTATACCTACTCCTTAACAGGAACGGACTATACAGGAGCAGCTGTATCCCTTACTTCAGGGCCTACCAACCTCAACCTGTTTTCCTTTGCTACCCTAAAGGCAGGACAATATGTCCTTACCCTAACAGACTTAAACGGTTGCCAGAAAAGCGTCGCCCCCATCACCCTCACGCAACCCCTTGCCCCTTTACAAATCATCAATGAGGTTGTTTCCAACTACAATGGATTAAACATCGCTTGCTTTGGGGATACAAATGCATCCATTTCTCTCCAAGTGAGCGGGGGTACAGCACCTTACCGCTATTCCTGGACTGGACCAAATGGGTTCACTTCCACAAGCCCAGATCTAAGCAACTTGGCTGTAGGAACTTACAACCTGATCATCACCGATGCAGTAAACTGTACGCTAGCGAAAACTTATGAAATGCGTGGCCCAGACGCAATCGCTATTGCTGCTACTATCTCTGACTACATTGGCTTTCAAATCAGCTGTAAAGGAGGAAGCGATGGCGTAATTGACCTCAACATCACTGGAGGAAATGGAGGCTACCAAATCTTCTGGGAAGGGCCAGGAGGATTCCGTTCCAATCTGCCTAAAATCGAAGGACTGCTTCCCGGAAAATACGAAGTCATTGTTATCGATAGTAAAAATTGCACCTTGAAACAGGAATATACGCTCCTCGCTCCAGATGAATTCCTGATCTCACCTGACGACATTAGTGTCACTCAAGTTTCTTGCTTTAATGGAAGCAATGGCGCCATCGCTATCACCCTCAAAAAGGCTACTTTAGCCCCTTACCGATACGAAATAAGCGGGAACAGCAGCACAGGATTGCCTATTTCTAAATCCATACTTTCCAATAACCTAAGCTATCAATTTGCTGGTCTGCGCGCAGGAAGCTATACCCTTCGCGTCTCCGATGCCGTCGGCTGTACCATAGCGGTCAACGCTACAATAAACGAAACTGCAATTTTTGACTTAACTGAAACAGTCAAAAATGTTTCTTGCTTGGGCAAGAAAGATGGGTCTATCTCCCTCCGTGTCATTGGTGGGGCGCCTCCATTTAAAGTCCAATGGGCACATGGTCCCAAAGTGCCTAGTCTAAACAACCTAGACAAAGGTATTTACAGTGTATTGATCACCGATACAGGAGGGTGTACGATCGAAAAACAATTTGTAATCACCGAACCCCAGGCGCTTGATCTTTCTGCTTCAGTAACTGATGCTCTAGATTGCGTAGATCAAAATACCGGCATCATTTCTGTGAATCCTATTGGAGGCACCCCTCCCTACACCTACACCTGGAGCAACGGAAGTAAAACGCAAAATCTTTCCGCTATAGGCCCAGGCTCCTACAGTTTGGAGTTAGTGGATGCGAATGGCTGCCGCATCTTGAGACAATTCACTGTAAACCATCCCCTCCCACTTGAAGTAGGTGTTGCCCAAACTACTGTCCGAGTTTGTGAACCAAGAGGATTGAAATCCAACTTTAAAGTAACCGTAAATGGAGGAATTGCCCCGTACACCGTGACTTGGAACAGGGGAACGCAGACCAATGCAGGGTTAGTCATGGACACACAGGAGCTAGGCGTATTTGTTGTCACGGTAAAAGACGCACGTGGATGCATTCAAGTCAAGCGGATAGAAGTCCTTGAAAGCGATCCCTTGATCACGGGATTTGATTACAAATCCGCTTCTTTTGAGTTGAGCAAGGAGAATCTGGTCAACTTTGAAGTTCAGTTTAAAAATTTAAGCGCCGGGAAATTCAAAGAAGCATCTTGGGATTTTGGCGATGGTAGAAGTAGCGTCGACCCAGACCCAACGCACAAGTATGTCAAAGCAGGTACCTATCTTGTTCAATTAAAATTGAAAGACCTTAGCGACTGCATTGTAACCTTCTCCAAGGAAATTGTCATCACCGATTATTACCTTAAACTTCCCACTGCGTTCACCCCGAACCAAGATGGAGTAAACGATTATTTCTACCCTAAATACCTACACATCAGTGCTATTCATGTATTCATCATGAATAAATGGGGAGAATTAGTCTACGAATCGAAAGACCTAGATGCGAAAGGCTGGGATGGCCTATACAAAGGGGAAAAGGCAACTATTGGAAATTATGTATGTAGAGTCAGGCATACCACCCTTGATGGTCGTGTGATTGATCAGTCGGCTGTATTTTATTTGGGCCGATAAGTAAATTGTACCCTGCCTGCGGTAGGCAGGTAAGTGTCAGGTACGAAGTACGAAGTAGGGAGGAAAGTGCGAGGTACGAGCTACGAATTACGGAATTGAAACCAATGTCGAATATCGAACGCTGAGTAAAGAATGTCGAAAACAATGCCAATAGTTTTGATTACCAAATTTTTAGCCTATTTTTAAATCCCTTACTATAAATCTCTTCCTATTTAATTGAATGAGAAGATGAGTGAGGTAAAATACAAAAACACATAGTTTTTAACTACCTAGTTTAATTCTACTGATTCACCCAAATCAATTTAAAAAACCAAACATAGTATCCGCTTTGTTACCAGTACCCAAAGTAAACAAGGTTTGAAGATTATTGAGATGTGGAGTCGACTGTGGTCGGCCTGCGGATAGTAGTCTATCAGCTATCGATAATTTTTCGCTACTAGCAACCTTCAGTTGGAATCGCTTAACAACATTGTGGACAAACTTATTTCTTAACTAATACATTTTTAATAGAATTCAAGCACTACAATGAAGCTCTTAAGAAAAATAGCCCTCTCCATATTTCTAGTTCAAGCTTCAATTGCTTCTGCATTTTCTTTCGAATCAGGAGTAGGTTTTCATCCACCTCTAAAAGCAGGGCCTACGCACACAATCTCCCGCAGTGGATGGGATCCAAGTGTTTCTAATCCCCTTGTTTTTCAAAGGGCGAAACAAAGCCCCATCGAAGGTACAGTCTCCGTGACGCCCACCTATCCCGAAACTGGGGCGGCCAACCTGGAACCATCGGATGCCTTCACCAACAACGTCTTCTGTCCTGCACCTGTCATAAAGGATCATACGATCTATGTTTGTTCCGGTGTGCCTTTTCAGTACAAAGTGCCAAACGCCGGTGTAAATAATTACCTCGTCCCAGTCGGTACAGATTACATTTGGAACATAACAGTCTTTGCCAATGGAGTGAGTGGATCAAATCCATTGGTAGATAATACAAATCTACAGAATGCCCCTCAGCCATATTTCGCGGGTAATGCAAATGGTCTTGCCTTAATTAATAGGAGCACCATACCACAATCAGTAATTTACACAGTTACTCCTAGGAGTGGCGGCTGCAAAGGAGCTTCTTTCCAGCTAACTGTAATTGTAGAACCACCAGTTACTGTACTTATTGGGGATAAAACAGCCGCTATCTGCTCCGGAAATCCGTTCACAGTAACCCCTACGGATGGTTTTGTAAATGCAAATGCCACGGTAGACAAAGTCCCAACAGGCGTAAAGTACACCTGGACGGTCGCCAATAACACCAGTGTCACTGGAGAATCTCCCGTCACCACTCCTCAAGAATCCATCAGTCAACCACTCACCAACACCAGCAGTTCGGCAACAGTTGTCACTTATACAGTAACTCCTCGATATGGTACGGATTTGAGTTGTAGTGGTCCAGCTTTCAAAGTTTCTGTAACGGTCAATCCAAGTGCTTCCATTACAACACAGCCAAAGGATAATTCCGCATGCCTAAATGGAACTACCCCCGATCTATCGGTGGCCTTAGCCACTGGATCAGGTACCCCTACCTCTTACAAGTGGTTTAGCAATAGCACTCCCTCCACTACCGGGGGAACTCAAGTTGCCACCACCGCTACCTATTCCCCGCCTACAACGGCAGTTGGTACTACTTACTACTACCTACAACTCACTTTTGGAACTGGTCCCTGTAGTATAGTTACTTCTACCCCAGCTAAAATTGAGGTAGTGGGATCTGCTACAATTACAACTCAACCTGAAGTCCTTAAAACTATCTGTGTAGGAGGAACTACTACCCCCCATACGGTTGCCTTCGCTGGAGGTGCAGGCACAGCTACCTACCAGTGGTACTCAAGTCCCACCAACTCAAACTCAGGAGGAAATCTTATCACTGGCGCAACAGCCGCTTCATATACTCCTCCTTCGTTTACCACTGCAGGAGACTACTACTACTATGCCGTCATCACGCTTACTGGTTCTACTTGCGGTTCTACGCTTACCAGTACTGTGGCTCAAGTTAAAGTCATCGCGGATCCTGTTATTGCCTCCCAGCCATTCCCGAGTCAAATTCTATGTCAAAACGCGACGCCAACTAACTTAACTGCCACAATTACTGGCGGCACAGGTACAGCTACCTACCAGTGGTTTAGCAATGACACGGATTCCAATAGCGGAGGAATTCAACTCGCTACCAATGCCACTTCTGCTACCTACACCCCACCAACAACGGAAATAGGTACTACTTACTATTACGTAGAGGTAACTCAAAGCGTCTCCGGTTGTAAAGTCGTAAGCGCTACCGCCGCTGTTCAAATAGTCGCTCCACCTACCATTTCAACACAGCCCTTAAATGGCGTTGCCTGTATAGGCGGAACTACCCCAGACCTGTCAGTCGCAGTGACCGGTGCATCAGGTACATTAAGCTACCAATGGTTTAGCAAAACCACGAACTCCAACACAGGAGGAACAGCAATCGCAGGAAAAACTGCCCCAACATTCACTCCTCCTACCACTACCATCGGTACCCTCTATTACTATGTAGAAATAACGCAAACCCCATCAGGTTGTAAGGTGGTAAGCAATACCGCTACGGTTCAAATAGTCGCTCAGCCTACGGTTACAACACAGCCAGCCGATGCTGCCGTTTGTCAAAATGAAACCACGCCTGATTTAACTGTCGCCTATTCAGGAGGCACGGGTGTCCCTACCTACCAATGGTTTAGCAATACCACCAACTTAAACACGGGTGGAACAGCACTCGTAGGAAAAACTGCAGCAACTTTTACGCCTCCTACCACTGCAGTCGGCACCCTTTACTACTACGTGCAACTCTCTTTCGCTACGGGAGGCTGTACGACGGTAACTTCAAACCCAGCTAAAATTGAGGTGATCGCAGTCACTTTAACTGAGGTAGCCGACAGCAGAAAAAATATCCTCTGCTATGGAGACGCCACGGGTAACATTACTGTCCGAGGATCGGGGGGAATCAAGAAATACACGTATACCATTGCTGGAAAGGACTATACAGGTTCAACCATATCCCTTTCTTCCGGACCGATAGACCTCGATGTTTTTTCCTTTGCTACGCTAAAGGCAGGAGAATATGTCCTTACCCTCACAGACCAAACTGGTTGCCAGAAAAGCACCACTCCCATCACTCTGACTCAACCCCTTGCCCCCTTGCAAATCACGAATGATATCTCCAAAAATATCACCTGTTTTGGCAAGAAGGATGGATCGATCACATTCAGTATCCTCGGCGGTACGGCTCCATTTAAAATCCAATGGGCACATGGACCTCAAGGCGCTACCTTAAACAACCTAGAAAAAGGCGTTTACAGTGTAGTAATCACAGATGCAGGGGGATGTAAAGTGGATAAGGAGTTCGTAATCAACGAACCTCAGGCTCTCGATCTTTCCACTACCGTAACTGATGCCTTGGATTGCGACGAACAAAATTCAGGTGCCATTTCAATTAATCCTTTTGGAGGAACTCCTCCCTACACCTACAACTGGAGCAACGGCAGTAAAACGCAAAACCTTTCCGCTATTGGACCTGGCTCCTACAGTTTGGAATTGGTGGATGCAAACGGCTGCCGCGTTCTGAGACAATTCACTATAATTCGTCCCGCTGCACTTGAAGCAAGTGTTGTTCAAACTACTGTTCGAGTTTGTGAACCAAGAGCGTTGAAGTCCAACTTTAAAGTAAACGTGAAAGGGGGCATTCCTCCCTACACTGTTACTTGGAGTAGAGGGACAGCAACTAATGCAGGACTAATCATGGATACCCAGGAGTTGGGAGAATTTATTGTTACGGTAAAAGATGCGCGTGGATGCATTGTAACCAAGCGAATGGAAGTCATTGAAGTCGATCCGCCAGTTCCGGGGTTTGATTTTAAATCCGAATCTTTTGACTTAACAAATGAAAATTTGGTCAACTTTGAGGTGAAGTTTAAAAATTTAAGCACCGGGAAATACAAGGATGTATCTTGGGATTTTGGAGATAGTGGAACTAGTACAGATCCAGATCCAACACACAAGTATGTCAAAGAAGGCACCTACACCGTTGTACTCAAATTAAAAGACCTGGATGGCTGCATTGTAAGCTTTTCAAAAGTAATTGTCATCACCGATTATTACCTTAAATTTCCAAATGTGTTCACCCCCAACAAAGACGGAGTAAACGATTATTACTATCCTAAAATGTTATACATCAGTGAAATTGAAGTATTCATTTTGAATAAGTTTGGTGAATTGCTCTATGAATCGAAAGACCTAGAAGCCAAAGGCTGGGACGGTCTCTACAAAGGTGAACAGGCGCCAATTGGGAATTATATTTGTAAAGTAAGACACACCACCCTTGATGGTCGTGTGATTGATCAGTCCTCCGTATTTTATTTAGGCAGATAAGCATGAAAAAAGTCATCACACTACTACTAAGCCTACTGCTTACCACTACACTGAAGTCACAAGACTTTCACTTTTCTCAGTTTTTTGCCGGACCACTTAACCTTAATCCGGCTTTAACTGGGTCGAGCGAATTGACTCGAGTGGGAATAAATTACCGCAAGCAATGGCCCGGACTCGATTTTGACTTTAATGGCTATTCTGCTTTTATTGATCACTACAGCTTTGACCTTCAAAGTGGAGTTGGATTGGTAGTCAACTCCTACAATGAAGAAAATATGAGTTTGAGCACCAGCGAATTGGGGCTCCTCTATTCCTACAACTTGAAAGTATCAGACTTTAGCAGTGTCCGCATGGGAACCCAAGTCACCTATGCAAGACGAAGTGGAAACCTGGAAAACCTTATCTACGGAGATCAAATCGATGTGTTTAACCGAGCGGTCAATCCCAATTCCATAGACAAGCTCGACCAATTGGAACCCTTTGGTTATTTAGATTTAGGGCTTGGATTTATGTATGCCAGTCCAAGTTTTTGGATAGGCGTTAGTGGACACCATTTGAATAGTCCAAAAATGCTGAATTCAACCTACAGCGAATATGAATTTTTGCCCATCAAATATGGGGTGCAAGCTGGCTGGGAAAAAGAATTGGGTTCTGCAGGCTATTGGAGCAATAATAGAGAACGGTATTTCTCGTTATTGGCCAACTATAAAAAGCAAGGTGTGTTTTCGCAGTTGGACCTTAGTGCACAAACCAAATACGATTCCTTTATTTTTGGACTTGGCTTTCGTGGCATGATATCTCAAACAGAACTAAAAAACTACGAATCCCTCATTGGAATTTTAGGAATTTCACTTGAAAGTGGACTTATTTTGGGCTATTCCTACGATTGGATGATCTCCCAAGTTGGTGCAAATACCAAAGGTTCCCATGAGTTTTCCCTTCGGTACCAGTTTCTTGCAGGGAATCAAAAACGAAGAGGGCAACGTGATCGCGCTTTGAAGTGTTTTGATTACAAGTTCTAACGGAATTTTCTTCAGAAGAAAATAGATAGGTACAATGTACCAAGTACCAGGTACAAAGTAGGAATTCGCATTTTTCTCCAAAGGTAGCTAGGGTCGTTATTCCGATCCCATTACGAATCCCTACTTGGTACTTAGTACCTGGTACTTAGTACAATATGTTTCCCTATTCCTTACTCCCCCCCAACTTCCAGTCTACCCAAGCATCGAGCTGCTTGACCGATTGTGGGCGTAGCAGCAGCTTTCCGGCTTGGTCAATTAAGTAAAAGGAAGGAGAACCAGCCACGAAGTAGTCTTGTACGGCCTGTGTATCCCATTTTTTGTAATCCGAAAATGCAATAAAAGGCATTCCCTCGGAATAGGCTTGGAAGGCTTTTGGGTCTGTGTCTAAGGAAACAAAAATTGCTTCTACGCCAAGCTTGTTCCATTTTTCATACAAGGGAATCAATTGAGTCATCTCCTCTGTACAAGCAGGACACCAACTGGCACCTACAATCACCAAGCGATAGGGTGCACTTAACTCGGATAGGCGAGTAGGATAAGCGTTCGGCTTGCCTTGAAGCAAAATATCACCTGCAAACTGGATTTCAGGCACTTGTGTACCCACCTTCATCGCTCGATACCCTTCCAATTGTCTAGCCAATCGCGGTTGGAGGACTACCTTTTCTTGTTCAAGCACTTTGAGGGCGAGGTATTCCGCTGCCTGCGTCAAACTACGCCGCTCCAAGAGCTCTACCACATAGCCCACCACCTCATTATACCTCAGTTCGTCTTTTTCCAAACTCTTCAAAATAGCATCCAAGGACACCTCCATTTTTTTATAATTCTCGTCAAGGGTACCTCCGGAGTTTTCAAGTAGCCAAAACTGACTTTCCAATACATCACTGAAAAGTCCACTTTTGGCCAGGCGCGGATCTGAATAATCCAAGGTTCTGAAAGCAGTGACCGTTTGTGGGAGCTCTGCGGTTCGGTACTGAGCCACAGCGCCCACCGAACTCACTAGTTTACGAATGGGCAAAAACCAACGGACAAAACTATCTGTGGGAAGGGAAGCAATAAATACTTCATCTTGTTTTTGAATCCGTAAAAGTTCAGTTTGAATCGCCTGATTGGGCACCTGCTGGGTTGCAAAAAGTGGGTCATTCTCATAGAGGTTTTGCAGGTATCCCCAAGCTCTTAAGGCCTGCTCTCGCTTCCCCTGCTCTTGGGTATACTGCTCAAACCAGCGGTTTTCTTTCCCTTCCAAGATTCGGATGGTTATTGCCTCACTGAAAGCTTGTCCTTCTAACTTTACTCCCTCTTTCTCCAGAATCACCACAAAAGGCTTCTTATCTTCTCCAGAAAGAAAGGCAATACCATAATCTGCTCCAGCATAGGAGAGCGTAAATTGCCCTTTATCATCTGCTTTGGTGCTCCCTATCGAATAAGTAGCCAAGCCCTTTGCTCCTTCTAGGGTAATGGTTTGATTGGCTTGAGCAGGAAAGGTCCCCGAAAGGGTTTGGGCCATGGAGGAAACTCCACCAAAAAATAAACAACACAAAAGGGCAAGGCTTCTTTTCATTGGATTATAAATAAATAGTGCCTTCAAATCTATTCAAAATCGGGACGATTTAGATAAAAAAATCTGCAGAAAACTGCTCCCTCAACTTTAATTTTTAATGCAACGTACAGAATAGCCTCTTGCACGAGCATAAGGATTTTCATAGGCACGGTCAGGATAGTAAGCGAATGCTTCAGCACGATTACTGGTAGTTCCAGTGCTTACGGTGCTGGACCAGATAAACCCATAGGAAGATCCTTCAGCAACAAGCGAAATAGCACCAGTTTGTTCTCGAAAGCCCGCCAAAGGTAGTTTTAATACAGAGTTAAATGCGCCAGCGCTTGTATTACTAGCCCAGGTTAATCTTTCTAGTCTAAATTCTGTTTCAGTTGGAACTCGAAATCCCTCAGGGCAGGGATTATTAACTCCACCAACACCTTGCCAGAGTAGGTTATTTTGCGGATTACGCCAATCGTCTGTTGCACTACCTAGTTGAATCAAGAGAAAATCATCATGTCCAGGTTGGTTCAAACTACTCGGGCCATTACGCGCACCTGAATTTCGACATTGGTGTCCATCCGCCCCTCTACCCCATTGGTAAAGATCCCCAAAGGCTAAGGCATCTGTACTGGAAGCTGCTACACGCTCTGCGCCCAAGTTTCGATCCATCCATGTTTTTCCTGTGGTAGGGTTTGTTACCTCCACAACAGCGGTTCGATTTTGAGGGTTGCAGTGGACCGTTCCCGGAGGATAGGAGGAAGAAGAAGATTTGAGCTGCCCTCCAAAAAGTTGGGCCTGTACCTTTTCTACCTGGTAACACGAAAGGAGAAAGAAAAATAGCAGCAATTTTTTCATGGAGATGTTAGTTTTCGGTGGCCATACTTACATACACAACCGTTCCCACCACAATAAAGGAATAGATGTGATTTTTGCCGGAAGTCATTCCTGTCGTTCCCATGTATTTGAAGGTAAATCCAGTGGCAGCAAATGTGCCTACGCCCGAGTTGGTCGTGCTTGTCAAAATCAGAGAATAGGCACCCCCATTTTTGATGTTCTGAAGTGCATAGGCTGGGGCTGTACCGCCACCACTCGTGTAAGCCAAGTTACTTTGTCCAAAATCGATGGTCAAACTTGTTCCTGCATTAAATGCAGTGGTATTAGTTGCCGCTTTTTGGAATTGCTTAGTACCTCCAACACTTTGATCGGTGGTCAGATCGACAAAATTTTGGGTAGTAGATCCCGTCCCTCCTCTGGCGATGGCGATTGTACCCCCGTTCCAGGTACCCGCAGTGATTGTCCCTACAGTAGAAATATCTGTTCCCACCAACTTACTTGCTGCAATACTTCCTGCCAGCATGTCATTTGTCACTTTACCAGCTCCAATGGTAGTCGCTAAGCCCGCGCCCGTAGTAGTCACATCACCTGTAAGGGCAGCAGGAGTTTGTAATACGCCTCCACTTACGGTCACTATCCCTGTGCCAGAAGGCGATGGACCAGCAGGTCCAGTGGCACCTGTAGGACCTGCAGCTCCATTCGTGCCGTTCGTACCGTTTGTACCTGCAGTACCTTGCGGACCTGCTGCACCAGTTGCCCCTGTAGCACCAGTTGGACCAGTCAATCCAGTTGGGCCTGCGGGGCCAGTTGCTCCATTCGTACCATTTGTTCCTGCGGCACCTTGTGGGCCTTGTGCACCAGTAGCCCCGGTTAAGCCAGTTGGTCCTTGAGGTCCGGTAGCACCGGCAGGTCCTGCAGGACCTTGGGCTCCATCAGTGCCTGCTGCACCAGTAGGGCCTGCTGGACCGGTAGCTCCGACAGTCCCTTGCAATCCGGTTAAACCAGTATCGCCTTTCGCACCCGTAGCTCCTTGCGAGCCTGCTGGACCAGCTGGTCCCACAGCACCTTGTGGACCGGTATCACCCGCTGGACCCTGAGCTCCTGTAGTCCCTTGGATACCCTGAATCCCTTGGGGACCAGTAGCACCTTGGACACCTGGAGTACCTGCAGGACCAGTTGGACCTGTGAGCCCGGTAGGACCACTAGGGCCTTGTGCTCCTGCAGCGCCTGCTGCACCAGCAGGTCCAGTAAGCGAAGCAATAAAAACAGATTCCGAACCCGTATTTCCTAAATTTATCCAGGCTTGGTAGGCAGAAATCCCATTGGTTCCATTGGTTCCGTTCGGTCCAGTAGGCCCAGTCAATCCAATAGGGCCTTGTGCACCTGTTGCTCCTGTAGCTCCTTGAAGACCTTGAGGACCAGTAGCTCCAGCAGTGCCTTGGAGACCTTGGGAACCTGTCGCTCCGGTAGGTCCTTGGATTCCTTGTGGACCAGCAGGGCCTGTGGGACCAGTTAATCCAATGGCACCTGCGGCACCCGTAGCACCCGAAGCCCCTGTGGGACCTTGAGGACCATCTGCTCCTTGAGAGGCCAGCAAGGCCCATTTTGTCGGATCAGTGTTCGGCGTAGAATTCGAATTACTTACGGGGGCAAGACAAAACCAGGAAGCCCCATTAAAGCCAACCACATCGTCTTTCACATAAGTACCCGTGGCAGACCAAGCCCCTCTCCAAGTCAATCCTGCTGGACCAATTGGTCCAGCGACTCCTTGTATACCCGTTGGGCCGATGGGGCCTGCAGGGCCCGAAGCACCCCTTATAGAGGTAAGCCACTGTGATTCTGTTCCAACAAAACCTGTACTGACAGCTACTTGGTAGGCGCTAGGGCCATTTTGACCGGTGGCACCAGTGGACCCTGCAGGCCCTGTGGGCCCCTGTAAGCCCGTTGCCCCTGCAGTCCCCGTGGCGCCTTGCGGACCAGCTGCGCCATCTGTACCTCGAACTCCCTGCGGACCAGTAGCCCCAGCTGCACCGGGTGCACCCCTTAAGGCCGCGATGAAATCTGCTTGAGTTCCTGTATTTCCTAAATTCAACCATTGCTGGTAGGCGCTAACACCATTGGCTCCATTCGTTCCGTTGGTTCCATTGGTCCCTGCTACACCCTGAA
>Ga0208787_1000194_pt1 | contig 30824 bp, 29 predicted proteins | sample Wag4_2014_7_11_FD_187362 | JGI IMG/M metagenome (GOLD analysis project Ga0208787, IMG submission 187362) | Fresh water microbial communities from Ohio, USA - Utica-2 Time Series HT 2014_7_11 (SPAdes) (version 2) | ecosystem: Environmental > Aquatic > Freshwater > Water tank | place: USA: Ohio...
ATATAAATCCTCCTGGCGCGTTTTGTAAAATGGTTATCCCTATTTTTCTTTCAGGGTCTAAAGCTATTTCAGATCGATATTGATTTACATTTCCACCGTGATAATATAAGGTGTTCTGTTTGAATTCTAAAATTCTCCAGCCAAAGCCGTAACTGGCTTTTTGTAATTTTCCTTCCCATGCAAAAAAGTTTGACTCGCAGGTGCACATGGTTATTTGTGGTTTGAAAATCTCATTCATGGTACTGTCTGATACAATTAATGTGCTCTTTGTTTGTAACATTTGCATCCATTTTCCCATGTCTGTTATACTTGAATTGACGCCCGCGGCCGGACCAACAGAGTAGTAACGTGGAGACAAGTTTGCACGTACGTATCCTCTTCTGTTTCTTATATGCGGAAAGGCAATGCTGGAGCTGTTCATTATGCCGGAATATGAACCAGAACTCGTATTCATTCCTGCAGGTTCAAATATCCACTCCTTAAGCAACTGGCTGTAACTTCTTTTAGTAACTGATTCTACCACATTGGCCAGTAACCCATAAGTGACATTTTGGTAATCATAGTAGGTTCCAGGGGAATGACGCAGAGGAACTTCTTTTAACTTTTGAATAATGAGGTTTATATCTTGTTCCTGATCAAGTAAATTTGAGAAAGTATGTCGTGGTAATCCCGTTGTGTGGCTCAACAAATGTCTGAGTGTCAGGTTTTCTGTAGCAGAATTATTGTGTAATTGAAAATTTGGAAGATATTTTTTTACCGGATCATCCCAATGAATAAATCCACGATCCACTAATTTACCCACAATAAAAGGGGCAAATCCTTTTGATACAGAGGCTAGTCGAAATACAGAAAGGGTGTCTAATTTCTTTTTCGTGTTCAAATCACTGTATCCCCAAACCCTGTTTTCTATGATTTCTCCATCTTTTACAATAGAAATAGCCATGCCTGGTACCTGATTTAAATTAAATAGGGAATCTATAGATATTAAAAATTCATCAACCAATAGATTAAATGTAGAATCGACCTGCGCTTTTGTAGGGTTTACAGAAGAATAAGTGTTTTTTGAAAAAAATGGAATAAACCCGGTAACCTTATTAAATGGAATTAATAGGACGAGTCCAATAACCAAAAATCCCATTCCGGCAATGAATTTTGTCATAATTTAAATTATTATATATTTGCAAGTATAGTAAACTTCCGTAATATGGTCAATATTGCGGATAAGTTTTAGTAGAAATGAAATTAATTGAATGCATCTTGTTATTTTTACAAAATGAATTTCTCTTCTAAACTTCTTGAAAATGCCGTCAAGGCTTTGTCAACCTTACCTGGAATAGGTAAAAAAACAGCGCTTCGTTTGGCTCTTCACCTTATTAATCAACCTGAAGATCAGGTGAATAGCTTTTCTCGTGCCATTGTTTCTATGAAAAAGGACATAAAACATTGTCAGGTTTGTTCCAATCTTTCAGATGACGTTATCTGCAGTATTTGTAATGATCCAGCGAGAGTGAAAAAAATTATCTGTGTGGTGGAGTCAGTTCGGGATGTTATGGCCATTGAAGATACTAATCAATTTAGAGGGACTTATCATGTTCTTGGTGGCATTATTTCTCCCTTGGAAGGCATTGGGCCATCATCCCTCAATATCGATGGTCTCATCAAAAGGGTCGCAAACAATGAGGTGGAGGAAATTATCATGGCTATAAGTCCTACCATTGAGGGCGAAACAACGTTGTTTTATTTATCCAAACAATTAAAATCTTTTCAGGTAAAGATTTCCACCATTGCCAGAGGCGTTGCTTTTGGCGGCGAATTGGAATATGCTGATGAACTAACCTTAGGCCGCTCCATTATTTCCAGAGTGCCTTATTCATCTATTTCAGAAGATTAAAATGGACAAAACAACCCATGCTCATTCTATTTCTATTGTAATTGTAAATTATAATGTTCGGTTTTTTTTAGAACAAGCCTTACAATCTGTTTTTAAGGCTACCGCTGATTTGTCCGTTCAAGTCTGGGTGGTTGATAATGCTTCTTCTGATGATTCCATTGATATGGTAAAACAGAAATTTCCAGCGGTTCATATTATTGAAAATAAAGATAATGTGGGTTTCGCCCGGGCAAATAATATGGCATTAAGACAATCCAATGCAGATTATGTCCTTCTCTTAAACCCAGATACCTTATTGGAAGAATCGACCCTTAGTAAATGCTTTCATTTTATGGGAAATAACCCGGAAGCGGGTGCTTTAGGGGTTAGAATGATAGATGGTACAGGGAATTTTCTCCCTGAATCAAAAAGGGGTATTCCTACGCCATGGGTAGCATTTTGTAAAACCTTTGGACTCTCCGCACTATTTCCCTTTTCTAAACAATTCAATACCTATCATCTGGGATTTCTTTCTGAATTTGAAACAGTAGAAGCTCCGGTGCTTTCAGGTGCTTTTATGTTTATCAGAATGGAGGCCTTACAAAAAGCAGGTTTTTTAGATGAAGATTTTTTTATGTATGGCGAGGATATTGACCTCTCCGTTAGAATCTTACAGGCCGGATTTAAGAATTATTATTTTCCAGAAACGACCATTATTCATTATAAAGGGGAAAGTACAAGGAAAGGTACGGTGAACTATGTCAGGATTTTTTATCAGGCTATGATACTTTTTGCCGAAAAACACTTTGCTGGTAAAAACAGAAAAATGTACGTTTTCTTGCTTTATATAGCCATCTATTTAAGAGCTTTAGGTACCCTCATCGGTGGTTTTTTAAAAAAAACTGGTCTTCCTATCCTCGATGGGCTATTAACTTATCTGGGTTTAGTAGTGCTCCAGTTTTATTGGGGTTGGTACCGTTTCTCTGACGAGAATTACTACGATGAACGTTTTTTTTACGTAAATGCTCCTCTTTATGTTGTCATTTGGATTACCATGCTATTTTTTAGTGGTGCTTATGACAAAAAAATAAGCCCTAAATCAATTCTTTCCAGTCTTTTAATAGGAAGTTTGATTATTGCAGCTATTTATGGATTCTTTGAACCAGCTTATAGAAATTCCCGCGCTTTGATTGTTTTGGGTACTTTATGGAGCGCTCTATCTATTGTTGGCAGCAGATTTTTGTTATTTTCCCATTTCCGGAAGGATTTTTTCAAACAGGGTATAAAGCGATTTTTAATCGTTGGCTCTTTAAATGAAGGTCTGCGTACTCAAAAGTTATTAGATTCTATAGGTTTTAACGCTTACTCTCAGGGTATCGTTTCACCCTCTGCATTAGATGCTATTTCGCCTCAATTCCTTGGTAATATAAATGACTTAGACGATATCTGCCGTATTAATCAAATTGATGATATTATTTTTTGCTCCAGAGATGTAACCTCTACTCAAATCATGCATTGGATGAGCAAAATGGGAGGTAAGTACCAATTTCGTATCATGCAGGCGTCAAATGCAAGCATTATTAGTTCTTATTCTAAAAATGATCCCGGAGAATTATTTACCTACCGTATTCACCTGAATCTTGCCGATAACCGTTTCCTAAGGCAAAAAAGATTATTTGACATCACTTTTTGCTTTGTTTATATAGTTCTTATTCCTTTTTTACTATTATTTCAGAGAAAAAATATCTTAGGCAGAATAGGTCAATGGGTCACTGTCTTAAAAGGGGAACGTACCTGGATTGGATATGGAAAAATCACATCAGGAGATGAAAAACACAGTTTACCTTCAATCCCTGAAAGCGTTCTAACACTCTCTGAAATATCGTATGTTGTAAATAAAAGAATTCCTTCAGAAGAGAAAGTAATGGCTGAAAATATTATTTACGCCCGACATTATACATTTAATGCGGACGTAAATAAGTTATTTCAATATGTTTTTAGCCGTTTTAAATGATATACGGCGAATAGGAATGGAATTATTGAGAAAGAAGTTGTTCTCCTCCAGCAGCTGCTCCACCGCCTGCAAGTACTGCGGCAACAATACAAAGTACAAAAACCAAAGCAGCTAAAATAATCGTTGCTTTTTCAATAAAATCAGCAGATTTAGCAGCGCCAAATAGTTGATTTGCCTGTGCACCACCAAAAGTAGCATCTACGCCACCTCCTTTTGGATTCTGGATTAAAATAACAACCATTAACAAAAGGCTGACAAATGCAATAAGAACAGTTATAAAGGTCATGCTAAATATTTTTTAAGTTTTCTATTTCGGCTACAAATAACGCACTTTTTTTAGGAAATATCAAAATTAATCGCTCATAAACTTCAATAGCCTTGTTAATTTGATTTTGTTGCACTAATATTTTTGCATACGTCTCGCTCACTGGTATGGAATTCTCTTGAATACTTCGCTCTGCTTGAACCGATGCTTCTTGTGCGGAATTTTTAAAATGATTTATGGAAACAGGAAGATGTTCAGGGGGGCGTTTCTTATTGATAGCTACATTTTTCCTTGCGAAGGGCGTTCCTACTGACTCATTCCATGAGGAAAAAAAATCTTTCGATGCAGGAATTAAAAGATTTTCTTCCATTCCTTCCAGCGGAAAATAGGGGAGTGAAGGCTCTGATTCTGTAGGTACAGTTGCCTTTATTTTGTCCATTTCCGATAAGGAATGTAACAAGTCATATTTTTTGGACAAATGTTTGCGATCTATGCTGTACAAAGCTGCCACTTGTAAATTTTTTTCACTTTCCAAATGATTTTCAAGCTGGCTTTTTTCCCATAGTAGTTGCCTCAAATTGGCGGAGTAAGGAAAATGATGAACAAGGGTCTTAAGTGCCTGGTAAGAAACCATTCTTAACCGAAGGGGATTTTCAATACAAGCTATGAATAAATCGATATTCATTATCAGTTCGTTTTCAGTAAAATGCGAAATTATGCATTAATTCTCAAATGAATCAGATAAATATTTCACCAGTTTTGAAAGGGCTAGTTTTCTATGGCTGATTTTATTTTTTTGGCTTTCCTCCATTTCACCCAATGTAATGTTGTAACCATTAGGTTTAAATATGGCGTCATAACCAAATCCGCTGTTTCCAAGAGGTTTGTCGCTAATTTCGCCCTCCAGAATACCTTCGAAATAATTTATTTTTCCATTCTCATACAATGCTATGACCGTTCGAAATCGCGCGCGCCTGTCTGTTTTTCCTTCCAGCAATTGTAGTAACTTTTTTTTATTTGCTTCATCGTTTCTTTCCGGACCGGCAAAACGGGCTGAAAAAACACCAGGTTGTAAATCAAGGGAATAAACTTCAAGTCCTGTATCTTCTGCAAAACAATTCAAATTAAATTTTTCTGCTACAAACGACGCTTTTTGGCAGGCATTTTCAGGAAGTGTAAAAAAATCTTCAGGAAGTTCCTCCTCATTTTCTAATGCGGGCGGAGATGTAACATCGTATTTATCACGTAATATCTCAATGGCTTCCTTTAGTTTATTTTTATTCTGTGTAGCAAATAATAATTTTTTCAATGGATAAAATTTAAACGATGACTAATCTTTTTTTAAAATATTTAGCGCAGTCCACAATGCTGCGGCTTTGGGTCTGGTTGTTTGGTTTCTTTCTGTAAAAATATCTCCTAAGGGGTCCGCCCAAAGCCATTTACAACCCAAAAATGGAAAAACAGTATAGGGAGGTATTTGAATATTAAGACTCATCAGATGAGGCTGGATACCAAAAATTAAAATCTTTCTAGTCGCCGTGTTGTGCAAAAAATGACTTATATTGATTTCATTACCCAAGGGTAAATTCAGGTAGTGCGTATCAACTTCCATTTGCGTACCCATGGCCGTTAAAATCTTTTGCAAATAAGGATTTAACTCCTTTTCGTCCTCTTTAGGACAGGAGAAAATAATTAAAAAATGTTCTTTGTTTAAGCCCCTAACCATTTTTTCAACTAGTTCATTGTCAGGAAATTGATACATATCAAAATCAAAAAAATCGGGGGTAATGGCGTTTTTGGGGAACATCTTATTTCTGTTATGAACAAAATTTCGTAAATTAGCAAAAAAAACAACGACATGTCAACTGCCATAAAGGTACAACGAATTGATGCTACCAAAATACATAACATTGATTTTTCTAACTTAACTTTTGGTGCTAATTTTTCAGATCATGTTTTTATAGCTGATTATAAAAATGGAGAATGGAAGAACTTTAGAATTGAGCCATTTGGTCCTCTTTCTATTTCTCCTTCTGCAATGGCACTTCATTATGGACAGGCAATTTTTGAGGGTATGAAAGCAACGAAAGCGCTTAACGGAAAACCCTATTTGTTCAGGCCTGAACAACATGCCAGAAGATTAAATAGATCGGCAGAGAGGTTGTGTATGCCTTCTTTACCCGAACAAGTTTTTATAGATGGTTTGCAAGCCTTAATTGCTATAGATCAAGATTGGATTCCTGAGATTCAAGGGAGTTCTCTTTATATCAGACCGTTTATGTTTGCAACGGATCCATTTTTAGGGGTAAGACCTGGAAATGAATATACATTCATGATTATTACCTGCCCCGTTGGTCCCTATTATGCTAATCCAGTTAAATTGTTGGCCGAAACAACTTATGTTCGCGCAGTAAAGGGCGGTACAGGAGAAGCAAAGGCAGCGGGCAACTATGCAGGCAGTTTATTGCCAACTAAATTAGCCCAGGAAAAGGGCTATGATCAGGTTATGTGGTTAGATGGTGTCCATTTCGAAGAAATTCAGGAGGTTGGTACCATGAATTTAATGTTCGTTATTGGAGGAAAGGTTATTACGCCTAAAACAGATGGAGCTATCTTAAAGGGAATAACCAGGGACACTATTTTACATATTTTGACTTACATGAATATCCCTTTTGAAGAACGAGTAATTACTATTTCTGAAGTTCTGGAGGCAAAAGAGAATGGGTCACTTACAGAAATATTTGGAGTAGGTACTGCGGCTTTAGTTGTACCAGTTAAGGAGTTGACCTACAAAGATGAAACCATTCTCGTCGAAACGCCAACTGCTTCCTCTATTGGGTCTATTTTGAAAAAAGAAATCGAAGACCTAAGGGCAGGTACTGTAGCTGATAAACTAGGTTGGCTGGTGCCCGTCGTTGGTATTGAAATCGTTTAAATTCTGACCCTGCGGTTGGAGTGGTATGAAGATGGCTGGGCTATTGCCACTGTGATCAAACCAATCTTATTTCATAACTGACCCTTTTGGGGTCACATGTCTATACCCATCATGCCCCTGGCGGCACAATTTCCCTAATTCAAAAAATGGAGCTATCTTTTAAGACAGCCCCTTTTTTTTAGTATTTTGTTTCCTTTGGCTTGTTTTGAAGTATTTGCTCGATGGAATGATTAACTTCTTCGGTCATCAATGGTAATAAATCAATGGAAGACAGTGTTTCTTTTAATTGAATGACTTTTGAAGCGCCTAAAATAGCGGTGCTCACATTTTTATTCTGAATGCACCAAGCGACAGCTAATTTGGCTAAAGAAGTGTTTAACTCAAGGGCTAGATTATTTAACCCGCTTATTATTTGTAGTTTTTCTTGTGTCAAACTTCTGGTTTTTAGCCATTCTTCTCCAGGTAAATCCATGCGTGTACCTGTTGGAATTTCCTTTAAGTACTTGTCAGTCAGTGTACCAGATGCAAGAGGTGACCAAATAGTTGTACCTAGTCCAACCGTTTTGTAAATAAGTTTATACTCCTCTTCCACTCTTTCTCGGTGGAACATATTGTAGTGAGGTTGTTCCATAGTTGGTCCAATCAAACGATATTCTTTGGCTATCATGTGAGCAGCCATTAATTCCTGAGCAGACCATTGAGACGTTCCCCAATACAGAATTTTACCTTGTTGGATGAGCTGATTCATGCTCCAGACGATTTCCTCCATCGGGGTATTTTTGTCCGGTCTGTGACAAAAATAAAGGTCAAGATAATCAAGTTGCAATCTTTTCAATGCGGCATGACAAGCTTCAAAAATATGCTTTCTGCTCAACCCTGTTTGATTAGGTCCTTTGGGGCCACATCCAAAAAATACTTTACTTGAAACAATGTAAGATGTTCGGTCCCAATTCATTTTTTTGAGAATATTTCCCATAACGATTTCCGATTTCCCTTCAGCATACCCCTCAGCATTATCAAAAAAATTGACACCTTTATCGTACGCTTCCTTCATAAGTTCTTCTGCAAGTTCATCTGAAATTTGATTACCAAAAGTGAGCCAAGAACCAAAGGATAACAAACTTACTTGCAAGCCGGAATGGCCTAATCTTCTATATTCCATATTATTTATTTAAAAAGTGTAAACAAATTGAAGGCCGGGCATTTTTACCTTTATGCTCAAATCATCACTTATATCAAAATTCTGCAAGTGTGCATCCACGAATGCTTCTACAGCAACAATACCATAAACCACTACAACGCCAATATAGCTGGTTTGTGTATTTTTGTCATATTTGTTACGCAAATTTCGGAGGGCTTCGGCGCTGTTTATTTTACCAGTAAATTCATGTGGTTTTTTAGCTAATTCTAATTCCAGCGCAATTTTAAATCTTTTGTACCTTGATTGGTTGATTTGCAGATAAGCAATAGATCCACCAATAGCAGCATAAACAAAAGGTGTTTTCCACCAATTTCCATTATAAATTTGACCCGATCCAGGCAAAATAAGTGAAAACAGGGCTGATTTTTTAGGGTTTGGTGGCGATTTTATTTTTAAGCTATCAAGCTTCGCACTATCTAAAACGATGGGTTTATTTACAGAAAGGGGAGTAACAAGTAAGGTATCTTGAGCACTGAGAAAACCAAAATGAAAGAAAAAAATGAAAATAAAGGTAAAAAACCGGTTAATCTTCAATTTTTTCCAAAAGATTATTGAGATCATTGACATTTTGAAAAGGTATAATTATTTGCCCTTTGCCATCCTCTCTAAGTTTTAGTTGAAGTTTTCCATTCCCAAAAAACGCCCGAAATTGCTTTTGAATAAATTCGTAATCGTTAGGTAAGGGCATTTCAATTTTTTTAGGTTCAACCTGGTGATATTGCTGGATTAGTTTTTCAAGAGCCCTGACGGACAGATCATCTGATATGGTTTGTCGAAACAATGTGGACTGCCAGGCAAAATCTTCGATGCCAGCTAAGGCTTTTGCATGCCCCATGGTCAGCTTTTTATCCTTTATAGCCTGTTGAATTTCAGGAGACAGACGCAATAATCTTAAATAATTTGTAATAGTACTTCTGCTTTTTGTTTTCCCCGTTCTTTCAGCTAATTGCTCATCAGTTAAGCTACATTCTTCCTTTAAACGCTGGAAGGAAATAGCGACTTCAATGGCATTTAAATCCTCACGCTGTATGTTTTCAATCAGGGCCATTTCAAGTAAAGCCTGATCATTTGCTATTCTGATATAGGCGGGTACCTCTGTAATTCCTGCCAATTTAGAAGCTCTAAGTCTTCTTTCCCCGGAAATTAACTGGTAGGCATTTGAGGTTAACATTCTTACGGTAACGGGTTGTATTAGTCCGTGGATTCGTATGGAATCAGCTAATTCTTCTAAGGCCGCCGGATCAAAATCATGTCTGGGTTGAAAAGGATTAACCTCAATCTGATCCAACGGAATCATTGCTATGGAGTGTGCCAACTCCTTGACGACAGAAACGGAATCTTTCTGTACCTCATTATCAATATTAGTTAGTAAAGCACGAATACCTAAGCCTAATTCCTGCTTATGAAATAATTTTTTTGCCATGCTATTTCCTGTTGCCTGTTTATTTATCCCTTAAACCTTAAATCAAACCGGGACAGTCTGCGCGATTTGTGAATCTTTATTTCTAGTGAGAAATTCTTGTGCCAGATTCAGATAATTTATAGCACCTTTACAGGTGGCGTCCATCAATACTACAGGGGTATGCATGTTAGGTGCTTCACCAATTTTAGCGTTTCTGTGAATAATCGTTTGATAAACCTGTTGGGGAAAAATATCTCTGACTTCTGCAATGACAACATTGGCCAATCGTAAACGGGCATCGTACATGGTGAGTACAATACCTTCAATGGATAATCTGGGATTTAAATTTTTCTTAACTAATTGTATGGTTTCCTGTAATTTAGCTAATCCCTCGAGGGCAAAAAATTCACATTGTACTGGAATCAACACGGTATCTGCAGCACATAAAGCATTCACCGTTACAATACCTAATGAAGGTAAACAATCTATAATGATATAATCATAATCAGGCCGAAGTTTTTCAACTACGGCCTGCATATAATATTCCCTGTTTGGTTGATTGACCAACTCTATTTCAGCACCTACCAAACTAATAGAGGAGGGGAGAACGTGCAGATTAGGGGTGTCCGTTTCAAAAATAGTTTCATACGGATCCACACCATTAAGCAGACAATCATAGATACTTAATGTTACATCTGATGACATTACCCCAACACCACTTGAAGAATTAGCCTGAGGGTCTGCGTCTATCAACAATACTTTTTTGTCAAGAATTGCTAAACTAGCAGCCAGATTTATGGCCGTTGTTGTTTTACCAACGCCTCCTTTTTGGTTAGCAATTGCTACTATTTTTCCCATTTTTACTCGAGTATTCCTTGGGTATTTAATAATAAAACCTGAATGTCACACAAAGATAACAATAATTAAACAGAGAAAATATAGTTTAACAACAATATTAATGAACGGGAACTCTACTTAGCATTCTTGCCTGAATACCTTTAGCCGATCTTAGTTCATGTAAATCCTGAAGATAAGGCCTCCAAGTTGGAAATTCTGCCGACATTAATTTTATAGCTGTTTCCGCATCATTGGGGTTCATAAAATCTTCAAATAACTGTTCTACACTATTTTTTACCTGTGGGTATTCTGTAATGCGATAGTCAGTTGATTTTGACATTTTTGCCGCCACTTTTATGGCATCCTGCAGATTTCCAATCTTATCTACCAAACCAATAGGTATAGCGTCTGATCCACTCCAGACCCTTCCTTGTGCTATAGCATCCACAGCATTTCGCGAAAGCTTGCGTCCGTCACTTACTCTTTTAAGGAAAGTTTCATACATAAAATCTACTTGTTTTTGCATGATTCTGCCTTCATCTTCTCCAATATCAAAAAACAAATTTAATCCTTGTGAATATTTTCCAGTTTTAACCGTATCAAAAGTAACACCTACCTTGTCTTCCAATAATCCACCTACACTTGGGATAATTCTGAATACGCCAATGGAACCTGTTACGGTATTTTCCTCAGCCAGAATGCTGTCTGCCAAACAGGCGATATAATAACCTCCTGATGCGGCATAATTACCCATAGATACTACAAGAGGCTTACCTGTCTTTTTTAATTTTTTCAAGGCATACCAAATATTTTCAGAGGCCAAAGCACTTCCTCCCGGCGAATTAACTCTTAAAACAACAGCTTTTACTCTATCATCCCCAGAAATTTTTTCAATATCTTTAATGTATGATAAATCCCCGATATTTCCCGGGGTGTTCTTGCCATCAGCAATGGTTCCTTCTGCGTAAATTACGGCAATTTTGTCATCAGCGCTAAAATTCTTTGAAGGAGCATTGGCCTTGTGATAGCCTGCGAGACTAACAAATGGAATCTTTTCATTTTCTTTAAAACCTAATTTTTTTCTGAAAATATCCATGACATCCTGACGATAAATTACTTCATCTACTAATCCGTGAATTTTTGCATTCTCAGGACTATCAGCTTTATAATTACCAACAATATCAGCTACTTGTGAAGAACTCAATTTTCTTGAACTAGCCACATCATTTAAAAAAGTGGCATAGAAATCGTGCAGAAGCTCGCGGTACTGAAATTTATTTTCTGTACTTAACTGGGTTAATCTGTAAGGTTCTGTAGCACCCTTGAATTTACCAGCGTAATAAATTTGCATTTTGACACCCAGTTTATCTAGTAGGTTTTTATAAAAAGGAACTTCGGCGACCATGCCTCTTACCTCAAAAATACCTACCGGATTAGCATAAACTTTATCAGCTACACTAGCCAGGTAATAATCTGACTGCATGTAAAACTTAGAATGAGCAATGATAAATTTACCACTCTTTTTAAATGATACCAAAGCATCACGCAGTGATTTTACTGTTGCATATCCTGAAAAAGAAGGCATTTCCATATCTAAGAAAATACCTTTTATTCTGGAATCATTTTTCGCATTTTCGATGGTTGCAATAATTTCATGCAATCCCAATAAATCATCTCCTTTAATGGACTGAAAAGGATCTAATTCCGCATTATTGGTTAACTCTGGAATCGATTCATTAAATGTGAGTCTTAATATGGTATTAGGAGTCAGTTCAGGAGGTGTATTTCCTTCGCTCGCAAAGGAAGCAGCAATTGCTATACCAATTAAAAGGATAGCAACTAAGGCAAGAATAGTTCCTAAACAGGACGCAAATAATGTTCTGAAAAAATGTAGCATATTTGGCTTTTTTACAAATTTACAAACCTTATGGGCTAATTTCTTTACTTTTTTCGATGAAGGGCCTAAAAAATCCTATTTTTGTCAAAAATTATGAATTTATGTCTCTAAGTTCTTCGCCTTTTCTTCTTTATGCTGACGAAAATGGAAATGTTTTTGAAGATACTTCTTTATATGCTCTGGGGCGTAGTGGTTGGTATGCCGATGAAGTTCCATTGGTTGATTGGATTGAATTGCCTAATGGAGGTTCGCTTTACACGCTCCCCGATAGAATTCCTTACGGCAAAGATGTGTCGTCAGGTGAAATCAGGTTTTGTGACAAGGGAAATGCTGTAGCTGCTTTTATTCCTCCGGCTTATACTGGTTTATACCTCGCTACCTTTGACAGAAAAGAAAATGCGCCGGTTCTTTCTTTATTTTGTTATACCGCTGTGGGGTTTTATAATGAAAAATTTTATGTCCCCGCTTTGCGCATTGAAGAGGATATAAGACAGGAATGTGCAGGTTTTGACGATCTTAGTGTGAAAACAGGGGTTGAACTTTTTAGGAAATCCTACCCCGATAACCGATTAGTTGAGCATCTGGCTTCTAATTGTGCCTTGACATATACTTGTCCCGCTGCCAGGAATTATTTTATGGGACGTTGGGAATGTCCGGTGCCTGTTTCTCCCGCTTGTAATTCCAATTGTTTAGGTTGTATTTCCCTTCAACCTGATGAAGAACCTATTGTCTCCAATCAGGAGCGTTTAAATTTTAAGCCCTCTGTGCATGAAATTGTAGAGTTTACCGTGCCTCACCTGGAATCAGCCCCTTTTCCTATCATTAGTTTTGGACAGGGCTGCGAAGGGGAACCACTCCTCATGTGGGAAACATTGGTGCCCGCAATAAAGGAAATTCGAAAGTTTACCAATAAGGGAAGTATCAATATAAATACCAATGGAAGTAAGCCCGACGCGGTTGAAGCGCTTTGTAGAGCTGGCCTCAATAGCATGAGGGTGAGCATGAATTCGGCACAACCCACAATTTATACTGCTTATTACAGACCAAATAACTATACTTTCGATGATGTACTGAAAAGTATCAAAATAATGAATGATTTTGGAGGCTGGACCAGTCTCAACTATTTCGTGTTTCCTGGAATGACCGATTCTCCCGAAGAACTAGATGCGCTCGTCTCTCTTATTCAGAAAACCGGACTCAAAATGATCCAATGGCGAAATTTTAATATCGATCCGGATTGGTATCTTGGAAGAATTAATGTCGCCGATACGCCAGTATATATCGGCATTAAAAATATGATGGCGCATCTTTCTGAATTATTTCCTCACCTCAAATTTGGGTACTATAATCCCGCGATAGAAAGAATACAAGGTGATTTTAATGTACATTTCGCTCATTAGTACTCAAAAGTATGATGGAAAAAGATTTTAATTATATACAGGAGGCCTACCATTCTGAAAAATTCAGGAAGGAAGGTCATGCCTTGGTTGATTTGTTAGGAGATTACCTTAAAAAACTGGAGGAAAGACAGGAAGATATTAAGGTTTTACCTCATTTTTCTCCAGACGAGGCTTTTTCCCATTGGGAAAATGAACTTGAAAATCCAGGGACTAAAAGTTTGACAGATTTATTTTCTAAGGTGTTAAATGAGGGCATTCACCTTCATCATCCTGGTTATATGGGACATCAAATTAATCCTCCTGCTCCCTCTGCAGCTTTAGGAGGATTACTTAATGCCTTTATGAATAATGGTATGGCGGTTTTTGAAATGGGTGTTCCCGGAACTTCTATGGAACGAGCCGTTATAAATGTGGTAGCCAGAACCTTTGGTTTTTCTGACAATGCAAATGGCCTGCTTTGTAATGGTGGAACTTTGGCAAATCTAACCGCGCTGCTTACTGCCAGAGCTTGTATGTCGGCATTTCCCGTCTGGACTTCTGGAAATAAGTCTAAAATGGCTCTCATGGTTTCTGAGGAAGCTCATTATTGTGTTGAACGCGCAGCGAGAATCATGGGCTGGGGTAGTGAGGGCATTATCAAAATTCCAGTTGATGACCAATATAAAATGAGGACCAATCTGTTGCCGCTATATTTGGAGGAAGCTAAATCAAAGGGTATTGAGGTCATCGCAGTGGTAGGTTCCGCTTGCTCCACAGCTACCGGTTCATTTGATAACTTAACAGAAATTGGTGCTTTTTGTAAGGCAAATAATTTATGGTTTCATGTCGATGGCGCTCACGGTGCTGCCAATGCTTTTTCTGAAGACTGGAAATTTTTAGTAGAGGGTATTGAAACTGCTGATAGTGTAGCTATGGATTTTCATAAAATGCTCCTCGCTCCTTCATTGATTACCGCGCTTGTGCTAAATGATGGCAGGAACCAATTCAAAACTTTCGCCCAACATGCTCACTATCTTTGGGAAAATGATGCCTCTTTTGAATGGCATAATGTGGCTAAAAGATCTTTTGAGTGCACAAAATCTATGCTAAGCCTTCCTGTTTATACCCTGCTTTATCAGCATGGAACCTCTCTTTTTTCTGCCTATATTAACAGGGTTAATTATTTATGTCAATATGTTTATGGAAAATTAAGGACAAATAATAGTTGGGATGTGCCCGTATCTCCTTCCTGTAATATTATTTGTTTTCGATTCTTACCGTCAAAATCTGATCGATTAATGGACATTAATCAACTAAATAAGTACATTAGAGAACAAATAATCCTCGAGGGAAATTTTTATATCGTGCAGACGGTTCTTTCGGAAAATGTTTATCTTAGATTAAGTATCACCAATGCCTTAACTACAGAAGCAGATCTGGATGCCTTGCTCGATGTCGCAATGGGTTATGCAAATAGTTTTGTATCAAATTAATTCATTAAAATGAGGTGTCGTTCAACGTTCTTTTTTTTCTTCTTCTTCGTTTTTATTTCCACGCCAGGAAACAGTCAGAAAAAGTGTGGGACAGAAAATAAACGATTTGAGGCCTTAGCCAGAAATCCAGGACTCAAAAATGAAAGACAAATTATAGAGGCTTTTACAAAAAATTGGATTGAAAAGGATGATGCAGCCAAATCTGGACAAACAGTAGTTAAAATTCCCGTCGTAGTTCATGTGGTCTGGAGAACCCCAGATCAAAATATTTCAGACGAACAGATTAAATCTCAAATTGATATTCTGAATAAAGATTTTAGAAAACTGAATAGCGATTTTAATAAAACACCTGCCTTTTTCAAGAATCTTGTTGCTGATGTAGGTATTGAATTTTGTCTGGCCGCCCGTGATCCTTCGGGCATGGTTACCGACGGTATTACCAGAACAAAAACAACTGTTACCAATATTGGTGATAAAGACCGTTGGCACACTACGTTAAAAGGTGGTAAAGATCCATGGAATAATAAAAAATATATTAATATCTGGGTTTGTGAAGCCGGGGAAGATTTATATGGTTTTGCTTTTTTACCTGGTACCGCAGATCCTCCCGAAGCCGATGGACTGGTTATTTCTTCTGAATATTTTGGTAGTACTGGAACAGCTGTTGCCTCATATCCTAATCACAAGGGAAGAACTACGACGCACGAAATGGGTCATTATTTTAATTTGGAACATCTTTGGGGACCTGATGATAGCGAATGTGAAGAAGGGGACGAAGTGGCTGATACGCCTGTACAATTTGAAGCTACCTACGATTGTGCCAGCTATCCATTAAAAGATGATTGTACGCCAACGGATAATGGCATTCTGTTTTTTAACTATATGGATTATGTCGATGATGAATGCATGTATATGTTTACCGAAGGTCAAAAGAAACGAATGAATGCCTCGTTAAACGGATTCAGATCTACTCTTTTAGGACAAACAAATTGTTCTTTATCAACTTCTACGGATGATAATCTGCCGGAAAATCAAATCCAGATTTATCCTAATCCTGCCTCTGGTTACCTTCAGGTTATATCAAATAATACCTCATCGGAAAAGGCATCTACCTTATATCTGTTTGATTTTATGGGAAGATTGCTTCAAAGAAAAATATCCTTTGGTGCTTGTACCTTTGATATTGCTGGTTATTCACCGGGTGTTTACTGGTTAAAGGTGGATGATTACCCCCATCCTTTAAAGATAATTGTATCTCCTTAATGTACCGCTAATTTTTATGAATGAATCATATTAAAAATGTATTTTCAGGGTTTTTGCGTAAAATCAGATTACTTTATGTGGCTGATTACCTAAGGTATTTTTTAGTTAAGTACCAGAAAAAAAAAGATAATAATAATTTTAAAGAAAACTTTCCCGATATCGTTTTACCTCCCGATTATTTAATGTATGAATCATTCAAATTAGATTATGCCAGTTATTATTTTGGTGGAAAAAAAACAGCAAAGTGGGTTCAAAATATAACGAAAGAGTGGTTACCAGAGGGAAATTTGGTGGTTTTAGATTGGGGATGTGGTCCCGGTAGGGTCATCAGACATTGGCCCGAGGATCAGTTTACCTGTTTTGGTTCCGATGTAAACGAGAAATCTTTGGATTGGTGCAAACTTAACTTTCCAGCCATTCGGTTTTTAAATCAACAGGTTCTCCCTCCTTTAGATATTACAGCGCAAACATTTGACTTAATATATGGTATTTCTATCCTAACCCATCTGTCTTTATCGACCCATTTTTTGTGGATAGAAGAGCTCAAAAGAATTTTAAAACCCGGTGGATTATTGTTCCTTACCACACAGGGTAACGCTTTTAAAGATAAGCTTACGCAAACCGAAATAAAGGATTTTAACGATGGACATTTGATTGTCAGAGGGGCAGTTAAAGAGGGGCATAGAACGTTTTCCAGTTTTCACCCAGTACCATTTATGGAGAAATTGTTCGATTCTTTTGTAATTTTGAAACATATATCCGTTGAAAATGAGGGCAATGTTCAGGATGTTTGGATAGTAAGGAAGTTTTCTCACTAAAAAATTATATTATGAAAATCTTAACCGCTTTGTTAAAAGGATTATTAATCCAAATACTATTTTTATTACCCCTTACCTTGCCAGCTCAAACACGTGGTGTAGTCTGGGAATACCAGATTGTTTCGGCAATAGAAAGTGTAGTTCCAGGTGGTCTCGGAAGATCCAGGCTTTTGTTAAGTGATGATGGCGGAGTTTTGGAAGAATATAAAATGGAAAACTTTTTTAGCTTATTGGGCATAAATTTTAAAAATATTAAGGCAAATGACCTTCTTGTCGTTCAAAAATTTAATGAGTTGGGAGAAGAAGGTTGGGAATTATCCAATACCGTTTCTGGGGTTTACAGTAAAAGTGATGTAAGTGTGACAGATTCAAAGTCTGGCGTAGGAGCTTCCTCCAGCGGCGAGGGTATATTCATAACAAGATATATTTTCAGAAGACAAAAAAACAGATAACCACACATCCAAAACAATATTTTTGTTGTTTAATTGGATATAAAATAAATTGACAATGAGAAATTCAACCTTATTATTTTTAATGGCATTTGGATTAACTGGCACTTTGTTTGCCCAGTTTACCTTGCCACAGTTGCCTTATGCCTATAATGCACTAGAGCAGGCAATCGATGCTCAAACTATGGAAATACATCATAGTAAACACCATGCAGCCTATGTTAATAATCTTAATAATGCTGTAAAAGGTACTCCGTCGGCTGAAATGGCCATAGAGGACATCGTAAAAAATATATCTAAGCATTCTATGGCCATTAGAAATAATGGTGGCGGGCACTTTAATCACTCCCTTTTTTGGACTATCTTGACGAGTGAAAAAAACACAATGCCTAATGCTGGTCTTCAAAAAGCCATTGAAAAGCAATTTACCTCTTTAGATAGTCTTAAAAAATTGATGAATGTGGCAGCATCCACCCGTTTTGGGTCGGGTTGGGCTTGGCTTATTGTTACTCCTGATAATAAATTGGCTGTTTGTTCAACGCCTAATCAAGATAATCCTTTGATGGATATTGCTGAAATAAAAGGTACACCAATTTTAGGGATCGATGTTTGGGAACACGCATATTATCTGAAGTATCAAAATAAACGCCCCGATTATTTGACGGCTATTTGGACAGTTATCAATTGGACTGAAGTAAGCAAAAGATACGATGCCGCTATGCCTCCTAAAAAAAGTATTTGGGAACAATGGCCTACGTTGAATACCTTCCATGGTGTAATGGCCAGTACTTTTCACCCAAGTGAAGAGGGCAATCTAAAGCCAATTAAAGCAAGAAGTGCTGAAATGGTTACAAAAGCTGAAGCACTAAATGCTCAGGCTTTTCCTGATGACTATGCCACGCCTGCTATCAAAGATGCTGTAGCACGACTCATAACAGGGAGTAAAGAATTAGATACTCTTGTTAAGAAAAAGGCTAAAGACGCTGTTTTAACGCAAAAATTAACGGCACTTCATGATGTTTTTCATGAAATTGTTGGTCTTTGTAAGGACAGTCACTAATGGTTAGATAAGTTTTCTAATTAAAAAACGAGGCTGTCTAAAAAGATAGCCTCGTTTTTTTTTATGCCATTATATATTTATGGCTAAAAGACTTTTGTGACAGCAAAGGATCAAAAAATGAATGATTGTCTAATATTCTGCCCAATGGACAATAGATTTTTTTCAATAAGATTTATTGGGGAAAATGGTTCCGCCAAGGGCATAATAGCTAGATACATGTGACCCCTCTGATGGTCAGGCAAATATAATTGACCCCAGAGGGGTCACACGTTTATAGCTTTGATTAATAAGTAATTCCATTAGTATCAGAAAGTTGTATCAGGATATTTTCTTTATGTTTCGATCTATAAGTATTTACAAGATTTAAAATCAGATCAACATCCATGCTTTGGGTTCTAACGATGGGTAAGGTGGATAAATCACCTGGGGTATCCCTGAATTTTATTATTTCATTTTGTATAGAAAAATAGCCGTACTCACCATCATTTAAAAGATTGTTCTTTGTTAACTTTTTCAAATCTTCGGTGAATACCCTGGCGGTTGCTGCATATTCAGGTTTATATGAAACATTGCCCCAAATGGTTCCTGAAGGTATTTGTTTTAGTTCTTTTTGAAGCAACGATAGGCCATGGGTGCTTTCAAGAATCAATTGATAACCGCCTTTTGATATGCTAAGCTTTCCTGGATTACGGATAATATTCTGAATTTTTATATCTATTGGCCATGAACCTTCGGAAAGACTTTGTGCAGTCTCAGAACCTTTAGCTATAGCAGCGTTACCAATACATGCGTTACTTTTTTCTATGCCATCAATATTTAGAGAAAGGAGTGAAGGACTTTGTTGCCAGGAGGTTTTTACTGTGTAATTTCCACAAGGTTGATTTTTGATAGTGCTCACCTCAAATTGCAGGTGACGACCTGATTTAGAAAATTTTTCCACATAACTTATTACAAACTCCCTTTCAATATTTGCAACAATGATGTTTGGTTCCAAAACCTCCTTTTTACAGGTCGTCAGTCCTAACAAAATAAAAAATAAAAATATAATTCTAAGATGCATATTCATTTTTGTTTTAAATAAACGAAATGAATGTAAAAATGCTGCCTTATTAAAATACATATTTATTAAAATTTATCTGTAGTTGACCTAAAGTCCCTAAGCTTGCTTATTTTTACATTTGAATTTGAATAGCTGAATTTATTTAAACACCAATATGAAATTTATAAGAAACTTTTGTGTCATTGCTCACATCGATCACGGAAAAAGTACGTTGTCCGATAGATTAATGGATTTCACCCATACCATTGATAAACGTCAGATGAAAGATCAGGCATTGGACAGTATGGATCTTGAAAGGGAGAGAGGCATTACCATAAAAAGTCATGCCGTTCAGATGTATTATCCCCATGACGATGGTAATAGGTACACTTTTAATCTTATTGATACCCCAGGACACGTTGATTTTTCTTATGAGGTTTCTCGTTCCATTGCTGCTTGTGAGGGTGCTTTACTTCTTATTGACTCTACACAAGGTATTCAGGCTCAGACTATTTCAAATCTTTATTTAGCCATTGAGCACGATTTGGAAATTATTCCTATCCTTAATAAGGTGGATATGGAAAATGCCAACATTGAAGAGGTATCTGACCAGATAATTGATTTAATTGGTTGCAAAAAAGAGGATATTATCCTTGCCAGCGGAAAAACCGGGATCGGTGTTCCTGATATTATGAAAGCGGTAGTAGATAGAATTCCTTGCCCTAAAGGTAATTCTGATGAGCCACTTCAAGCGCTTATTTTTGATTCGGTTTTCAACTCTTTTCGTGGGGTGATTGCCTATTTTAGAATTATGAATGGCACCTTAAAAAAAGGTGACAAAATCAGGTTCTTTTATGGTTCAAGGGAATACGTAGCTGACGAAATTGGTATCTTGCAGATCAATCAGATGCCCAGAGATGTGCTGAAAACGGGTGATGTAGGTTATGTAATTACCGGCATAAAAGAGTCTAAGGAAATTAAAGTTGGTGATACTATCACGCATGTTGACAGGCCTTGTAATGAAGCTATTCATGGATTTGAGGAAGTCAAACCTATGGTCTTTGCTGGTATTTTCCCTATTGATAATGACGATTTTGAAGATTTAAGGGATAGCTTAGAAAAGTTACAACTTAATGATGCTTCTTTGGTCTTTGAAGCGGAAACCTCCCAGGCATTGGGTTTTGGCTTCCGTTGTGGATTCCTTGGTATGCTTCACCTGGAAATTATCCAGGAACGCTTATCAAGAGAGTTCAATATGGAGGTGATTACAACGGTTCCAAACGTTTCTTATACTGTTACCACTACCAATAATGAAACAGCTGTCGTTCGTACTCCCTCTGATTTGCCGGATCCCTCAAGAATTAGCACTGTTGAAGAACCTTACATTAGAGCACAGATTATTACTAAGCCTGACTATATTGGTTCCATCATGAACCTTTGTCTCGATAAAAGAGGTATTCTCTCCAGACAGGTTTATTTAACGCCTTATAGAGTTGAGCTAAGTTTTGAACTTCCTTTAGCTGAAATTGTATTTGATTTTTATGATAGACTTAAGTCAATATCAAGAGGTTATGCTTCTTTTGATTATGCGTTGATTGATTATCGAGCATCTGATTTAATTAAATTAGACATAAAATTAAATGGCGAAAATGTAGATGCACTAACTGCATTGGTCCACAGAGATAAAGCAGATTATATAGGTAGAAAAATTTGTAAGCGCCTAAAGGATTTACTTCCAAAACAACAATTTGTCATCGCTATTCAAGCAGCTATTGGCGCTAAAGTTATTGCTAGGGAAACTATTTCGGCCCTTCGAAAAGATGTTACAGCTAAGTGTTATGGTGGAGATATTTCAAGGAAAAGAAAACTCCTTGAGAAGCAGAAAGAGGGTAAAAAGAAAATGAGACAAATTGGCTCTGTAGATGTTCCTCAAAAGGCTTTTCTTGAAGTGTTGAAGTTAGGTAATGATTGATTTGATTAGGTAATCATTTCCATTATCTTAAGGGCATGAAGCAAACAATAATGAAGGACAGACGAAATTAGGAATTAGTTTTCTTGTTCTCATTGTTGTTTGTATTTCTCCTGTTTTTCTTACCATGTTAAGTTCCGTCACACCACCTATCAATGTATAAATTTTTTATATTCTTCTTGCTTATTTTATCTTTTTCCTGTAAACCTGATGCATCCAATGATAAGGCTGTTTTTTTTGAGAAAATCTCTTGGCAAAATCTCGATAGTTTGAAAATAGAATACTATTATGACTCAGATTATGGAGACTATTTGGGGAAACCAACCTTTTCTAAGGAATCTATGGCCTGGAACGGAAAAAATGTTATTATTGAAGGATTTTGGATTCCCGTCTCTGAAATAGGCGATAGTTCTGTTTCCGTTTTGTCAGCGCTACCGTACGCTCAATGCTTTTTTTGTAGTGGTGCGGGCATAGAAACCGTGATGCAAATAAAATCAAAAGGAAACTTAAAGAGAATGGAAACAGATGAAAAGGTCGCGTTGAAGGGTAAGTTGCTGCTTAACAGCGATAACCCGATGGAACTCTATTATCAGTTGGTAGATGCAACCTTACATTAAAAAACCGCCATTAAACTTAATTAATGACGGTTTTTTGTTTTTTCAAGCCGGAAGTAAATTAGAAGCGACGTGATGAACGCTGAAAAGAATTCATCGTTGCTATAATAGTACCTCCCAAAGCAAAAGAAGCAAAAGCTGTGTAAATAATTAACATGACCTTTAGTTTTAATCGTTAATGATTGCGGATATCCGCGTTCTAAGGAGTCATGTTCATAGGGATCAAAAATTAGCACCTTTAAAAAGCGACTTTTCACTTTCTCAGGTGCTTTATTACTGCAATAATAAATAAAATATTTATAAACAAAAAACTTTTCACAAAAAAAATCATCGGAAACGTAATTTATTGTCTTTGGCAAAAGGATAAAAATATCTGGGTTTATTTAGATTTTTAATAAAAAAAAAGAGTTAGTTGTTTAGGTTGTTTTTTGTGAAATTGGCATTTTGAATTTTTACCCAATCCCTGAATTTATTTTCAAGTAAGGCTACCTGATTTTTCCAATCTGGGTTAATCTCAAGCAGGGCAGCTATTTTTGCACATTCGATAGGGTTGGCGATACCAAGGAGATATTTCTTTAATAAACCAGATGTAAAAAATTGATCCTTCTCCATTTTATAACACTTTGATAAAATAATCAGACGATTTCAATTAATGTTACTTCGGGCAATATTCCTACGCGGCCAGGGTAGCCTAAATGACCTAAACCTCTATTTACATACAACATTTGATTTCCTTTTTTGTACAGACCTGCCCATTGTTTGTAGACATATTGGATAGGGCTCCATTGAATAATGCCAGGTATTTCAACGCCAAATTGAAATCCGTGCGTGTGACCTGAGAAAGTAATGGCAATTTCCTTAAACTCAGTAACTACTTCATGAGACCAATGGGAAGGATCATGGGAAAGCAGCAGCTTCAGGTCGGTATTTTCAACACCAGCATAGGACTCTTTTAACTTTCCATATTTAGGGAATCTCATGTGTGTTGAATAGTTTTCAACGCCAATAATACCCACTTCCTTGCCATTTATTTTAACAACGCTATGCTCATTTGTTAGCAGTGACCAACCCATATCCTTATGATATTGTTTTAATTGATCTAAATTAGCTTGTTTCTTCTCTATACTTTCCCATGGCACATAATCGCCGTAGTCATGATTTCCCAACACAGAAAATACGCCATATTTAGCTTTTATCTTATTTAAGATGGGAATTAAGGGAATGACTTCATCGGCTGTATTATTTACTAAATCACCTGTAAACAATATCAAGTCAGCTTCTTGTGCATTTATAATATCGACAGCCTTATTCACCTCTTCGGGGTATAAAAAGCTACCAGAATGAATGTCAGATATTTGAATAATTTTTAAACCCCGCAGTTGATCTGGAATACCATCTATATTAACTAACGTTTTGCGAAGTTGAAATCGGTAAGCATTTCTAAATATCCCGTAAGTCAGACTTATAAGAGGTATAGCGCCTATAAATATACCAAACTGGCTTAAAAACCTCGATCTCGATGGATTAAATGACTCACTGGGTTTAAAATAATCAACCGCCCATTGAAAACCTCTGAAAATATCATCAATAAAAAGAAAAGGTAATACCAGGAATTTCGATAAATAGGCTATAAAAACCAATGATCTTAGAATGGTTAATGTTACCTTATCCCACTCTGACAATAACCCTGAAGTATAGGCCAAAGTAAAGGAAATCATTAGGATATTCAAGCTAAAAAAAATGACCTTTGACCATGTTCTTGCCGACAAAGAATAGTTAGCAAAAACTACTTTCAATGCCTGGTAAGCATACAAATCTATGGAAATCAATAAAATGACTAAAAAAAGAGTACGCATTATCTATTTATTTATTAGCCTTAGCATAACACAACAAGCGGGGTAATGGTTTATTTAATTTAAAATGAATTAACTTTGCTTCTCAAAACTCAATAATCAAGCATTGAAAATGTCTGAGAACGTGCTAAATTATTCTTTTTTATTGTTATTTCTTATGCCTTTTCAGCTGAGAGCTCAATGGTCTAAAACGATTCATCAGGCCATTGAATTTCCTGATACGATGACTCGATTTTCTGTTCAATCACATTACGCTTTTGATACCATTTTTTGGATTGGCTCAGATATCATTTTGGAAACAAATGTAACAATGTCAGGCACTAAAGAATCTGTTTTCGAATTTTTTATTGTTTCAGACCGATACAAATGGAAAATAGTCAATGATGGCTTTGGGTTATTAAAACCCATTATTCCAACAATGAATAAGCTGCAATATATCTCAGAAAAGGTGATAATAAAGATGTACATTCCTGAATATTTTCAGCATACAATGGATTCTTTTTTTGTTAGAACTCCTTTAAAAAATTAATCAGCGAGTTTTTAGACGCATAATATGACTAAGGATATAGAAATTGGAATTTTGCCTGACCTTGCCTCAAATGTTGAAGCTATTAAAACAACTATAAGTCAAACCTTAGGCATAAATGAACCAGATTTTACTTTCAAAATAGTGAGACGATCCGTTGATGCCAGAGGTAGAACGCCACTCATTCGGCTAAAGTGCCAGGTTTTTATTTCGGTACCTGCTCCAGAGGAATTAGCCTTTGACCCTCAGTGGCAATGGGTGGGGGGTAGGAAAAGGGTTATAATTGTAGGTGCCGGACCGGCAGGTTATTTTGCCGCTTTACAGTGTCTTAACTTAGGATTGATGCCCATAGTTATTGACAGAGGTAAAGATGTAAGGGCCAGACGTCGTGATTTAAAAGCGATACAGCAAAATGGTGTTGTGGATCCTGATTCAAATTATTGTTTTGGTGAAGGGGGAGCAGGCACTTATTCCGATGGTAAACTTTATACCCGATCTCATAAAAGGGGGTCCATTGAAAATGTTTTGCAAATATTGGTTAAACATGGGGCAAATCCTGATATTCTTATTGATGCCCATCCGCATATTGGTTCCAATAAATTACCTCAGATTGTTACTAATCTTAGAAATACGATTCTGGCCTTTGGAGGAGAGGTGCATTTTGAGGAAAAAGTCGTTGATTTTGTAAAAAAGGGGAATAGGTTGACGGGTGTCATTACCCAAAACGAAAAGCTATGGGAAGGTGATGCTGTTATTTTAGCAACAGGGCATTCGGCTCGCGATATTTATTATTTGTTAGCTAAACACGGTATTTTAATTGAACAAAAACCTTTTGCGCTGGGAGTAAGGATAGAACATCCACAACCATTAATTGATAAAATTCAATATGGGCAGGAAAATAGACCCGACGCACTACCCGCCTCCAGTTATAAACTGGTCACTCAGGTTGAAAATCGAGGGGTTTTTTCTTTTTGCATGTGTCCAGGTGGCCTCATTGTTCCTGCTTCAACTTCCCCTGGTGAAATAGTCGTCAATGGCATGTCTATGTCCAGAAGAGATTCACCTTTTGCCAACGCAGGCACCGTTGTTTCTATTGAAATGGATGACCTTAAAGCTTATCAGGATAAAGGCGTTTTTGCCGGGCTAGCTTTTCAACAAAAGGTAGAACAGAACATGTTTAGTGTAACAAATGGTACACAAAAGGCACCCGCTCAAAGACTTACAGATTTTGTAAATGGTAAGTTGAGCCAGTCACTTCCTAAAAGTAGTTATATACCCGGGCTTACGCCGGCCTATTTACATTCTTTATTACCCGATTTCGTGTACAAAAGGTTAAAAAAAGGGGTACAAGACTTTGCAAAAAAAATGAACGGATATTATACGTCGGAAGCTGTCGTTGTCGGTATTGAAAGTCGAACGAGTTCTCCGGTTAGAATACCAAGGGATAATCACACACTAATGCATCCTGAATGCATAGGTTTGTTTCCAAGTGGAGAAGGCGCCGGGTTCGCTGGCGGAATTCTATCGGCTGCTATGGACGGGCAAAATGTAGCCCGTGCCGTATTTAATTTTTTATATGAAAACTAATTATAATGAAAGATATTTTTGATTTATTAGGTCGCATTTTTATATCCTTTATATTCTTTTTTGAGGCTTACGATGCTTTGTTCTTTTTTAAGGATACAAAAAAACAAATGACCGAATATGGCCTTTTGTGGCAGCAGGACTTCTTACTTTATTTGTCTATTTTCATTCTCATTTTAGGAAGTCTTTTAATCCTGCTAGGGTATAGACCTTCTTTCGGAGCCATTCTTTTACTTTTATATTGGTTACCTATGACGTTTATTGTATTTCCTTTCTGGGAAGCAGGAAATGACGTGAGGAGAGAAGTATCGGTACATTTTATGAAAAATATGGCTATTTCAGGAGGATTGTTCCTCGTTCTGGTTAATGGCGCTGGAAGGTGGAGCATGCGCAGACTCTTCGCTACAAGCTATGTACGCTAATTGAAGTTGGCTATTTTTAAAATTAAAAATATGAAAAGGTGATTCAAGCTGTTATTGTTGAAGATGAGTTGAGTAGTCGCAATAATCTAAAAAATTTATTGGCTCAATACGCAAAGGATATCGAGATAGTAGGTGAAGCAGAAAGTATTGACGACGCTGTAATTACTTTTAAAGGGCTTGCAAAACAACCCGATGTAGCATTTTTAGATATCAATCTTTCAGATGGACTGGTTTTTAGTTTGCTTAATAAACTCAGACCCTTTCAATTTGAAATCATTTTTGTTACCGCATTTGAAGAATATGCAGTGAAAGCCTGCGAATATAGTTCTATCGGTTATATACTAAAGCCAATAGATCCAGATGCATTGAAAGAAGCTATAGATCGGATTCCTAAAAATGGAAAAAATCAAATTGAGAAAAGATTAGAAATTTTTAATAGCCATTATAATAATCCTAATGTTTTTTCGAAAATGAGTATCGCCGCAGTAGATGGTATTTATTTTGTTAACATTACAGATATTATCCGATTTGAAGCAGAGGATAATTATACCCATATTTTCTTGCAGACAGGGGAAAAAATAACGGCATCCAAGACTATCAAAGCTTACGAGGAATTATTAGCCTCTTATAATTTTTATAGAGTGCATAAAAGACATGTTATAAACCTTAATTGTATGAAAAAATACCTGAAAGGTGATGGTAATATTGTAATTATGGAAGATGATACCCATATTGAGGTTTCCAGAAGAAGGAGGGCATCATTCCTTGAAAAATTAAGAGACTTGCAGGAGGGTAATTAAAGCATCTATAAACATTTTCTTTGAACAGTTGGTTTTTTTTATTAATTTTGCACAACTACATTTTAATTTTTATAAACTATGAGAAAAAAAGAACTAAAATTAGAGGAGCTTCAAAAAAAATTAAAGGTCGTGAAAATTCAGGATCTTAAAAAAGTAACGGGCGGCAAACAAACTGGCGGCTCATGGAATAACGGTTGCGGAGGTATAATTCCCCTGTAATTTTATTTCTAACTTTATTTAAAGGGCTGTAATTAAATATAATTACAGCCCTTTTTTTTACCTTTTAATTGCAGAAAATGGATCATTCGCTCTTAAATCTGCCTTCAAGTGATAAGATAATTTCTGCTTTCACGCAATGCAGAAACCTGGAGGAAAAATACGGTTTACTAGATAAACTTCTATCGCAGTTAGTATATACTGATGTAAATCAGGCAGTTAAATATATTGATAAACTTAAAAAAATCACTAGTTTTGATTTAGGCTCAAAAGTCAGTCTTTCATATTACTGGTATAAAGCACTGATAGAAAATCAGAAATATCAATACAAAAAGGCCAACGATAATTTTTTAAAAGCCTTTAAATTTTCTGAAGAAAGTACTGATCTTCATTTAAAAGCTGCCTTATTTATAGATATGGCGGGGACCTCCATTAATTTACATAAAATGGAAGAGGCTGAATTGCTTATAGAAAAAGCAAAAAAATGTCTGAAGAAAAATCCATCAGCCTTCCTAAATGCGAGAATAATAAGTAGAGAGGCATTTATTCAATTGCACTATGCTAACTATCCTCGAGCCATTGAAGGCTTTTTGAAAGCTGAAAAAATCATTAGAAATCTATCAAATAATGAAATAACCCACAAAGATTTATTCTTTTTGCAAATTATTCAAGCTGGTTTAGGTAATTTATATGAAATAATTGGTGATGCCGATAAAAGTATTTCCGCTTATCAAAATGCCATTGAATTGGCAGAATTATCAGATATTAAAACACGATTATCCTGGTTATGCCTCTTTGTAGGCAAAGGTTATTTGGTGTTATCAAATCTGGAGCGCGCTACGTTGTTTTTTCAAAAAGTGCTTCATATTGAAAATGATGATAACGCTTTTTCCCGGGCCAGCGCTTATGCCAATCTAGGCTACGTTCATTTTTTACAAAATGATTTTCATGAGGCCCAACTTCTTTTAAATAAAGCGGAGGAGCTTTTTGTTATTATGGGGGAGAAGGATTCTGAAAATTTAGTTTCCATTGAAATCTGGCGTGCGCAAATGGCTATGAAATGCAATGATTTTAAAAAAGCTGAATTTTATTTGCTTCATGCATATAGAATGGCTTCTAAATCGGCAAACGTTAAAAGATTATCTTTTATTTGTAAAGAATTGGCTACATATTACGCAGAAAAGGCGCAGTTTAAATTAGCCTACACTTATGAAAAACTTCACGCTGATTTGTCCGCCAAATATGTGGCTGAACTAAATCAACATAAAATATGGGAGTTAGAAGCTAAATATGATTTTGAACGAAGAAAGCAAGAAGCGGAATTACTTATTTTACAAGCTAATAGGTTGCAGTTGAAAGCTTTACGTGCACAAATGAATCCTCATTTTCTTTACAATGCCCTAAATAGCATACAAAATTATATTACATCAAATGATATGACTCACGCAGCAAAATATTTAGCCAAATTCGCTAAGTTAATGAGGCAAAGTCTTGAATATTCTGATGTTGAGGTCATCAGCCTGGAAAAGGAAATTGAGTTTTTAGAAAATTACCTTTTTATAAATGAAAAATTGAGATTTGCAGACAGGATGTCCTACTGCATAAAAGTAGAGGATGATATTGAAGAAGACTTGATAGGGGTTCCTGCTATGATTGTGCAACCTTATCTTGAAAATGCCATTGAACATGGGCTCAGATCTAAAAAAGACGGTATTTTAGCCGTTCAATTTCTTTCTTTTAATGAACAATGTATTTTATGTATTATTGAAGATAATGGCATTGGAAGAGATAAGGCTATGGCGTTGCAAAGAGAAAATTTTAAATATCAACACCATAAATCAAAAGGTACCTTGATTACAGAACAAAGATTACGATTATTGCATAAATCGTTAGGCGCTCAACCCGCTGTAAAAATAATAGATTTGAAAGACCCACAAACCGGTGAAGCAACAGGAACAAGGGTGGAGGTGCTTATTCCCATAATGGAACTGGATAGATAACTTTTTATTCATTTCTTTTCACAATATTTATTAGATAAATGAAAAATACCATTCCCTGTTCATTTGATACCGTTTAGTAATTAGATATTGATAAATGGGCTAACTAAAGCATTCTGGAGGTATAAAGAAAAAAAGTATATGTTAAAATGATTACATTTGAGCTGTAGTTTTCTCATAGTATTTCATAGCTCCTGTGTGCATCGGTCTCCCCCGAACAGGAGCTATCTTTTTGAATGGCTTATAATTTCAAAAGTAGTTTCTATTCTGTTCCCATCTTCATCCATTGCCATCATAAGGTGTCTCCCTATATTCGGGTTCATTATCATTTGATGATAAATGCGGGTTTTCCCAACAAATACCCCATCTATATGCCAGTAGACTGTTTTCTCCGGACTTTGGTGTGCGAGTTGAAAAACGGTTTTTGAGACAGAACCATCCAAATTTTTAGGAATTTTAATTTGTGTAAATTCCCTTGGGTATATCCATTCCATTATTTCATTCTCTTCGAAAAGGGTATTATTCTGAAGGCATAATGGGTGCCAGTCTGGCAAGGGCTGATAATCGGGATTATTTTTTCGGAAATAGAAGGCCTCCAAAGGAGGTAAAACCAATCGATTTTCAGGTTTTCCCGGTTCATTTTCCAGGCAATTAACATGAATGAGATATTGTTGGTCGCTTGTTAAATAAACCTTTTTATGAAAGGGACAAACTTCACTTGTTTTAATTGTTTTAGGCGCAAGGATACTTTCTTGAGGGCAAAAAGGGCCTGACAGCCAACCGGTGGATTTGCAAATATCTACCGGTTGTAAATGGAAGCCTGGAACGGGAAAAAGTTTGCCTTTTTCAGGCAACTCATTAAACAGCGAAAAAAGTAAAGGTGCGGCGACTTTTATTCCAGTAAGGCCTGGTTTTCCCTCT
>Ga0208787_1000197_pt1 | contig 30544 bp, 22 predicted proteins | sample Wag4_2014_7_11_FD_187362 | JGI IMG/M metagenome (GOLD analysis project Ga0208787, IMG submission 187362) | Fresh water microbial communities from Ohio, USA - Utica-2 Time Series HT 2014_7_11 (SPAdes) (version 2) | ecosystem: Environmental > Aquatic > Freshwater > Water tank | place: USA: Ohio...
ATGCAAATAAATAGATTGGATTGCCTCGTGCCGCATCCAGAAGGTTGACTAACCTGCGCCGGAAGAGCATGGGAGAGTTCATGGGGTTATTTTCAACTGTTCCTGGAAAAATTGGCCAAAAAATCACCCATTTCGGGGTGATTTATGGGGTGGTGTTTGCTCCTTGAGCCTGAGGAGCGGAGGCATTCTAAACTCAAACAACTAATTTGCCCCTATGCCCTCAAATGACCGCGGATCTAAAACTGTCGGTTTTGGGCGCCCTCTTCGGTGGTCCCTCTCAGCCAGAAAAACGGCTGGGGCAAGTTCGGTAACTCGAGTTTTATTTCTGCTTACTTTAGGCACGCTGTTTTCATTAATTGGCCAAACTTCGGTAGCGCCACAAGCACATGGTTTGTACTTTGGTACTGGGTATAACGCCGCTGTCGCAGGTAATGCTGGTGGCGGAAATCAAAACGGTGTTAACGCATGTGCAACTGACATGGTTGCTGTGGGTGTCGGCCTCACTGTAAATGGAAGCTCTCCTGGTTTTGGAGTTTATTGTCGTGCGATAGGTTCAGATGGACAGTTAGTCGCTTCAGATCAAAGCTCTGCTTCAAACACAACAGCTGTTGGTGGCGGAAACAATAAAGTCTTTTGCCCTGCAGGAAAAGTGGTTACCGGAATAAGCTTCATCATTTGGTCAAATGTCGCTATTCGATGTGCAACCCCGCCATCACTTTCAGATAATTCTGCTCTTATTTGGTTTACAGCAACCACCTCGACTCCAGCATCAACAAATTGTTCGGCAAATGGAATTGTTGCGGGTTTTTTCACACGGACCGGAGCATGGACAGATGCAATTGGTGCTTATTGCCTGCCTTATAAACTGAACGCTGTTTCATATAACGTTAACGGTGGAAGCGGTACTGCTCCTGCATCGCAGACGCAGACTACACCTGCTCAAAATTTAACTGTTACATCTTCATATACAGGAACGCGCACTGGTTTTACTCTTGCTGGTTGGAATACCCAAGCAAATGGTTATGGCACGGACTATGCAAACGGATCTTCTATACGCCCTGTAGGTGCTACAACTCTTTATGCAAAGTGGACATCAACAATTTCCTATAATGGAAACTCGAATACAGGTGGTTCGGTCCCAAATTCAACAACAGCCGTATCTTCTGCAGCCTCAACATTCCTAGCCCCAAATGATGGTTCATCAGTTAATCCAAGTGACCCATTAGTAAAAACGGGATTTACCTTCGTTGGTTGGAATACTCGAGCAGACGGAGCGGGCACTTCTTACCTAGCTTCTAACCCACCTCTTGTGACTGAATCGCCGTACATGTGGTTCGATGCTGCAAACTTTGATGACACTACCAACGCGTGGACTGATTCATCTGGAAATTCACGATCAATCCCTGGGACTGCGGTGACAAGCGCAACTGCGGGATCCATACGGGGAAATCCAACAAAAGTGACTTTCACTGGTGTAGATGCGAACGGACAGTCAGTCACTTTTCCTGCGGTTCAAGGTGCAACAACCGATGGAATTGTTATCGGAAATGGTGCTCTTACAAACTACACCTTCTGCCATGTGGCTCGATACACAGGAGCAACTAAAGATCGCATTTTCGCGGGCACAACAGGCAACTGGTTATCTGGTTTTTGGAGCGGTGCAACAGGTGTCGCTTACCATGAAGGTTGGATCACAGCTTCGACAGGCACAAGTGATTTAAACTGGAAAATTCAATGTGATACCGGAGGAAGTAGGAGTTCCCTAAGGTCTAACGGCGTTCTAAAGTCTTCAATAGCAAACAATGCAACAGGCCTGCCAGCAAACATCTCAATCAACTTACAAGGTTCACGTAATGCACCTTCTGGACTAAGCGATTGGTCAGTAGCCGAATTTGTCATTTACGACTCCGTTTTAAGTGAAGCAAAAATTAAGGAAATAGAAGAGCGGCTAAATCGAAAATATAAGGTGGGTTTATTTACCCCTTCTATTCATACCTATAACTATGCCTCTACTGGCAACGTAACTTTGTATGCACAATGGAACTCAACAATTACATATGACGGAAATGGACAGACATCAGCCTCTTCAACTGTGCCAGCGCCAACAATTGCGAAAGGCACTGCTGCAAATACCACTCTTGCTAATGCCGGAACAATGGTCAAAACTGGATACACATTCGGTGGTTGGAATACACAGGCAGATGGCTTGGGAACTAGTTACGCATCAGGGCTTACCACCTATCAATCCGCCGGAAATGTAACTCTGTATGCAAAGTGGACCCGAACGATTACTTACAATTCAAATGGTGCCAACAGTGGTTCTCCCGAGAGAACCACCGATGTATTTGTGAATTCGACTACTCCCTCTATTTCTACCTTTCCAAACGTTGGAACCATGGTTCGAACTGGTTACACATTTGCCGGTTGGGTAACTACAACAGGTGGAACGACCTTACTGACAACGCCATATGCGACAACTGGTGAGGTAACGCTGTATGCGCGTTGGACAGCGAATACCTACACCATCGTTTACGACACCAGCACTGTTACTAGCGGAACGATGGATAACACCTCCTTAACCGCGGGCACTGCATTTTCATTACGGGCAAATGCTTTTGCGAAGACTGGTTACACCTTCAAAAACTGGAATACGGTCGCTGATGGATCTGGAACGACGTACACGAACAGTCAATCGGTAACTCTTTATGGTGGCTTAACTTTGTATTCTCAGTGGACCCTGGTTGCTCCGAGAGTTCCAACCGTTTCGACTACCGCCGGTAATACCGAAGTAACGGTTACCCCGACGCCAGTAGCAGCGTTGGGCACAACAGTAGGTCCCACTACCTCAATGCTTGTCACCGCTTTTAATAGCTCTGGGGTCGCTCTTTCACCGGCCAAGACTTGTTCAGTAATCCCCCCTGCAACAAGCTGTGTGATTACGGGCCTAACCAACGGAACCACATACCAATTTGCCGCAACAGCAACTAATGCAACGGCAACTTCAGTGAGTAGCACCAAAGTCAATGGTTTGCCTGCAGGTGTTGTTGTTTCCTACCGAGCGTCTGATAACGGTGGAATTATTGGTACAAGTGGAACAACTGGTACTTCAACAGCAACATTCAATAAGGGAACACCACTTACTCTTCCTGTAGCAAGTAAAACTGGTTATGTATTTTCCGGTTGGTACACAGGTATTTCAAGTGGCACACTTATTGGTTCGGCAGGCGCTTCATTCTCACCGCCAGCAGCAATAACTTTGTATGCAAGATTTGTAGGAATTGTTTACACAATCAATTACAACGGCAATGGAAATACGGGCGGCACGGTTCCGGCAAATGCCGCCTACGAAACTGGCTCTAATGACTACAACAACACAGAGGTCTTTAAGTACACAGGAGCGGACCAAAGTTTTAGGGTTCCAAACGATATTTCCGGAACGAAAGAAATCCTTGTTGAAGTTTGGGGCGCGGGCGGCGGTGGCACAAACGCTTGGTGGAGTGGCGAACACGGCGGAGGCGCAGGAGGTTATTCAAAAGTGCGCATTGCCACTACCACTGCTGGTGAAGAATTAAAGATTGTTGTTGGGCAAGGTGGACAAACAAGAGATACAACGCCGCAATATGGTGGTGGCGGCGCCGGTGGCCCTGGCGATGCTAGCCGAGGTCTTACCGGTTCAAGCGGTGGTGGCTATTCGGGAATCTTTAGTGGAAACACTCCTCTCGTGATATCTGGTGGTGGAGGCGGTGCTTCACCAGGCGGGGGCGATACAGGCGGCGGTGGCGGTCACGGGCAAAGCGGAACGGCTGGAGATAGCGCAAGTGCATCTGGTCGAGGAGGTACAACTTCCGGTGGAGGTGCCGGCGCGACAAGTCATTCCTGTGCAACGGCTGGTTCTTCACTTACGGGCGGTGCTGGTTGCGGAGTTGCTTCTAGCGGTACCGAAGGCGGCGGCGGTGGTGGCGGTGGATACTTCGGCGGCGGCGGCGGAAGTTATCAACTTAATACAAATCCTAATGAAAATGGAGGAGGCGGTGGTGGATCGGGATTCCTTGGTTCTCGATCAACACAAGTCGAGAATCCAATCCAAGGTGGTCGTGGAGTAGGAAATAATTTTTCCTACCCCGGTGCGACTAATAGTTCATTTTATGGTGACAATGCTGGGCGTGGTGGAAAGGGATACTCAACCGTTGAAAGTGATTACACAGGTGGAAACGGGCGCATTGTTATTAGGTGGAAAACTGGCACAGGAGCACACATAGTTGGTGCTGGACCAACAAAGGTTGGATACACATTTGCTGGATGGACAACTAATGCAGATGGAACCGGCACGACCTATCAACCAAATGACTCATTAACGCCTTCTACAAATGTCAGCTTGTTTGCAAAATGGACCGCTAACACAAACACAATTACTTACAACGCTAATTCAGGCACTGGTTCTGTCCCATCTTCTGGATCATATGTTTCTGGAGCAGCTACGCCATACACTGTTTTGAGTAAGCCAAATGATCTAACAAAGACAGGTTCAGAATTTATCGGATGGAACACCGCGGCAAATGGAACTGGAACTGGTTACAGCGCAGGAGCGTCACTAACTACAGTAGAAAATGTAATTCTTTATGCGCAGTGGCGTGAAAGTACTTACTCATATTCTTATCAGTTAAATGGTGGAACAAGCGCACAACCTGCGTCTGGTACTGCTATCTACAACGCCAGCATCACACTTCCTGCCGCCCCTACTCGCACTGGGTTCACATTTGCTGGTTGGAATGATGGAACAAACACCATTTCATTATCTACAACTTCTGTGAACATAACTGCAAATAGAATTTTTGTTGCTCAATGGACAGCTCAGAGCTTCACAATTAGTTTTGATGGAAATAACGCCTTTGGTGGAGTGAATACATCAGGTTCTATGGCAAATGGAAGCTTTGTTGCTGGTGGCGTTCCTTATTCAATTGCAGCTAATGGCTTTACTAAGCCTGGATATAACTTCGATGGTTGGAAGAATGCGGGAGGAACATCTTTTGTTGTTGGTTCTGGTTATTCAACCGCTGCAAACCTAACTTTGATTGCACAGTGGACCCCTGCAAGTTACACAATTACCTACAACGCAAATGGCGCTACATCAGGAACCGCTCCAAGTGCAGGAACACTGACTACCGGAACAGCATTTACTGCAGCAGTGAACCCATCACCTTCACTTCTCGCAAAGACTGGCTATACCTTTTCGGGTTGGAATACAGCAGCAAACGGTTCTGGAACAAACTATGCCGAAGGTGCTGCAGTAACGACTACTAGCAACTTAACATTGTTTGCTAAGTGGACAATCATTTCGCCAACAATTACATTCGATCGCGGAATTGCTACCTCTTCAACTTTGCCACCTAATACTTCAGCTCAATATGGTTCGCTTTACACAATTCCTATATCCGATACATCCACAGTGATATCGGGAACAAATGCAGGTAACTATGCATTCACAGGCTGGGCAGATAGTTCAAACAATATTTATCAACCGGGAAGCACCTATCGAATGGGTACCAGCAACGTGACGTTTACAGCACAATGGGTTGCTGTATATACAGTTCGATATGTTTTAAATGGTGGATTAGTCAATGGGTCAACAGGCGCATTACCAAGCGACACTCTCAGGACAAGTGGGTTTGGAGAAACCCTCACCGCCACAGTTCCAATAAGAGCAGGACATTCTTTTTCAGGCTGGAAGGACCAATCTGGTGTAACAATTTCTGCCACTGGCGGAGGTTGGACGATATCTGACTCCAGCTACATTGCATATGCGCAATGGACTCAAACTCCGCGCACATTGTCCTTCTCAGCAAACAGTGGAACAGGAACTCAAAGTTCCATCACCGGAAAATTCATTGGTGAATTAGTTCCGCTACCGGAACCAACCCTGACCCGAGATGGATACACCTTTAGCGGTTGGAGCGACGGAACAAATACTTATCCAGCTGGTGGTTCATTTACAGTCGGAAATTCTGATCAAGCTTTCACCGCTGTCTGGGTTGGTAATTCCAACACTATTTTCTATAACGGAAATGGTGCGACAGGTGGCACCGCTCCAAGTAATGGATCCCAGGTAACTGGCGCTGCCTACACAGTTGCATCAAATGCATCATCTCCAAATCCATTAGTGAAAACTGGATTTACCTTTGCTGGCTGGAATACAAACGCAAATGGTACAGGCACTGATTATGCAGTGGGAGCAACCGGATTAGCCACAACATCTAATGTGACCTTGTTTGCAAAATGGACGGCTGCATCATTCGCGGTCACCTATGTAACTGGTGTTGGAGCAAGTGCTGCGCCTACACAAGCTGACACTATGTATGGGTCGAGTTTCACTTTACCAACTGCACCAACACAAACTGGGTTTAACTTCTTAGGTTGGGAAACAGGGAGTGGCGCCGATGCAACTCTATTTGCCCCTGGATCTAGTTACACAATGGGGTCTTCCGCCGTTACTTTCACTGCAAAGTGGAGCGGGCTTAGCTATGTGGTCGTTTACTTATTAAATGGTGGTTCAGGTACAACACCGACACAGCCGGATGTCACACATGGTCAGAACTTCACCACGGCAACTGCGCCAACCAGAAATGGTTTCACCTTTAGCGGCTGGAGCGATGGCGCAACTGTAATCAACGCTTCAACTTCAGTTACGAATGTAACTTCTAATAAGACTCTAACTGCTCAGTGGGCGATTGCTGCTCCAGGAATTCCCGGCACTCCAACAGCCACACCTGGTAATGGTTCTGCCACAATAACAATTGTTGCCCCAACTACTGGTGGAACACCTTCTTCATACACTGTTACTGCATCACCCACAGGTGCTACATGTACGGTCACAGCACCCGGTACTAGTTGCACAATTGCACCCTTAGACAATGGAACTGCCTATACCTTTACATCGACTGCTACTAATACGGCAGGAACTTCAACATCTGCGTCAGCAGCTTCAGCTGCTGTAACCCCAGCAGGCGTGCCACTTAGCCCTTCAAGTATTTCTGGAACTGGACTTGGTGGAAGTACAACAATTGAGTGGATCGCGCCTACTAGCGATGGTGGATCACCGATTACTGATTATGTAATTGAATACAGCGTTGCAGGATCTGGCACCTGGACAACCTTTAGTGATGGCACATCAACAGCAACCTCAGCAACGATTACTGGATTAACAGCAGGCAATGCTTACGAGTTTAGGGTTTCGGCAAAGAATCTGATTGGTAATTCACTTCCTTCATTCACCTCACCAGTTGTCGAATCACTTCCAACCGCTCCGGCGATCACAGCTGTCACGGGTGGCAGTGAGAAGGTAACAGTTACATGGAATGCCCCATCACATCTCGGATCAGGAACCCTGACTGATTATGAAGTCACTGCTTATGACGCTGCTGGAAATGTTGCCGGTACTTGCAATCCAGCATCGGGTCAGCGAACATGCGATGTGACTGGATTAGATAACGGTTCAAGTTACACATTTAAAGTTGCTGCAATTACATCGATAGGTTCTTCAGTTCAATCAAGTGCATCAAGTGTTGTAATTCCAGCGGGTGTTCCATCTGCACCAGCTAATGTTTCAGCTGTAACCAGTGGAAGTAATATGACAGTCACCTTCGATGCACCATCAGATAATGGTGGTTCTGCAATTACTTCATACGTTGTTACCTCATCTCCATCTGGTGCAACGTGTACTCGAGGCGCCAATGCAACAACTTATACATGTACTGGCTTAACTGCGGGCACTAACTACACATACTCAGTGAAGGCAGTTAATTCAAAGGGAGAATCCAGTGCATCTTTGGATTCAACTGCAGTGACTGCGGTAGCTGCTCCTTCAGCACCTCTCAATGTTTCGGCGGTGATTACTGCGGGAACAACAACATTGTCAGCGACAATTTCCTTTGACCCACCTGCTAGTGAAAATGGCTCTGCAGTAACTTCATACACAGTGACCGCCTCACCTGGTGGAGCTACTTGCACAGTTACGGCTCCGACAACCTACTGCGATATTCCAGTGCTCCCAGACAGTCTTTACACATTCACCGCGACTGCAACAAACGCTGTGGGCACATCATCTGCATCTGTTACCTCACTAAGAACAGCTGCAGCTAACGGAATCGCCCCGACACTAGTAGTTGATCCTATTCCCGCTCCTACAGGGAATCTAGAGGAAAATAAAATCTTGAGTTCGAACATTACTTTTGCAGATTTCAACTCAACCCCGAACTCTGTTGTCACATATCAATGGAAACGTTGCACTGACCCACTAGATGACACAACCTGCACAAGTATTTCTGGAGCAACAAGCGCCACCTATACATTAGTAAATGCAGACGCCGATAAATATATTCGTGTCGAAGTAACAGCTACCAACTCCATCGGCACGATAACTAAACTTTCAGAAGCAACCGATGTGATCGTTGCGGCACCAAGTTCACCTTCAACACCAAGTACGCCATCAACTCCAAGTACTCCAAGTACTCCTCAAGTAGATCCAACTCCGGTCGTCCCAACTTGTGACGCATCATGCCAATCAATTCGCGACGCGGCTGCAACTAAGGCTGCCGCCGACGCAGCGGCTAAAGTAGCAGCAGATAAAGCAGCAGCCGATGCTGCAGCTAAAGTAGCAGCAGATAAAGCAGCAGCCGATGCTGCAGCTAAGTTAAAAGCTGATGCAGATGCGCGGAGTGCAAGTGATAAGGCATCCGCCGCTGCTAAAGCAGCCGCAGATGCGGCTAAGGCAGCGGTAGAAAAGGCAGGAGCAGCAGCGGCTGCGAAAGCAGCAGCTGATGCAGCCGCGGCAGCGGCAGCGGCACAAGCAAAGGCGGCCGCAGATGCACAAGCAGCTGCAAACAAAGCAGCGGCAGCTGCACAAGCAGCACTTAAGAATTCAGCAGCTTCAGCTGCAGCTAAGGCAGCAGCAACAGCTTCAGCAAATAAGGCAGCTGCCGAAGCGGCAGCAGCGGTAAAGGCGGCAGCTTCCGCTGCACAAAATGCAGCTAAAGCAAAGACCGCAGTAGCAAATGCAAACAAGCAAGTTGAGATTGCTATCAATTCATTATCGTCGAAGACAGCGTCAGCGAAGGCAACCGCAGAAGCAAATGCGATTGCAGCCGCAGCAAAGACCGCTGCAAATGAGGCAGCAGCTGCAGCCGCAGCCAAAGCGGGGGTTGCAAAAGCAACTGCTTCAGCAGCACAGAAAGCAGCAGCAGATGCAGCAGCTCGAATTGCAACTGAACAAAAAGCAGCGGCCGCTGCCGCCGCTGCAGCGAAGAGTGCTGCGGAGGCAGCTGCAAAAGCGAGTGCAGAAAAGATTGCCACGACCGAGGCTGCAAAGGTTGCAACAGAAAATCTTGTAAAGGTATTGAATGAAAAGGCAACTCTTGCAGAGGAAGCAGCAAACGCAATAGATGCGACAGTAAGGGAAGAGATCGCAAAGAAGATCGAAGAGATCGAGACAAAGCTGGAAGAAGTTGAAGCTGCAGCAGAAGAGGCAGTTGATGCTGCAGAAGAAGCAACAGAAGAGTTTGAAGTGGCACAAGATGCTGCGGAAGAAGCACAAGAAGTTGCTGAAGAGGCGGCTCAAGAAGCAATTGCAGTGAAAACTGAAGCAGCGACCAAAACCGCTGTTGCAACTAAGGCGGTTACGGCAGCAACTGTTGCAGCAAAGGTTGCAAATGCAGCAAAGGCGGCAGCCGCAAAGGTCCCATCAAAGGCTGTTATAAAGAAGCCAAGTAAGTCTAAGAAGAAAAATAGTGCGACAGCAACTGTTACAGGATTAAAGCCTGGCCAAAAAGTTAAGGTAACTGTGAATGTGAAGCCAAGGCCCTAATGAAAAAATTACTCTTACTTGCGTTGATCTTTCTTAACTTCGCTGTCCTACCAGCAGATGCTGTAGAGAAGAAGGTTGTAATTGATCGACTAACTCAATCTGAAGCAGAAGACCTTGATATTGAAATACCAGATGATGTTCCATCAGGTTTTCACTCAATCACTATCGAGGTTTACGATGACAACGGAACTGTCTCGGAAAAAGAGATCGAGTTCTGTAAGGATGAAGAGGGTGTAGTCCAGTGGGATAACAACTGTCCTAATCTGAAAATTGATGATGAGCCAGCTACTGTGGATCCAGAACCAGTAAAGGCGATCAAAACAGGGCTACAGCCATATGATCCTTTGAGCGATCCAGAGACCACAAAAGGGCTGCATTTGGCTGGTTTTGCAGCCCTTGCTGCGCTGACTTCAATTAAGCGTAATGAGAAGCAGAGCGAAGAGGAGCAGGACCAAGAGTCTTTGCAATCTGTTTCATCTGGCGCGCTGAAGCTTTTAAAGAATGAACCAGGTAAGGGAGACCTTTCAAATACATGGGATAACCGTTATACAGATGAAAGTGACTTTATCTTTGTATCTCTGGCCCAACGATTCAATCGATTCTCACCGCTGTTGACTCGCACAATTCAGGATGGCAACACAGTTCGAGCAATGCTCGGATCGTGGGCAGCGTTGTTGATGCCTATCGGATTGATTTTAGGAATCATCGCGGTGGTTAACGCCGGGGGAGAGTCATTGCCTCCTGTATGGAGAATCGTTGCTTTAATCATGGCGGTTGCAATATTTGATGCCTTTGCAGGATTTATTGCGGGGTTTGTTTTCTTCCTAGCTGCTTTGCTAACAGGAAATATCACTAATCGTCCAGAGCTGCTGACAACAATCGGTGTGATGGTGTTGTTCTTTGCACCAGCGTTGCTTGCAAGTGCCTTCCGTCCATTCCGTCGCTTGGTTCGAAATCAAGATGATTTGTGGGAGCGCATTACTGATTACGCACTTGGAACCTTGCTGACATTCTGGGTAATTACAAAGATGGTTGCTGCCATGAACGGCTTGGCACGTTTAGAACTACCAATTACCGATTACGGAACAGAGCTTGCTTTGATCGCTGCAGGATTACTGTTGATCCGTGTCGCACTGGAAGATATTGCAGTTGAGCACTACCCAATGCGTCTTCGCGCTCTGCATGTCGAAATCAAGAAGCCATCGCAGAATCAGAAGATTCGCTCTCTTGTCTTCAAGATCTTTGTCTTCTTTATTATGGCTGCACCATTTGTTGGTTCCACGCTCAACTTGGTTTTGGGAACCCTGTTATTTGCGATTCCGCAGATCACATCGCTAAGCCTTGAAGATAATCTGCCCAAGAAGAAGTTGTATCTGCCAAAGGGTGTTTTCAAGACCGTTGTCATGATCTTTGTAATGGCCCTTGCCTCCAACATGATTGAAGGGGCTTTTTCATCGCCTGAGGCCTTCTTAAAGTGGAGCTTTGTTGTTATGGCGCTGCCTGGCTTCTTCCTGCACTACTTGGATGCGATAACCGATGCGCCGGAAAGTGATTGGAAGACCACCGAAAAGGGTCGAAAGATCTATCGCATCGGTGGAGTAATCATCTTTATCTTGATGGTTCTGGTTGTGAAGGGCGTAGATATCGCATCATGGCTTGTTGGGTAATACTTAAGGTATGACCAAGGTATTACTAACAGGCTTTGAACCCTTTGGGAAGGCAACATCAAACCCTTCTGGTGAAATTGTTAAGCAGATAAGCGGTGACAATATTGTCACCGCTATTTTGCCTGTTGCTTATGCGCAATCTGCCGAGCGCTTATTGGCATTAATTGCAGAACACAATCCAGATGTTGTCATTTCACTGGGTCAGGCTGAAGGTCGTACACAGATAACACCTGAAAGGGTTGCAATCAATTTGGATGACGCACGCCTTGCAGATAATGAAGGTGTGATGCGAAATGATGTGAAGATTCTTGAAGATGGACCAGATGCTTACTTTTCAACACTGCCGATCAAAGAAATTGTTGAAGCGATTAAAGTTGCTGGAGTTCCGGCAGCGGTTTCCTTAAGTGCTGGAGCATTTTTGTGTAACCATGTTTTTTATGTTGCACAGAATAAGTTTGCTGGCACCGGTGTTCGCAGCGGATTTGTACATGTTCCATTAATGGATTCGCAGGCCCCCGAGTTTCCGGGGTTGCCTACGATGCCGTTAGATCAGATGGTTACTGCGGTACGAGCTATGCTCGAAGTGCTATAGCAAACTCGCGGAAATCTTCAACCAGTAGATCAATCTCTGTTTGGCCATGTGCCAAAGAGATCAGCCACTGCTCATCTAAGCCCGGAGGAGTAATGATTCCGCGGTTAAGTGCAAACAACCAGTGTGCTTCTGCAACACCGAAATCAGTTGCTTTGTAATCACGGTAGTTACGAACAGGTTGTGTAGACCAGGTAACGCAACCCTTCACACCAAAACCAACTGTGTGTGCTGGAAGTTGGTACTCCTCGATGATTGCGCTGATGCGATCCAGAGCTTGCTGATTTAAAGCCTCAGCAGCAGCTAGTGCTTCATCGGTACAGATGCGATCAATGGCTCGGATTCCAGCCATTGCTAGTGGATTACCGTTGAATGTACCGAAGTGAGCCATTTTGCCGTTTGTAACAAAGTCCATGTACTTCTTCTTGCCACCAAATGCAGCTAGCGGAACTCCGCCACCGATTGATTTAGCAAGGGTAATTAGGTCTGGCTGAACTCCCAAGCGAACAGATGCACCATGAGCACCTGCTGTAAGCCCTGTCTTAACCTCATCAAAGATAAGAACTACGTTGTATTGGTCGCACAGTTCGCGAACGCGCTCTAGGTAACCCTCATCTGGAAGAACGATTGCAAGGTTTTCTAGAACCGGTTCAACGATGAAGCAGGCGATCTTCTTGGCATTCTTCTTAAACATTTTCTCGAGAGCATCCGCGTTATTGAAAGGAACAACGTAGATATCTCCTGGAACCAGGTTGGAGTCAACGTAAGCCTTTGGCTTATTTGGATTTCCAATTTTATCAACTGGTGGTTTTGAAGAGACTACAAATGGGTCGTAGCTACCGTGGTAACCGCCTTCAATCTTTAGGATTCCCATTTTATCTGTTGCTGAACGCGCAACGCGAACTGCGTACATTGTTGATTCAGTTCCGCTGTTAGTAAATCGAACTTGATCAATTTCAAAGCGCTTACAGATTCGCTCTGCCGCATCTGTTGAAATCGGTGATGGTGTAACAAAAAGCATTCCTGTAGTTAATGAGCTTTCAATCTCTTCAATAACAGTTGGGTTGAGGTGACCTGCAAACATAGCTCCAAAGCCCATTGATAGATCCAATAGCTGGCGACCATCGACATCGGTCATGTATGCACCTTTGGCAGATGCGATTGAGATTGGGTATGGATCCCAGTGTTGGAAGCTAGATGTCACGCCTAATGGCAACGCCTTGAATGATCGGCGGCTCTCTTCTGCGCTCTTGCCTGTTCCTTTAGTAAATAGTTCCCACTCTTGCTTGAGAATCTCCTCGACGCGCTTTGGGTCAATAGGAGTTGAAGTGGACGGAATGAATCTAAATGTTTGCTTGTGGTTATTCTGTGTCTGCATTTGTAAAACTTGTACGGCAAAGGTTTCAGCTTTTGAAACTCGTTTGAGAAGTACTCTCCCGGTTCGTTTTTTAGTTAGTTTTAACTAAGGCTTAATTCTCCCATGGTTTATTTAAAAAGCAACCCCGTTAGACTGATGGCATGGGAAAAACCAGGGTTTTTATGGCCTTTTTATTGGTTTTTTCACTTTTTAATGAGGTATCTCACGCATCGGACACTATTCCGTTGCAATGTATGAATAAAAAAACAAAGGTTTTGCGTATTTCTAATGTAATTAAAGGTTGCGAAAAAACAGAACTTTCTTTAGGTGCGGGTGCAATTTCCCGTTCATTGATTAGGCCAAATGAACTGGACCAACAACTTTTGACTAGATTTAAAGCTGCCCAAGCTGCCGCTAAAAAAGATGGCCAAGTTATTTACATTGTTTCGGGATTTAGATCTTTGAGCAGACAAAAAACATTATTTGCCAATGCGGTCCGAAAGTATGGATCTGCAGCAGAAGCAAGTAAGTGGGTTGCACCACCATTAATCTCACATCATCCGTGGGGTGTCGCAATCGATGTTAATTACCCTGATGAACCAGTCGGTGCTGGGTGGTTAGAGATTCATGGATCTAAGTTTGGGTTGTGCAGAGTCTTTGAGAATGAATGGTGGCATTTTGAACCTGTCATTGCTCCAGGATGGAAATGCCCTGCTTTAGTTCCAGATGCAACATATAGCGTTGATTAACGAAGGAAGAGCGCTCGTAATCTACGTGAGGTAACAAATAGGCCTGCTGTGATCATCACCAAGAAGTAAGCAACATGAACCAGGATTCCTGAGTTCACATTTCCAAACCAGAAAGCTCGAACCATTTCAATGCCATGCCACAAAGGCAGGGCCATGATGATCTTTTCTAACCAATCTGGATAAACAGAGATTGGGTAGAGAGAGCCCGAGAACAAGGTCATTGGAAGCAAGACAATGTTGATAAAGCCCATCTGTTGGTAGGTCTTGAAGTAAGAGGTGATCGCCATGCCAAATGAGGCAAAGCCAAAAGCGATTAATGAGGCTGCCGGAATAGCCAAGATCGCCCAGAAACTAGGCGTTAAGCCCAAGGCGGTCACTACTGTAAGGAAGCCAAGTGAGTACACCAGGCCACGAATAAGCGCCCAGGTGATTTCACCAAGTGCGATATCCAGCGGCCCAAGCGGGGTTGAGAGCATTGTCTTATAAAGCTTGGATTCATTGAGCTTCCAGAAAACATTCCAGGTTGAATCGTAAATCGCACCATTCATTGCGCTGTTTGCCAGCAAACCAGGTGCGATAAAGAGGGTGTAATCAATAGTTGTACTTCCAGTTGTTACATCTCCAACAAGGTTTCCCATGCCGTAACCAAAAGCTAAAAGGAATAGAACTGGTTCGACGAAACCGGTTACAACTGGAATCCAAGTCGATGATTTAAAGGCGATCCATCCACGTTCTAAAAGAACATATGGGCGACCAGCGTACATAGCGCTCGATTTTCTGCTCTCTGCAATTTGAACCGCGGTCTTCACTTTGCCAACCTCTTTTCAAATTGGCGGGTGGAAAGAACAAGTCCAACAACAACTAATGAGGCTAATACAGTGATGTGAACAATCACCATCAGATTACTGATTCCATAATCGTAAGCAGCTTCACGGCCAAGTTCTGTTGCATGCCACAAAGGAGAAACCCAACCAATAGGTTGTAAGTAAATCGGCATTGATGACAAAGGAAAGAAGGTTCCAGAGAACAAGAACATCGGCATGATCACAAGACGACCAAGTATGTTAAAGAACTGATCATCCTTTTCAATCTTTGCAGCTGCGAACAAAATAACTGCGCCGAATGCTCCGCCGCCAAAGATTGCTACAGGTACCAGCAATGCGCTAACGCCAAAATCAACAACATTAAAAGCAAGTAGAAGAGTGTAGTAAATGCTTACTGAAAAGATTGCTCGGCAGATTGCAGCCAAATAAACACCGATTGCAATCTGTCGGCCGGTGATTGGCGTTGCATTTTGTGCAAAGAAAAGCTTGCGCCATTTAAAACCTTCGATGGTTGGAAAAATTGTTTCATCCATAATGCCCGTAATTGCCGTGTTCGCCAGCAGGGCAGGAGCGATAAAAGCTATGTATTTAATGCCATTTGTACCGCTTGTGCCTGAACCTTGTTCTACGAGGACGCCAATACCAATACCTACAGCGATTAAGTAAAACAGCGGGTTTCCGATATCAACGGCGGCGATGATCGCCCTCCACTTAGACATCGACTTCAATCGTGCTGAAGCTATATATAAAGCTCCAAAGCGTTGAATCTGCGGAACATCAATACCTGCGTTCATTCAATCAAAGTTCTTCCGGTTAGACGTAGGAATACATCTTCAAGTGAGCTGCGGCGAACAAGTGATGTTGTTGGGTGCAGCTTTGCTTGCATGATCTGCTCAAGAAGTGCTTCGCCATCTTCGGTGTACATCAAGACGCGATCTGGAAGTGTCTCCATACGTTCACACATTGTTGCAAGTTGTGGAGCAACCTCTTTATTGCGATCGCTACCAAAACGAACCTCAAGAACTTCCTTGCTTGAATACTCCTTGATCAATCCTGAAGGAGATCCCTCAGCCATGATTGAACCCTTGTCCATGACAACAAGGCGATCACACAGTTGTTCTGCTTCATCCATAAAGTGGGTTGTTAAAACAAGGGTTACACCCTGTTCTTTCAAACGGAACAAGCGATCCCACAAAATATGACGAGCTTGCGGGTCTAAACCAGTTGTTGGTTCATCAAGAAGCAAAATATCTGGCTCGCTGACAAGTCCGCGAGCAATTGTTAAACGACGCTTCATTCCGCCGCTGAGCGCTTCAACCTTTACATCCCGCTTTTCTTCAAGTTGAGCAAACTCTAGAAGCTCCTCAATCTTGTTTTTAATAAACTTCTTTGAAAGACCAAAGTAGCGACCGTAGATAAATAAGTTTTCTGAAACAGTTAGCTCGTTATCAAGATTGTCTTGTTGTGGGACTACACCTAGGTGAGCACGGACGAGTGGGCCGAACTGCTCAGGGTCCTTGTCCAAGATCTGAACTGTTCCTGATGTTCGGGTGGATGTGGCGGCCAAGATACGCATGGTGGTTGATTTACCTGCGCCGTTGGGACCTAGTAATCCGAAGGACTCACCCTTAGCCACATCGAAGTCGATGCCGTTTACAGCGGTGAAATCCCCGAAAACCTTGGTTAAACCACGTACAGAAATGAGTGGATTAGACATCTTTCTATTCTACCTGAGTATTGTTATGCCACGTGCGATTCATAAATGAACCTACCCACGACCTCACCTATGACGATGTTTTCATGGTGCCAAGCCGTTCCGAACTTTCATCTCGAATGGATGTTGATCTTTCAGCGATAGATGGAACAGGAACAACGATTCCGCTAGTTGTCGCAAATATGACAGCTATTGCAGGCCGACGAATGGCAGAGACCATGGCACGTCGTGGCGGTTTAACAGTTATTCCGCAAGATATTCCACATGGCGTTGTTGATGATGTCATCAAATGGGTGAAGCAACGCCACCCATTCTTTGATACTCCAATCACTTTGTCACCACAATCAACTGTTGCAGATGCAATCAGCTTGTTACACAAGCGTGCACATGGCGCAGTTGTTGTAGTTGAAAATGGAAAGCCAGTCGGAATCATCACTGAAGAGGATTGCAAGAGCGTAGATCGCTTTACACAACTTGGTCAGGTTATGAGTAAGAACCTAACAACGATGCCTGATTCATTAGGTGCTCGTGAAGCATTTGATTTCTTAAATCAAAATCGCCTGAAGTTAGCTCCAGTTGTTTCAAGTAATGGCGATTTGGCTGGAATCATGACCCGTATCGGTGCACTTCGTGGAACTTTGTATTCACCGGCGCTAGATGCACAAGGTCGTCTGCGTATTGCAGCAGCGGTTGGAATCAATGGAGATGTTGCGGCAAAGGCTGCAGCGCTTATTGAATCTGGCGCAGATGTTTTAGTTGTAGATACTGCACATGGACATCAGAAGAAGATGCTTGAAGCGCTAGCGGCTATTCGTTCAATTAATCCAAATGTTCCAATTGTTGCTGGCAACGTCGTAACCGCACAGGGTGCACATGATTTAGTTGAAGCTGGCGCCAACATTATTAAGGTCGGCGTAGGTCCAGGAGCAATGTGTACAACTCGCATGCAAACCGGTGTAGGACGCCCACAATTCTCAGCGGTTCTGGAGTGTGCAACAGAGACTAAGAAGCTTGGTGCACATGTTTGGGCAGATGGAGGAGTACGTCATCCTCGCGATGTTGCACTCGCCTTGGCTGCAGGTGCCTCGCAAGTGATGATCGGATCATGGTTTGCAGGTACATATGAATCTCCAGGAGATCTACAAAGTGATGCAAATGGTCGCTTATACAAGGAGTCCTTTGGAATGGCATCTGCCCGTGCAGTAGCTGCACGTACATCTAAGGAAGATGCATTTGATCGCGCTCGCAAGGCGTTGTTTGAAGAGGGAATATCAACATCACGTATGTTCTTAAATCCATCACGTCCCGGAGTTGAAGATCTACTGGATGAAATTATCGCCGGAGTTCGTTCATCATTTACCTATGCAGGTGCACAAAACATCAAGGAGTTCGCAGAGCGTGCAACAGTTGGTGTTCAGTCATCTGCAGGATACGCAGAAGGACGTCCACTTCACTCCTCATGGGGTAATTAATTTAGTGAAGCGCTTACTTGGATCGATTCTTGTAGCGCTCATGATGCTGCATGCATCGGCAGCACAAGCAGAATCGCCACAGGTAACTGTTATGACTCGTAATTTGTACTTAGGTGCAGATGTCGGAGTCGCTATGGATTTGATTCCTAACTTGTCCGCAGCTGCTCAATTTATGTGGGATCAAGTTAAGGCAACCGATTTCAATTTACGTGCTCCAAAACTAGCTGCAGAAGTTATTGCTGCTCGACCTGATGTGATTGGAATTCAAGAGGCAACGATTTGGTTTTGCAAAAAGAATGCTTGGAGCAAGCGAACTGAGGTTTTTAACTTCACTGATCAATTTTTAGCTGCGACCAAGGCGCAAGGCCAAGAGTATGTACTAGCCTCAAAGGGCGGAAAAACAGCGATCAATACTGGTTATTCAATCGCAGCGATTCCATATGTAACTATGGTTAATGATCCAGAAACTTTTCAGCCTCTTTTTGGTGAAGATAAAGCAGCTTGTGGTTTTGAGATCGCGGATGCTTTAGCGATCCGTGCCGATTTAGCCAACAAAGTGTTAGCGGTAGGCAATACAGAGTATGAAGCGACTTACACAATCGTTCCAACGATCATGACTATTTATCGAGGTTACAGTTGGGCAGATATCCAAATAGGGAACACTCCCGTGCGATTTGTGACGACTCATCTTGAATCCTTATGGGATGAGAACAAGGTTCCAAATGCTGCCAAGCAAGCCCAACAATTAATTACCGATTTAAAGAACACCAAGAATCCAATTGTGATTATGGGGGACTTCAACAGCGATCCACGCGATCCACGGATTTCAGATGATCCAAACGCTGGTGGTCAGCCAACAGCTAGTGGCACATGTCCTGGCGGAAGCAGCCTCTGTAACGCCTACTTGTTAATGCGCGAAGCAGGGTTCACAGATGTAGGTCCAGATGCTTTAGATCCCATGAACAACACTTGGGGAATGAACGCATTGTTGACTGGGCCAGATCCGGATCGCTTGAAGTATTCCCAACAAATTGGGAATTTTGCAGGTTACAGCGATCGTTTGGATTACATCTTTGTCAGAAATGGTGCGTTCCCAGTTTCATCTCGATTAATCGGTGCGGTGCCACCAAGCAATCTGAATTCAGATCACGCAGGCGTTGTTTCTCTTATAGCAATTGATTCAACAGCAACTGAAAGAAGTCCCGACCTTCCCGAGCATGCACCATTTCCAATCTCCTTTTGGCAGTGGGTTGGCCTAGCTCTAGCTGCGTTAATAGTTGGCATCATTGTTAAAAAGAGATTCAGGTAGGCTAGAGATATGACCAAGCCGACAATCATCCTTGCAACAAGCAATGGCGTTGGAATGGGCCACTTGGCCCGCGCAAGCGCACTAGCGGTATCTCTCAAAGATGTTGCAAATCCAATTATTGTTTCAATGGCTGGGGGCATCGCTGAGATCCCTGGCTTCATGGATATTCGTTGTGAATATATTCCGGGCAAGGATCGCATGTGGATGAGCCGCGAAAAGTGGGATATCTATTTGCGCGATCGTTTGCTGGCACTTGTCGAAGAGACAAATGCAAAGGTACTTACCTTTGATGGCGTGGTTCCTTATCCAGGTGTAATCGCAGCTAAGAATGCAAACCCTGATCTGAAACTTGTGTGGGTCCGTCGTGGTCTATGGCAAAAGAAGCCACAGCGCTTTGTTTTAGGTCTGCAATCAGCGATGATGGACATGATTATTGAGCCTGGCGATGTTGCCCGCGCATATGATTTTGGACCAACGGCAACACGTGATGATGCGGTTTTAACCTCACCGGTTTCACTTTTCCGTAAGCAGGATGCGATGACACGTGAAGATGCTCGTAAGGCACTTGGTTTAGATCTGAACCGTCCAACTGTTCTTGTGCAACTGGGTACCGGTGATAGCGATGTCAATGAAAAAATGACCTCAGCGCTTTCAGGTTTGTTGGGTTGGAAAGATCTTCAGGTTATTTTAACTAAGGCACCATTAGATAAAGATGGAAAATCATTAGCGCCTGAAGGTTTGGATCTCAAGGTTGTTCGTTACTTCCCGCTCGCAAAGGTTTTACATGCCTTTGATGCAGGTATTTGCGCAACTGGTTACAACGGTGTTCACGAGTTGTTGCCAGCCCAAGTACCAACAGTCTTTGTCTCAAATATTCGTGGAACTGATGATCAAGAAGCTCGCGCAAAGTGGTGTAATGATTTTGGTTTTGCATTACGTGCCGATCAGGCTGATCACGATGACATCACTGCAAAGGTAAAGTTGCTGCAGGATCCAGCGGTTCGTGCACGTTTATCTGCAAAGTGCGCTGAACTGCCTGAAACATCCGGAGGCGATGAAATCGCTGCCATGCTTTATAAGTTAGCTGTTGAGGAAAAGCCAAAGGGTGCAAAGAACTTTACATTTGTGCGTTTAATGGCTCAAGATCACTTGAACCGTGGCCTGCGCCATGTAGCAAACCTTGGATTACGCCGGGTAGCCCTTGTTTATAGATTCCTGAATCCACACATAAAGGTTCAAGAGATTGATCAAACTCCACCAGTATTTGGCGATCAAACAACATCTGCCGAGCTTCATCCATTGATTAAGTCATCTACACGATTTGAGCATTTGATTTCTGGGCACACAGCCGGATACCGAAAGCGCCGAGAAGAGATAGCATTTGCTGCATACGGAAAAGAAACGGTTGTCACAAAAAAGAAATGAACTTTCGCACTTGGATTAGAAAGACCCCAGCGGGTCGTTTAGTGTGGCGCTTATTTATTGGATTTATTGGTGGCGGAGTCGCGGTTTTTGGCGCAGTTCTATTAGTTGCACCTGGTCCCGGAGTTTTGGTCCTTTTAGCTGGACTAGGAATCCTTGCAACCGAATTTGCTTGGGCTGGCCGCATTATGATGCACACCAAACAAATGGCCAGCAAAGCTGCAGAACGCACAGGTATGAAACCTTGGGTTAAGTACTTCTTGGTTGCTGGTGGCGCGGTCTTTTCAATTATCGCAATTCTTATTTACTACTACCGCTAGAAACTTGAACGGATCTCCCAGAGATCTGGAAATGTTGGATTAAATAGCGTGCTGGACAGGTAACCAACTCCGCTTGATCCACCCGATCCCATTTTGTGTCCAATAGTTCTTTCAACCATCTTTACATGTCGATAGCGCCATTCCTGTAAACCCTCATCGATATCTACCAAGCGTTCGCACACCATTGCTGACTCTGGATCATTGCGGTGAACTTCAAGCAGAACTGATTGCACCGCAGGATTTGCAACATAACCTTCAGATTTATTGCGATTCAAAATCTCTTGTGGAATTGCATGACCACGCTTGGCTAAGTAAGCAAGGGTTGAATCCCAAACGGAGTTCTTAGATGTGATTACCTTGATTTGTTCTTGGATATCAAGAGGTAAGTGACCTGCCATCTTTGAATCACGTCGACCCAACAAAGCTTCAACCATTCTAAATTGAGCTGATTGAAAACCGCTGGATGAAGAAAGGTAAGAACGGAAGGCGTTGAACTGCAGTGGAGTCATTGTTTCTAAAATATCAATCTGAGTTACACAAACCTTGAGAATTGTGCGAATCCGTCCTAAGATCGCAAGCGAGTAATGAGAATCTCCAGACTCCATTGCTTTTTGTGCCTCTTGAAACTCATGAATTAACTGCTTGAACCACAGCTCATATGTCTGGTGAATGATGATGAACAACATTTCATCATGCTCAGGTCCTGCCGAAAGTGGACGTTGCAGCTTGAGTAATTCATCAACTGCAAGGTATGAGGTGTAGGTAAGTGCTGAATCAAAGTTTTCGTTCATGTGACTCGTGAACCACCCTCTTTAACCTCTTTATAGCGGCCAGATGCCACTAAGTCCCGCATACGGGCAAAGCCATCCCAGATCTCAACATACGAGGTCGGGAGCGGTGAAATCGCTAAACGGATTGAATTAGGTGTGCGGTAATCGGGGATCACATTTGTCATGGTGCGCAGAGCAACGCAGATTTGTGCAGCATCAGGATGTACCAGTGAAATATGTCCGCCGCGCTCCTTTGGATCACGTGAAGTATTAAGTTCAATTCCAAGTGGAGCTAACCACTCATCGTAAAGTTCGATCATCATTTGTGTACCAACTGCAGCCTTGTGCGCAATCACATCAATTCCAGCCTCTTTGATCATTGAAAAAGCTGTCTGCACACAACGAATTCCCATTAGTGAAGGGCTTGCGATTTGGAAGCCGCGGATAGTTTGAGAGCGTTCGAAAACCGGTCCCATTTCAAACTGTGCATCTTGAGCGAACCAACCTTGGATTGGAACCTGTAGCTCTTTTTGCACACGCTTTGAAACATATAACCAGGCAGGCGAACCAGGTCCTGAGTTTCCATACTTGTATGTACAACCAACACACAGGTCAACACCATTTGCATCAAGGTTCAACTCGATTGCTCCAACTGCATGGCTAGCATCCCAAACAACTAATCCACCAATTGCGCGCACTTGATCGGTAATTGATTTCAGATCTGTTCGAGCACCTGATCGATATTGAATAACTTCAAGGGTCACAAGAGCAACATCATCATTGAGATAAGGCGCTAGGACATCTGTTGTGATCCGTTCATGGGTTGCAACAGTTGGATCTTCATTTTCGATAATGACAAGATTTAAACCAAACTGCTTTGCAATTCCATCCAAGATGTATCGATCAGTTGGAAAGTTAGCTGCATCGGTAATAATTGTTTTGCGACCAGGACGTGCATGGATTGCCGCAAGACAGAGCTGGTAAAAGTTAACTGATGTTGTGTCACATACAAGAACCTGGCCAGCTGCAGCACCTAAAGCTGCTTCACCTAATAAATCACCGGTTGGCTGGGCCTCATCAACCCAATGGCTCCACCCAGTAACTACTTCTGGGCCCCATTCCTTGGTCATAAAATCATTGATCGCGGTAATCGTTGCTTTAGGCAGACGGCCAAGTGAATTACCGTCGAGGTAACACATATCTGGGTCGCCAATGACAAATTGGGATTTGAAATGAGCCAGAGGATCGTTTCTATCTAGCTCTAAAGCGTATTCGCGGTCAGTTACCTTCATGAGGGAAAGGTACGCTCTCCTACCGTGGCGCGCAATGTTGTGAATATAGAGGATGTCTCAAAAGCCTTTGATATCAAAGAGCTTTTGGTGGGCGTCTCACTTGGCGTCTCTGAAGGCGATCGCATCGGAATTGTGGGCCGAAATGGTTCTGGCAAGAGCACTTTAATGAAGGTAATGGCCGGCATTGAGCCACCTGATTCAGGTCGTGTAACTAAATCAAATTCGGCAAAGATTGGTTTGTTGTCTCAAGTTGATTTAGCAAACCCTGAAAGCACAGTTGGTGAAGTTGTTTTAGGCGATGCCCAGAAACATGAGTGGGCAAGTGATCCTAATATTCGCGAAGTCTTTACCGGTCTGTTTGGAAGCTTTGATGATCACATCTTTGATCGCAAATTTGGACAACTATCTGGTGGAGAACGTCGCCGAGTTGGCTTAGCAAAGTTATTGATTAATGAGTTGGATCTTATTTTGCTGGATGAGCCTACAAACCATTTAGATGTCGAAGGTGTTGCTTGGCTTGCTTCATACATTAATAATCGACGCGGTCTTGCTGTCGTTGTTGTGACGCACGATCGTTGGTTTTTAGATGCCGTTACCGATCGCACATGGGAAGTTGTTGAAGGCAAGGTCGAAGAATACGACGGTGGATATAGCGCTTTTGTTCTGTCAAAGGCGGAAAGATCACGTCAGGCAGCGGTTATGGATCAACGTCGAAATATGTTGATTAAGAAGGAGCTTGCCTGGTTGCGCCGTGGAGCACCCGCAAGAACTTCAAAGCCAAAGTTTCGAATTGATGCAGCAAATGTCTTGATTGCCGACGAGCCAGCACCACGTGATCAAGGTGAACTACTGAAGTTTGCGCTGAATCGCTTAGGAAAAACAGTGTATGAAGCCCACCATGTGCAGGTAAAGCTTGGTGACAAGGAATTAATTGATGATTTGTACTGGAATATTGGCCCAGGAGATCGCATTGGAATTGTTGGCGTTAATGGCGCAGGTAAAACAACCTTGATGAAGACTTTAACTGGTGAGATCACACCAACAGCAGGAAAGTTGGTAACTGGAGTAACTGTTAAAGCAGCCTTCTTAACACAGCACCTTGATGAGCTCGATCCAACCTGGCGCGTACTCGAAGCGGTTGAGAAGGTTGCTAATCGAGTTGAAATCGGTGGCGGTCGGGAACTATCAGCATCACAGTTATGTGAGCGTCTAGGTTTTGATCGCGAATCTCAATGGACACCTGTAGGTGATTTATCAGGTGGAGAAAGAAGACGTTTGCAGTTAACACGTCTATTAATGGATAGCCCAAATGTTTTATTGCTTGATGAGCCAACTAATGATTTTGATATTGAAACCTTAACCGAGCTGGAAGATCTGCTTGATAGTTACGGCGGAACATTGATTGTTATCTCGCACGATAGATATTTCTTGGAACGTGTTTGCGATCGTTTTGTTGGATTACTGGGTGACAAAAAGGTACGCGATCTACCTAGAGCGGTTGATGAGTATTTAGAGCTACGCGCAGAATCAATCTCTTCAGCATCTGCGCCAACAAAGGAAAAGAAATCTTCAAACGCTGCAGAAGAACGACAGTTGAAAAAAGATTTAACGCGCTTAGAACGCCAGATGGAAAAGTGTGATTCGAAGGTTTCAGAGTTAATTGCAGAGCAAGAGAGTGCTGCCTTTGATGCCGAACGCCTTGTCGCGATTTCAGCTGAACTGCTGGATTTACAGGCAGAAAAGGCGAAATTAGAGGAGGAATGGCTACAAGTAACCCTTTCACTAGAGGGTTAAGTTAAAATCTGGACATGAACCAGATCTCGCATGTCATTGAAGTAATTCTCTTCCGCTCACGTTTCTTGCTAGCTCCTTTGTACTTGGGTCTAGTCGGAGCATTGGTGCTATTGGCTTATCGATTCATGGTCGAATTCATTCACATCTTTGAAAAGGTCGGCGAAGCAAGCGCACAGACCTTTACCTTGGACTTATTGGCATTGCTAGACCTAACACTTCTGGCAAATCTGATTTTGATGGTGATCTTTGCAGGATACGAAAACTTCGTTTCACGTATTGATGTAGCAACAGAATCTAAGGATCGCCCACACTGGATGGGCACAATTGATTTTAGTGGTTTGAAGATAAAGTTAATCGGTTCATTAGTTGCAATCTCAGTTATCGAACTTCTTAAGGATTTCATCGAACTTGCTGGTGATGCTGAAGTTGGCGAAGGAACAGTTTGGCGAGTCCTAATCCACTTAACATTTGTACTTTCTGGTGTTCTCTTTGCTCTGATGGATTGGATCGCAGACAAGCGCGAATTCCACGGCACACATAAGTAATGCGGTTAGATCTACTGGCTGCCCTCTCGGGGGCGATGATCGCTTTACAAGCTAGAGCAAATGGCGAGCTTTCTCATCGCCTAAATAATGGGCTGCAGGCAGCTTTAGTCTCATTTAGTTCAGGTTTGCTCATAATCTTCGTAATAACCCTGTTTAACTCAAAAATTAAAGATGGCATAAAGAACCTTCGTACAGCGGTGACCAATAAAGAGATCGCCCGATGGAAACTATTTGCAGGTGCCCTTGGTGGAAGTTTTGTTGCGATTCAAACTCAAATTGTGCCCTTAATTGGTGTTGCAATCTATTCGGTCGCTTCGATTGCAGGGCAAACTGCTATGTCATTAGTTGTAGATCGAATTGGTTTAACTGGTGGTGGAAAGAAGCTAATCTCCCCGCGACGCGTATTAGCCGCGGTTTTAACTGTTTTGGCGGTCTTGGTATCTGTATGGGATCGCATCGATGCAAACAATCTATCTATGTTTGCTGTAACTGCTGGAGGAATCGCAGGTGCCATTGTTGGTGTTCAACGCGCACTCAATGGACAAATTAACGAATACTCACATCAAAGCTTTACGACATCACTCCTAAACTTTGCAACAGGAACTACATTCTTACTAATTTTAATTAGTGCAGGTTTAATTCTGGGCAGGAATGAACTGTCACCATTGCCAAGTGGACCTTGGTGGATTTATACCGGAGGCGTTATTGGCGTTATTTACATCGCCTTTACATCAACGATTGTTCAACATCTAGGAGTTCTCACCTTCACATTGTTTAGCGTGGGTGGCCAACTAGTCGGTTCGCTCGTTATTGATTTAGTTTCTCCAACAAAGGGCGTAAGTGTTAGCGCTTACTTGGTGACAGGAATTGTGATGACGTATGCCGGTGTTATCGCCGGTGGCGTCGGTAGCTCACGAGTGAAGAAACCACAGAGGCTGTAATGAAAAAAGCTGCAATCGCGTAAGAAGAAGTCTTTACCCATGGGATCTCAGCTGCGTAATAACCAGCCAAAGTAATTCCAACGCCCCACAAAAGTGCGCCTATAGCATTTGCAGATAAGAATTTGTAGTAATTCATGTGCGATGCACCTGCAATAGGTGGAACAAAGGTGCGAATCCATGGGAAGAAACGTGCCGCAACAACCGCCCACCAACCAGTTTGTTCATAAAAGCGCTCTGAGCGCTCAATCATCTTTTGAATGCGAGGGCCATTATGTTTTTCAAGATAAGGGCGACCAATCTTGCGACCAAGCACAAAACCAACTTGATCGCCCACAAAGGCAGCCAAGAAGACAACTGTCACCAAGATGACAATATTTACATTTCCATGGGCAGCTGCAACTAAGCCAGCGCTAAAGAGAATGGAGTCACCAGGTAGGAAAAAACCAAGCAAAATCCCTGTTTCTACAAAGACTATTGCCCCAATTAGTACGTACAAGAAGATGGGGGAGATTGATGCAAACTGCTCATCAAAGGATGCTGCTAACTCAATCACACTGACTTCTTAACCGCCGCAGCTACTGCCTTTACAACATTGGCATCAAAGACGCTTGGCACAATAAAGGATGCGTTCAACTGTTCAGGAGAAACACAATCTGCAATTGCTTCAGCTGCAGCGACAAGCATCTCATCTGAAATCTTGTGGGCGTTAGCATCAAGCAAGCCACGGAAGATTCCTGGGAAAGCAAGAACATTGTTGATCTGGTTTGGATGATCGCTTCTGCCAGTTGCAACAACAGCTGCATACTTGCGTGAAATTGCTGGATCAATCTCGGGATCTGGATTGGCTAAAGCAAAGATGATTGATTTTGGTGCCATCGATGCGACATCTGCTTCAGTAAGAACATTAGGAGCACTGACGCCGATAAAAATATCAGCATCCTTCATAGCCTCTGAAATCTTTCCGCGGAAATCAGTTGGATTACAGTTGTCAATAAACCAAGTTCGCATCTCATCGCCCAGGTTTGGTGTCGATTTACAGATGACGCCATCCTTATCAAAACCAATGATGTTAACCGCGCCGCTTCGCACCAACAAACGAGCAATAGCTGTTCCTGCAGCTCCCGCACCACTAAGAACGATCTTGGTGTCCTTAAGCTCCTTCTTAACTAAACGAAGTGCGTTACGAAGCGCGGCAAGTACAACAATTGCAGTTCCATGTTGATCATCATGGAAAACTGGAATATCCAATAGCTCGCGCAGGCGACGTTCAACCTCAAAGCAACGTGGAGCTGAAATATCTTCTAGGTTGATTCCACCGTAAACAGGTGCGATCAACTGAACTGTACGAACAATTTCATCTACATCTTGGGTATCAAGACATACAGGCCAAGCATCAACATCGGCAAAGCGCTTGAACAAGGCCGCCTTTCCCTCCATAACCGGAAGGGCTGCTGCAGGACCGATGTTTCCTAGACCTAAAACCGCTGATCCATCAGTTACTACAGCGACTGTATTGCGCTTGATTGTCAGACGACGAGCATCTGACGGGTCAGCAACAATCGCTTGGCAGATACGAGCCACACCTGGTGTGTAAGCGCGTGATAAATCATCACGGGTCTTAAGTGGAACCTTTGATGCGATCTCAATCTTTCCACCAAGGTGAAGTAAAAATGTTCGATCGCTAACTTTGCGAACGGTTAATTCAGGATGTGCAGAGATTGCCGCGGTAATTTCTTCTGCATGGCTTGCATCAATGGTGTCACAGGTAATATCAATAACAACTTTTTCCAATAGTGATTCAACAACATCCAGTGCGGTAATAGTTGCACCAGCTCCGGTAATTACAGTTGTTGCTAAAGCTACTGGTTGAATATCTGGGGAACCTTCGATACGGATTGTGATTCCGTATCCAGGAGATGTTGATGCCATTTACACAACTCCGTACAGGCGATCGCCAGCATCGCCTAGACCGGGAACGATGTAACCATGCTCATTTAACTTCTCATCGAGAGCACCTGTGACGATAGTGATCGGGACCTTGTTATTAGCAAACTCCTTTTCGACAGCTGCAACACCTTCAGGAGCAGACAAGATACAAATTGCGGTGATATCTGTTGCGCCAAGATCAATTAAGTAATGGAAAGCCATAATCAATGTTCCACCTGTTGCAAGCATTGGATCCAAAACAAAAACTTGACGTCCTGACAAATCATCTGGCAGACGATTTGCATATGTGCTTGCCGCTAAAGTCTTTTCATCGCGAACCATTCCAAGGAAACCAACTTCGGCGGTTGGAAGCAACTTGCTCATTCCTTCGAGCATTCCAAGACCTGCGCGCAAAATTGGTACAACTACTGGACGGGGTTCAGCTAACTTCTGCCCCTTTGTCTTTGTCACAGGGGTCGTAATCTCAACTTCATGAGTTCTGACATCACGTGTGGCTTCATATGCCAGCAGTGTGACCAGCTCTTCGACAAGACGTCGGAATGTTGGTGAATCGGTGCGTTCGTCGCGCAAAACCGTCAATTTGTGATTGATAAGTGGGTGATTGGCAACGTGTACTTTCATAGGCGTTACCTTACAGGGGTTTCAATCCTTTCCAATGAGTGAAAGTATGCACCCATGTCCGATTTCGAAGAAGAGCTCGTTGAAGAGATTGAATCCTTCGACGATATCCGTGACGAAGTGCGCGACCTCACAAGTGAAATGGATTTTGCCGTTGCCGCATGGCATGAGGATGGCCGTTGGACCTTGGCAACCTTGCCCGATCCTTATGACATCGCTCAAATAATTACCAGACTAAAGTCGCAGCAAACAAATGGCGGATCTATCGCCTTGATTTCAATAGACGAAGAGTTTTTTATATTGATCCGTGTATTAGGTTCGCACATTTCACTTTTCCTTAGCGATGCAACCGCCGCATTAGATTATCCAGTTGCAGAAGAGTTGTTAGAGATTGCAGATATTCCAATGCCAGAAGAGGATGAAGAACCTGGTCCAGTAGGACACCTTGGAATTCTTAATGATCTTGGTTTAAATGAAATGGAAATTTCTGCACTGTGTGATGACGAAGAATTATTTCCTGATGAACAGTTAGAAGCGATCGCTGCACGTCTAGGTTTTGGAGAAGAGTTTTCGGAGCTTTTGGATCTGTGAACGATATTGAAATGATGCGTGTTGCTTTAGATGAAGCACGCAAAGCTGTTGCAAGCGGTGATATTCCAGTGGGTGCTGCGATCTTTAATGCAGCTGGTGAGTTAATCGCAACCGGTCACAATGAACGCGAACTTTATAAAGACCCAACGGCACATGCTGAAATTGTTGCAATTCGTAAAGCGGCAAAAAAGCTAGGGGATTGGCACTTAACAGAGCACACACTTGTTGTAACCCTGGAACCATGTGCAATGTGTGCAGGTGCGATCGCACAATCTCGTTTACAAACAGTTGTATTTGGTGCATGGGATGAAAAAGCGGGCGCAGTTGGCTCGGTATGGGACTTGTTACGAGATCCTAGAAGCACCTTTAGAACCGAAGTACGTGCAGGAGTTCTGGCAGATGAATGCAGTGATTTAATTACAAGCTTTATACAAGAAGTTCGTAAGAAGGATTAAGAATCACCATAGATCCTTCTTCCTCTCCAACCATGCCTTCAGCGCGTAGTTGAGAGCCAACTTCAAGTCCTGCAATCTCGCGACGACCTAAGAAGTGCAGTGAAACTCCACCTGTCTCATCCCAGATCTCTACTTCTAGAGTTGGTGCAGAGCCACGTGGTGCGGTTTTAATCGATGTAACTCGGCCTTGAACCTGTGCACGCTTGCGCCACTCAATCTTTCCGATTGGTGTCACGTTTTCTGCGTAGTGACTAATCGGTTCAACACTTACCGGAACCGCTTTTTGAACTGGCTTAGGGGCGACTACCGGCG
>Ga0208787_1000199_pt1 | contig 30240 bp, 32 predicted proteins | sample Wag4_2014_7_11_FD_187362 | JGI IMG/M metagenome (GOLD analysis project Ga0208787, IMG submission 187362) | Fresh water microbial communities from Ohio, USA - Utica-2 Time Series HT 2014_7_11 (SPAdes) (version 2) | ecosystem: Environmental > Aquatic > Freshwater > Water tank | place: USA: Ohio...
CCCGCGCGATGCACCAGGTAATAACACGTCGTTTAAAACGTTTGTTAGATGATCGCAAAGAGAACGAGGCCGAGGTCGCAGAGCTTGGCGGCAAGCCAAGTAAGTTCGCCTACCCACCACAACTCATCGTTGTAGATGGAGGCCAACCCCAGGTAAATGCCGCTCAACGCGCACTGGATGAGTTGGGAATTACAGATATCGCTTTATGCGGTCTGGCTAAACGTTTAGAGGAGGTATGGATACCTGGCTCCAAAGATCCATTGATTCTTCCTCGAAGTAGTGAAGGTTTATATCTGCTTCAACGCATTCGTGATGAGGCTCACCGTTTTGCAATTACCTTCCATCGATCACGTCGTTCAAAGGTGATGCTGGAGTCGATTTTGGATGAGATTCCTCAACTGGGGGCCGCGCGCAGGGCATCACTGTTGGAACGATTTGGTTCAGTTGCAGCTATTCGCAAGGCAACCGTTGAAGAGATCGCGGCAACTCCGGGGATTGGCTCAAAGATTGCATCCATTATTGAGTCACACTTATCTACAATTGCAACCCAAGGGATTAATACTGAAACCGGTGAAATTCTGGAGAGCAAGTAATGGGAAGCGAGTTTTTTGATCTTTCAGCTGAAGAACAACAGAAGTCTTTAACCGCATTTGCCTCTGAACTTTTGAAAAGTTATGGCATCAATGATGCAAAGGTTTCGTGTGTCAACTTTGAATTCAATGCCACCTTTGCCGTCGAAAGTGAATCTGGAGTTAAGTACGCACTCCGAGTGAATATCAATTCAACTCGTACCGTTGAAAACATGCAGGCGGAGGTTGAGTGGGTTCGCCACCTGAACCGCACATCAGGAATCAATACACCAACACCGATTGCCAATCTAGAAGACAAATACATTGTTTCGCAATTACATGCGGATTCTGGACAAACCCTTTATGGCGTTATGTACTCCTGGTTAGAGGGAGAGGAGATCGGAGATGAGCCAACTATGGAGCAGTTGCATGAAGTTGGCAGAGCGATCGCTCGATTGCATCAAGAGTCAACTGATTTTGCTTTATCGGGCGGCCATGCGCTGCCAACCTTTAATGAGTTCTTCTGGGGTACCGAAGACTTTCTCTTCTCCGAAAAATCTGTGTTGTCAGATAAAGATCGCGGTTTAATTGAACAAGCCCGAGATTTGATCATGGAGTACACCGAAGAGTTGTATCAAAGTTCACCGGTTCACATCATTCACGCCGATTTTCATGGTTGGAATCTGATGTGGAATGAAGGTCAGCTATCGATCTTTGATTTTGATGATTGTGGCTTTGGTGTAGAAGCGCAGGATTTAGCGGTTGCCTTGTATTACTTGGATACACCTGAGCAAGATGCCGCGCTGTTGAATGGGTATAAGAGCGTAAAACCATTACCTACTTACTCTGAGCTGGCCATGAAAGCCTTGCTCCTTCAGCGCCGGTTACTGCTGTTGAACTACCTCTTTGAAACCAAAAATCAGGAGCACAAGGAGATGTTGCCCGCCTACCTTGAAAAGAGTCTTGAGCGTGTTTCAACCTTCTTGACAGATGTAAGAGGATAAGGACATGAAGAAGGAAGAGACTCTAATCCTCACTGGAATGTCTGGTGCAGGTCGCTCGACAGTAGCTCACGCCCTCGAGGATTTGGGTTGGTACGTTGTAGACAATCTTCCTCCCGCTTTACTTCCCGCATTAGTGAGCAAAGGAACTGGACCGCAAGGTAAGGAACTAGCTGTAGTTGTAGATGTTCGTGGGGGAGAGTTCTTTGATGAACTAACCCATGCGATGGATGAGCTAAAGAAGAGCAACTCCGATTACCGTTTAGTTTTTCTTGATGCAACTGATCAAGCACTCGTTCAACGTTTTGAGTCGACACGTAGACCACATCCTTTGCAGGGTAAGGATCGAATTGTAGATGGCATTGCTCGAGAGCGCGAAAAGTTAGAAGAGATTCGCTCTCAATCAGATGTTGCGATCGATACCTCTAATCTCAATGTTCATCAATTAGAAAAGCGCATCGGCGAAATATTTGGTTCCGGCAAGCTACAAGGAATTCGAGTCAATGTCCTGTCATTTGGTTACAAGTACGGAATTCCAGTTGACTCTGATTTGGTTCTAGATTGCAGATTTATTCCCAATCCACATTGGATCCCTGAACTTCGTCCTTTGACAGGTTTGACTCCACAAGTCAGTGACAAGGTTTTAGGTAGTGAAGGAGTCCAAGAGTTTGTCCATGATTATGTGGGATTAGTAAATTCTATGATGTCCGGATACATGCGCGAAGGCAAGAAGTATGTGACGATCGCAGTAGGTTGTACCGGAGGAAAACATCGAAGCGTCGCCATTACCGAAGAGATTGCACGACAACTCAACGCTCTGAACTCTGAGGTTTCAGCCCATCCGACCCATCGCGATGTAGGTCGTGAATAGTTTTGTCTAAGGTTGTTGCACTAGGCGGTGGACATGGTCTGGCCGCCACATTAACTGCGCTGCGCCAAATCACCAATCAACTAACTGCAATTGTGACCGTTGCGGACAACGGAGGCTCTAGCGGTCGTTTACGTGAAGAGTTTCCAATTTTTCCACCTGGTGATTTACGAATGGCGTTAGCTGCATTGTGCGCAGATGATGAATGGGGACGTACCTGGGCAGAGATCATGCAACATCGCTTTGTCAGCGAGGGAGATCTCAACGGTCATGCGATGGGAAATCTTTTGCTCGCATCGATGTGGAATGCAGGGGATGACCCGGTTGTAGCCCTTGATCGAGTTGGTCAACTGCTCAAAGTTATTGGTCGAGTACTTCCGATGGCATCTGTGGCGCTAGATATCGAAGGAACTTTCAATACCTCAACTGGAAGAATCGTTGTTCGCGGACAAAAAGAGGTAGCAACAGCTAAGGGACATATTCAATCTCTGCGAATTATTCCGGAAGATCCTCCAGCTCGATCAGAAGCGTTGGATGCGATCTCTGATGCTGAATGGATCACGATGGGTCCGGGCTCTTGGTTTTCAAGTGTGATTCCGCACTTGTTAGTTCCGGCTCAACTTCAGGCGTTGCAAAGTTCAGCGGCGCGAAAGATTTTGATTCTCAATCTTGATGCATCGACGCAATCGCAAGGAGAAGAATTCGCAGGATCCACCCCTGAAGAACACCTTGAGTTTTTCCATCGTTACGCCCCAGGAGTCACCGTGGATTACTGCCTCGTTGACCAATCTGTAGTGCGGGATCACGAGGCTTTACAGCTAGCAGCGTCAACCTTGGGTGGAGAGATTGTTGTAGCAGATATACGAAAAGCACCTGGAAGCATCCATCATGATGCCCAAAAATTAGCTCTCCATTTGGGCCACATTCTGGCTCGGTAAATGGTTGGATTACCCCATGGCAATGACAGCATCAGTTAAGGACGAACTATCTCGTCTATCAATCACAAAACCATGTTGTCGCAAAGCTGAGGTCTCATCACTTCTTCGCTTCGCCGGCGGTCTTCATATCGCAGCAGGAAAGATTGTGATTGAGGTAGAGCTAGATACCTCGCAGAGTGCACGCAGATTGCGAAAAGATATTGCAGATATTTATGGACATGACTCTGATCTTGCAGTTCTCTCTTCAAGTGGTTTGCGCAAAGGTTCACGGTATGTAGTTCGTGTTATTAATGAGGGTGATGCACTTGCACGCCAAACGGGTTTAGTAGATTCCAATGGACGTCCAGTTCGTGGTCTTCCACCACAAGTTGTTTCAGCCGCGATCTGCGATTCCGAGGCTGCATGGCGTGGCGCATTTATCGCTCATGGTTCATTAACTGAACCAGGTCGCTCATCATCACTAGAAATTACCTGCCCAGGACCAGAGGCTGCTTTGGCACTTGTTGGCGCTGCACGTCGGTTGGGAATTGTTGCAAAGGCTCGTGAAGTTCGCGGAGTAGATCGTGTTGTGATCCGTGATGGCGATGCGATTGGAGTTTTGCTTACTCGACTTGGCGCACATGAAAGTGTGATGGCCTGGGAGGAGCGTCGAATGCGTCGCGAGGTGCGAGCAACGGCAAACCGTCTTGCAAACTTTGATGATGCAAACCTTCGGCGATCTGCACGTGCTGCAGTAGCCGCAGCGGCACGCGTTCAGCGTGCAATGGAGATCCTTGGACCAACAATTCCCGATCACCTCAAAGAGGCGGGGGAGTTACGTATTAATCATGGACAGGCTTCGCTGGAAGAGCTCGGCTCATTAGCGGTGCCACCGATGACAAAGGATGCGATCGCAGGTCGAATCCGACGGTTGCTGGCGATGGCCGATAAGCGGGCTGGAGAGCTTGGAATTCCCGATACTGAGAGCGGTCTCTCGCCTGATTTACTGAATTAAAGCCCCGCTACTCAAGAGTTCACTCATCCTTCACTGGTAAGGTTCTACCTAAGACCCCAGCGTTGTGGCAGTTTTACGAACCACCAACAGCTGGGCTTTTTCATGCGCCCCTTTAGTAGCAAGGACACTTTCGTGATTAATGTCGGAATCAATGGTTTTGGTCGCATCGGACGTAACTTCTTCCGTGCCTCACTTACCAACCCAAATATCAACATCGTCGGAATTAACGACCTCACACCTAATGAGACTCTTGCTCATCTTTTGAAGTATGACTCAATCTTGGGTCGCCTAGGTCTTGAAGTTACATACACAGATGACTCAATCACCGTTGGTGGAAAGACAATTAAGGTTTTCTCAGAGCGCGATCCAGCTAACCTGCCATGGGCAGCGGTTAAGGCTGATGTAGTTGTTGAATCAACAGGTATCTTCACAAAGGCTGCAGATGCTCAAAAGCACATCACAGCTGGTGCCAAGAAGGTCATCATCTCAGCTCCTGCAACAGATGAGGACATCACCATCGTTATGGGTGTGAACCACACACAGTACGACGGTTCAAAGCACAACATCATTTCAAATGCATCATGTACAACTAACTGCCTTGCTCCAATGGCAAAGGTCCTTCAGGACAACTGGGGAATTGTTAAGGGTCTCATGACAACAATTCACGCATACACAAATGACCAGGTAATTCTTGACTTCCCACACAAGGATCTACGTCGTGCCCGTGCAGCAGCAACAAACATGATTCCAACATCAACCGGTGCAGCTAAGGCGATTTCACTGGTACTTCCAGAGCTCAAGGGCAAGCTAGATGGTTACGCAATGCGTGTTCCAGTTCCAACTGGTTCTGCAACAGATCTAACTGTTGAACTTGCAAAGGAAGCAACAGCTGCAGAGATCAATGCAGCGATGAAGGCTGCTGCCAATGGTCCACTTAAGGGATTCCTTTCATACACTGAAGATCCAATCGTTTCTTCAGACATCGTGACCGATCCATCATCATGTATCTTCGACGCAGGTCTTACCAAGGTAATTGGTAACCAGGTCAAGATCGTTGGTTGGTATGACAACGAATGGGGTTACTCAAACCGTCTCGTTGACTTGATCGATTACGTTGGCAAAACTCTGTAATGCCAGATCTTTCAACAATTGATGTAGCAGGAAAGCGGGTCTTTCTTCGTTGCGATCTTAATGTTCCTTTGAAAGAGGGAATCATTAAGGATGACGGACGTATCAAAGCCTCGCTTCCTACTATTCAAGCCTTACTTGAAAAGGGTGCATCACTTGTTATTGCAGCCCACCTTGGTCGCCCAAAGGGTGAAGCTAAGCCGGAACTTTCCTTAGCGCCTGTAGCAAAGCGTTTAGCTGAGCTGTTGGGTCGCGAGGTTAAGTTCACCGGTGAGGTAACAGGTGCAGATGTAACAACTGCAGCGCAATCACTTCAGGCTGGCGAGATTTTGCTTCTTGAAAATATTCGATTCAGCGGTGCAGAGACAAGCAAGGAAGAGTCTGAGCGCGCAGCCTTTGCTGCCGAACTAGCACAGCTTGCTGATTTCTACGTTGGCGATGGCTTCGGCGCAGTTCACCGTAAGCATGCATCGGTTTTTGATCTACCGAAGTTACTTCCACATGCAGCAGGAAAATTAGTTGCAGCAGAGGTTGAAGTCTTGAAGAAGCTCACACAAAACCCAGAGCGCCCATACGGTGTCATTCTTGGTGGCGCAAAGGTTTCAGACAAGCTTGGTGTTATTGAAAACTTGCTGGGCAAGGTTGATGTTCTAGCTATTGGCGGGGGAATGGTCTTTACCTTCCTTAAGGCACAAGGCAAAGAGATCGGAACATCACTTGTTGAAGCAGAGATGCTTGATGTTGTTAAGGGATTAATCGCGACAGCTGAAAAGAATGGCGTGAAACTGCTTCTTCCAACTGACATTGTTGTTGCACCTACATTTTCTGCAGATGCAACGCCAACTTTGGTAGCAGCAGATGCAATTCCAGCTGATCAAATGGGTCTGGATATTGGACCTGTTTCTGCAGCGGCATTTGCAGCAGAGATCAAGAAGTGCAAGACGGTATTTTGGAATGGTCCAATGGGTGTTTTTGAATTTCCTAACTTTGCAGCTGGTACCAAGGTAGTTGCGCAGGCACTTACCGAAGTTTCTGGAATCTCTGTTGTTGGTGGAGGAGACTCTGCTGCAGCGGTACGTGCATTAGGTTTTGCAGACTCACAGTTCGGGTACATTTCTACCGGCGGTGGCGCTTCATTGGAGTACCTAGAGGGCAAGGAACTTCCTGGCCTTAAAGCGCTTGAATTAATTTAAGAAACACAACAGAGGAGCAACGATGCGTAAACCATTAATGGCAGGAAACTGGAAGATGAACCTCAATCACCTTGAGGCGATTGCAGTTGCTCAGAAGTTGGTTTACGGTCTTGATGACAAGGATTATGACGCTGTCGATGTTGCGGTCATTCCACCATTTACAGATATTCGTTCAATTCAAACCTTGGTGGATGGAGATCGCTTACGTCTTCAATATGGCGCACAGGATCTTTCACCTGAAACCGGTGGAGCCTTTACAGGAGACATCTCGGGATCAATGCTTGCCAAGCTTGGTTGCACCTATGTTGTTATTGGTCACTCAGAGCGCCGTGCAATTCACAGCGAATCAGATGCGCTGATTAATCGAAAGATTAAGGCGGCACTTGCTAATGAGATCACGCCAATCTTTTGTGTCGGCGAAGAGCTCGCTATTCGCGAAGCTGGAACACATGTAAGCCATGTGATCCGCCAGATTCGTGCAGGACTGGAAGGATTTACAAAGCCAGAGCTCAAGAAGATTGTTATCGCCTACGAACCAGTGTGGGCAATCGGAACCGGTAAGACTGCAACACCAGAAGATGCTCAAGAGGTATGTGCTTCGATCCGTGAAGAGATTGAAAGCATCGGCTCACCAGAGATCGCAGCAAATATGCGCATCTTGTACGGCGGTTCAGTGAAGTCTTCCAACATCGTTGAAATCATGAAGAAGCCCGATGTTGATGGTGCCCTGATCGGCGGAGCGAGCCTAGATCCTGAGGAATTGGCCAAGATCGTTAAATTCCACGCGGTGACGGAGTAAGCATTACCCCCTTCAGGCGGGTATCCTTACCCTCTACGAACTAGGAGTTTAAGAAAAGTGAAACTAGCTCTCTCAATTGCACTTGTTATTACCAGCGTCTTGATGATCCTTTTGGTTCTTCTCCATAAGGGCAAGGGAAGCGGCCTATCCGATCTATTTGGTGGCGGTATCTCATCAAACTACGGCGGATCATCTGTCGTCGAGCGCAACCTTGATCGCATCACAATCGTTGCTGGTGGACTGTGGTTTGCACTAGTTGTCGCACTTTCGCTCGTTCTTAAGTAATAATTTTTTAATCCATTAGCAAGTAAAACAAGGGGATACGCATGGCAAGTGCAATTCGCGGAAGTCGTGTTGGCGCCGGCCCAATGGGCGAGGCAGAGCGTGGCGATTCAATCGCTCGCGCATATGTCTCATACTTTTGCGCAAATGGTCATGAAGTTCGTCCATCATTTGCTGTAGAAGAGACAGTTGTTATTCCAGCTGAATGGGATTGCCCAAAGTGTGGTTACCCAGCAGGCCGCGATCGCAACAATCCACCTAGCCCAGAAGTAAATGTGCCGTACAAGACCCACCTTGCCTATGTAAAGGAGCGTCGAACAGATGCTGAGGGCGAAAAACTTCTAGAAGAGGCTTTGCGCAAACTTCGCGGAGATGATGAAGAGTAAATCTTAAAGAGATTTAGCAGCATCTAGTAATTCAGAGATACCCATTGCACGGTTCGTAAGATTGAATCGAAGCAGTGGGTATTTTCTTGATGCCAGCGCCTTTCCATCACCTAAAGCTTGTGCTGCAACCAGTGTTGCAAAACCGTAGCTCTGTCCAGGAATTGCTATGTCCTTCTTTACCTCACCAGTAATCTGCAGGAAGACTCCGTTTTGCTGTCCACCTTTATGAAACTGTCCTGTTGAGTGCAGGAAACGAGGTCCCCAACCAAAGGTAACTGGTCGACCAGATTTATCAGCCAGAATTGCGCGAAGCTCTGCAACCGCGCCATCATCCTTGCGATCAAGGTAGGCCATGATTGCGATGTAACCATCGTCAGGTATCTGCGAAATCAAATGAGAAAGCGCATCAGTTGCATTCTTTCCAGCACCAAAAATCTCAACCGCACCATCTTTAAGATCTGGAGTAAATGTTGGGGCAATACCCTTCCACTCATTAAGTAGCGCTGAGGTTTGTTCCTTCGCCTCAGTTACATTTGGTTGGTTAAAGGGATCAATCGCAAGGGCTGCACCAACCAGCGCTGTTACCCACTCCCACACAATAAATTGTGATGCTAAATCACCCTCGACAACTAGATCGGCGTTACCTGCAAATGCGATGGTGAATGCATTTCCTTCACGACCATTGTGGGAGGTTTCAGCTACAACTGGCAGACGTCCCACTTGGTTCTTGCCAGTTGATTCAGCAACTAACTGCTCGATCCAATCGCTCAGACCAGGCATTCCAGAACCTTCATCTGTGTATGCAACGTATTGATCTGCAACATAAGACAGTAGATAGGCGATGTCGCACATCTGTTGCGAATCAGCAAAGAAGGCTTTCTTGGTATCACTTGCATTGTCGAGCAAGATCGATACATCTACTCCGATCAATGCAGCTGGTACCAATCCAAATGGACTCAATACGCTAAATCGTCCACCTACATGTGGATCGGCGTTAACGACGGTAAAGCCACCTTCTCGAACCTGCTTATCTAAAGGTGATCCAGGATCGGTTACAAAGACCATGTGATCAATTGGATTTAATCCCGCATCTTTAAAAGCACCTTCAAAGAGAGCGCGTTGAGATGCGGTTTCAATTGTTGAACCTGACTTGGAGCTAACCACGACGACGCTTTTGGTTAAATCAACATTTAGTGCGTGAGCAACGTAATCAGGATCGGTTGAATCTAGAACAAATAAACTCTTCGAAAATGTTTGGGCGATCACTTCAGGACCAAGTGATGAGCCACCCATTCCACACAAGATCACATTGCTCTTATCTCGGTGTTTAGCGGCAAGTGCATCAAATTGCGGCAGCAGGTCTCGAGAGCCTTCAGGCAGATCGATCCAGTTCATGCGGATCGAAGCCTCAGCTTGTGCCTGTGGACCCCAGATAGTGGAGTCCTTGCTCTTCAAACGCTCATGGAAAGCCTGTAGCGCTGTGTACTTTTCAGAGGAGCGATGGATCTTTGATACAGCATTACCTTTAATTGAGATCATCCTTGTTGCGCAGCCTTTACATTCTCGAGTAGCTCATCCCATGCTTGGGCAAACTTCTTAACGCCATCTATCTCTAACTCAGTTGTTACATCGTCTAGTGAAATCCCTAATGCAGATAAGGCCTTCAATACTTCAACCGCTTCTGCATAGTTACCAGTTATCGTGTTGCCACGAACAACGCCATGATCAATCAATGCATCAAGGGTGGATTGCGGCATTGTGTTGACGGTGTCAGGCGCAATTAACTCAACGACATAGCGGGTGTCTTCATAGGCAGGATCCTTTACCCCCGTTGAAGCCCACAACGGACGCTGCTTATGTGCGCTTTTGCTGGCAAGTGCGTTCCAACGATCTGAAGCAAACTTTTCTTCGAATAGTTGGTAGGCAAGATGAGCGTTTGCAATAGCAGCCTTTCCAAGAAGAGCTGCAGCCTCCGGTGATGTGTTCTTCTTCAAAAGCGCATCAATGGATGAGTCAATTCTGCTAATAAAGAAGGAGGCAACTGAATGCACCTGTGTTGGATCTTCGCACTGCTCAATACCCTTCATATACGCCTCAATCACCTGGCCGTATCTCTTGACAGAGAAAATCAAGGTGACATTGACGCTAATTCCTGCAGCGATTAAAGCGGTGATCGCAGGCAATCCTTCTAAGGTTGCAGGAACTTTGATCATTACATTGGGACGATCAATAATTGACCACAGCTCTTTTCCGGCGGCGATTGTTCCTTCAGTGTCATGGGCTAAACGGGGATCTACCTCAATGCTCACCCGGCCATCAACACCATGTGTTGCTTGATAAAGAGAGGTAAAGAGCTCGCAAGCCTGGCGAACATCATCGGTAGTTAGCTTTTTTACTACCTCATCAACTGCTGCACTCTTCATCGCCGCGATATCAGCTGCATATTCAGCAGCCCCACTAATAGCAGCGCTGAAAATACTTGGGTTGGTTGTTACCCCAACAACGCCGCTGTTTTTGATACGCGCAGGAAGTGCATGAGCCTCAGTTGAGGTGATCTTGGCGCGGGATAAATCATCCAGCCAAATTGAAGTGCCAGCGGCAGAAACTTTCTGAACCGACATTAGATCGCCTTCTTTACTTGTGCCACAACATTATCAACTGAGAAACCAAACTCTTTAAACAAACGCTTGGCATCAGCTGAAGCCCCATAATGTTCAAGTGAGATTGCTACACCGGAATCACCGATTAGCTCGCGCCACCCTTGTGCGATTCCAACTTCGATACTGATCTTCACAACACCAGGGGAGAGCACCGAATCCTTGTAACTTTGATCCTGTTCAGCAAACCACTCAAGACATGGTGCGCTTACAACGCGAACATTGATCCCTTCGGCAGCAAGTGCGGTCTGGGCATCAATTGCCAATGAAACCTCTGAACCGGTCGCGATCAAGATCGCCTTTGGGTTAGGTAACTCCTTCAAAATGTAGGCACCCTGTGCTGTACCTGATGCTGATTCACATTGAGTGCGATCAAAGACCGGCAAGTTTTGGCGTGACAACAGGATTCCGCATGCTTTTCCACGGGTAATGATCTTTTTCCACGCCTCAGTTACCTCATTTGCATCACCTGGGCGAATGACATCAAAGCCAGGTATCGCACGTAGCGCTGCGAAGTGTTCGATTGGTTGATGAGTTGGTCCATCTTCGCCAACGCCGATCGAATCATGTGTCCAGACAAATGTGGTTGCAATATTCATTAACGCCGCAAGACGTACCGCTGGGCGCATGTAATCACTGAAGACGGCAAAGGTTCCACCGAAGGAACGGGTCAAGCCATGCAAAGTGATTCCATTGAGAATTGAACCCATCGCATGTTCGCGAATACCAAAGTGAATGATTCGTCCATATGGGTGAGCACCATCAATGGCGCTACTGGCGGGAAGAAATGAACCGCCACCCTTAATGCTGGTGTTGTTAGATCCAGCAAGATCAGCCGATCCTCCCCAGAACTCTGGCAGGACAGCTGCGATCGCGTTAATAACTTCCCCAGATGCCGCACGAGTTGCAACATCCTTTCCGGGAGCAAATACCGGAAGTTGTCCATCCCAGCCGGCAGGCAATGATCGAGTTTGCAGTCGAGTTAAGAGTGTTGTTTTCTCTGGATTACTTGCCTTCCAGCTTTCAAACTTTGTGTTCCATTGGGCGCGATGTTGTGCACCGCGATCCTTTACCAATCGTGCATGCGCTAACACATCAGCTGGCATTGCAAAGTGCTCATCTGGATTTAATCCAAGTGCAACCTTGGTCGCCTTAATCTCATCTTCTCCCAATGCAGAACCATGTGAACCAGCGGTTCCTTGTGCCTTAGGTGCAGGCCATGCAATTACAGATTTCATACGAATCAAAGTTGGCTTACTGCTTTCCTTCTTCGCAGCAACCATCGCGGCATCAAGTGCTGCAACATCTACATTTCCATTTGCAGCTGCTGCAACATCAATGACATGCCAGCCATACGCTCGGTATCGCGCTGATACATCTTCAGTAAATGCGTTATGTGTATCGCCTTCGATTGAGATGCGATTGTCATCATAAATTACATTTAAGTTTCCAAGCTCTTGTGTTCCAGCTAATGAGCTTGCCTCTGCGCTCACACCCTCTTGTAAATCTCCATCTGAACAAATCACCCAGATAGAGTGATCAAATACTGATTGTTGAGCAGATGCATTGGGATCCAGTAATCCGCGCTCATATCGCGCCGCCATCGCCATACCAACAGCGGTTGCAACACCTTGACCTAGTGGACCGGTTGTCATTTCAACACCAGCGGTGTGACCAAACTCTGGGTGACCAGGCGTGAGTGAGCCCCATGTTCTAAAGCTTTCTAGATCCTTCATCTCTAAGCCATAACCACTTAAATACAGTTGAATGTAAAGGGTTAATGAGGAGTGACCGCAGGAGAGAATAAAGCGATCTCTACCTAACCATTGTGGATCTGATGGATCATGAATGAGATGGCGCTGAAACAATGTGTAGGCAACTGGCGCAAGTGACATTGCAGTTCCTGGGTGGCCATTGCCAACCTTTTGAACCGCATCAGCAGCTAAGGCACGTGCGTGCGCGACTACTTGATCATCGAGTGTTGTCCACCCAGTTACTGCGCTCATTTTCTATCCATTCCTCGTTGTTACAGATAACCAAACTCGCCACGCTGCGATCCATACCAATGTTGCTCCCAATAAATGTGCTGCGACTAGTACCTCTGGTATTCCGGTGAAGTACTGGATATATCCGATTGCACCTTGGGCAAGTGCAATGACGGTAAATATTTTTAAGCGACGCTTAGTTGCCACACTTGTACCTGTTGCCACAAAGAAGGCAAAGGTTGTACCTAAAAGAAAGATGACCACATCTGCGTGGATCCAAGCAACGGTTTGAATATCAAAACCAAAACGTTGGGCTTTTTCATCACCTGCGTGAGGTCCCGAGCCAGTTACAAGGGTTCCTAAAACTATTACGGCAAATGAGGTGAACACATGTACCGATGCGATCTTCTTGGTAAGAGGTGTAGATGTTTCTGCAACCTTGGGTGCAAAGCGTTGCGCACGCAAAGATGTCGCCCCTGCAATTAAAATGATGGAGAGAATCAAATGTCCGGCAACTGGTAGCGGGTGCAAATCAGTCAACACTGTGATGCCACCTAAAACACCTTGGCCAAAGATTCCTAAGAACTGACCTAACGCTAAACCGCGCAGATCCTTGCGACCGGTTCGAAGAACCGCTGCAAGTACAACTATCGCCGCAATAACAAGAACAAATGTCAGTAGACGGTTGGCGAATTCAATCCATACATGCAGAGCTTCCTCGGCTTGATGGGGAACAGGGGTATAGGAACCAGGTGTGCACTCAGGCCATGTGGGACAACCGAGGCCAGATCCCGTTAACCGAACCGCCCCTCCAGTAACCACAAGCGCAGCCTGAAGAAAGAGGAGAAATCCGGTGGCGGGGGCCAAAACCCGTGTAGCAAGGGCTTTGGCTGCGGACATGGCCTAAGCCTATGACCCTGGAGAGTCGCAGCCCGCCGAGTGGCTGAACGTGTCGAATTACGACACAATACTGTTGTGAAAATGACCGGAGGACACCAGCCTGGGGATGATTCCCGTACCCGGGATCTAGTCGCCCGTTCAATTCTTGAGAATGGTCCATCCACCGCAGCGGTTTTGGGAGAGCGGTTAGGGCTAACACCTGCCGGAATCCGTCGTCACCTCGATCTGCTCGTTGCCGATGGTGTTCTTGAGGCTCGCGATCCTCGTGCCTCTTCTATTCGCGGTCGCGGTCGACCTTCAAAGGTATTTGTTATGTCAGATAAGGGACGCGAAACCTTTGAGCATTCATACGATGACTTAGCTGTTGCTGCACTGAAGTTTATGTCAGCGCAATCTGGTGAACATCTCGTTAACGCCTTTGCTCAATCGCGAGCCGATGACATTGAAAGAAAAGCCTCGGTTGCAATTGCAAAGCGCTCGCACAAGGTTGATGCGCTCGCAACCTTTTTATCTGATCAAGGGTATGCGGCAAGTGTTACAGAAAAACCAATGGGCGAGGAGCTATGTCAGCATCACTGTCCTATCGCTCACGTTGCAGCAGAGTTCCCACAGCTGTGTGAGGCTGAGACAGAGGCGCTATCAAAGGTTTTAGGAACACATGTTCAACGTTTAGCCACTATCGCTCACGGTGATGGTGTGTGTACAACATTTATTCCAAAGATTAATCAATCTAAAAAATCAAACAGAGATGGGAAGGTACGTGCATGACAACAGCACATCCAGAACTCGAAGGCCTCGGCAACTACGAATACGGTTGGTCAGATAAGAGCGCGATTGGCGATAACGCTAAACGTGGTCTTAATGAAGATGTTGTTCGTGACATCTCATCAAAAAAGTCTGAGCCACAGTGGATGCTTGACCTACGCCTTAAGGGTCTTTCCTTGTTTGATAAGAAGCCAATGCCTAATTGGGGATCAGATCTATCAGGAATTTTCTTTGACACCATTAAGTACTTTGTTCGCTCAACTGAAAAGCAGGCGACAACATGGGATGACCTTCCAGATGAGATCAAAAATACCTATGACCGTTTAGGTATCCCGGAGGCTGAAAAGCAGCGCCTAGTTTCAGGTGTAGCTGCACAGTACGAGTCAGAGGTTGTCTACCACTCAATCCGTGAAGATCTAGAAGCACAAGGCGTTATTTTCCTCGATACAGATAGTGCGCTCAAGCAGCACCCAGAACTATTCAAGGAGTACTTCGGAACTGTTATTCCAGTAGGAGATAACAAGTTTGCAGCGCTGAATACAGCTGTGTGGTCTGGTGGTTCATTTATCTATGTACCTAAGGGTGTCCATGTAGATATTCCTTTGCAGGCATACTTCCGCATCAATACCGAGAACATGGGTCAGTTTGAGCGCACCCTGATCATCGCTGATGAAGATTCATACATTCACTACGTAGAAGGTTGCACCGCACCTATCTACAAATCAGATTCACTTCACTCAGCTGTTGTTGAAATTATTGTTAAGAAGGGTGCGCGCGTTCGTTACACCACGATTCAGAACTGGTCTAACAATGTGTACAACTTGGTAACAAAGCGTGCAACATGTGCTGAAGGTGCAACGATGGAATGGGTCGATGGAAATATCGGATCCAAGGTAACCATGAAGTACCCAGCGATCTTCTTGATGGGACCTCACGCAAAGGGCGAGACTTTGTCACTTGCTTTTGCGGGCGAGGGTCAGCACCAGGATTCTGGTGCCAAGATGGTTCACGCTGCTCCGTACACATCATCATCTGTCATCTCAAAGTCGGTAGCACGTGGTGGAGGTCGAACCTCTTACCGTGGTCTTGTACAAGTTCAAGAAGGTGCACACCACTCTGCGAGCACAGTTAAGTGCGATGCATTGTTGGTTGACACTATTTCTCGTTCCGACACATACCCATATGTAGATATTCGTGAAGATGATGTTTCTATGGGCCATGAGGCAACTGTTTCAAAGGTAAGCGATGATCAATTGTTCTATTTGATGTCTCGCGGACTTAATGAGGATGAAGCAATGGCGATGATCGTTCGTGGATTCATCGAACCAATCGCGCGCGAACTACCTATGGAGTACGCACTAGAACTCAACCGCCTGATTGAACTTCAGATGGAAGGTGCTGTCGGTTAATGTCTGTCTTAACTACTAATTACTTAACACCCACGGGTCGTGAAGAGGCGTGGCGTTTTACACCTCTCAAGCGCCTTCGTGGGCTCCATGATGGTGTGGCTGTTCAATCCGACCGTGAATCATTAATTACCAAAGGTGCTTTGCCATCTGGAGTTAGTTTTACTCGCGAGAACCTTGAACCCCTTGCATCATCAGATGATGTAATCATCGAACGCGTTAGGGGAGCGGCTACTTCAGTTGCACACCTTGAAATCGCTGCCAATACCGAGCTTGCAGAGCCAATCTTCTTGGGGCGTTCTGCAGGAGCGCTAGACACAGCTGAGTTTTCACGTGTCCGTATAACTCTTGGTACCCACGCCGTAGCAACTGTAATTGTTGAAAATACAACAGATACAGTTTTGGCAGAGGATCTCGAGATCTATTGCGCACCTGGCTCAAACTTAAAGTTTGTAACTTTGCAGGAGTTTGAATCTAAATCTGTGTATACAGCCCGACACCATGCAGTAGTTGATAAGGATGCAACCTTTAAATCAATCACTGTCACAGTTGGTGGAGATGTTGTTCGAATTCTTCCAACCGTTGAATTCAAGGCACCAGGTGCATCTGCGGATCTATTGGGTGTTTACTTCGCAACAGCTGGTCAATTCTTTGAGCATCGCATGCATGTTGATCACGCAGTTCCACATGCTAAATCCAATGTTAATTACAAGGGAGCTTTAGCTGGCAAGGATGCACACACTGTATGGATCGGTGATGTATTGATCCGTGCCGCAGCTGAAGGTACAGATACTTACGAGCTCAACCGCAACTTATTGCTTAGCGATGGTGCACGCGCCGACTCTGTTCCAAATCTAGAAATTGAAACTGGTGAAATCATCGGAGCGGGCCACGCAAGCACAACTGGTCGTTTTGATGATGAGCAGCTGTTCTATTTGATGTCACGCGGTATCGCGATGGCAGATGCCCGTCGTCTGGTTGTTCGTGGTTTCTTTAATGAGATCGTTTCTGAAATTGGTAATGAAGAGGTTCAAAACCGAATCATGGATCGAATCGATGCAGAGCTAGAAAAGGCGGCGCACAATGGCTGATCTACTTCTAGACCAAATCGCAGAAGGTAAGCCGGTTCGTATCGAAAAGGATGGCAAGACGATTTGTGTTGCACGCGTTGGTGAAGAGATATTTGCAATTGCAGATACCTGCACCCACTCAGATGCATCCCTTTCCGAGGGAGATGTCACTGGATTCAAAATTGAGTGCTGGTTACATGGTGCTGAATTTGATCTTCGCACTGGTGAGGCTTTAACCCTTCCAGCAAATATTTCACTTGAAACGTATGCGGTATCAATCGACGGAAACGCCGTCACGGTAGAGATTTAGTAACGAGAGAAGAGAGAAAAAATGAGCACACTAGAAATCCGCAACCTGCAGGTATCGGTTGACACAGATAATGGAACGGTAGAGATCCTTAAGGGTGTCGATCTGACCATCAAGTCAGGCGAGACTCACGCAATCATGGGACCAAATGGTTCAGGTAAATCAACTCTTGCTTACTCAATCGCAGGACACCCTAAGTACACAATCACTGGTGGATCTGTAACTCTCGACGGCGTAGATGTTTTAGAGATGACAGTTGATGAGCGCGCTAAGGCTGGATTATTCCTTGCCATGCAATACCCAGTAGAGGTTCCAGGAGTTTCAGTTTCTAACTTCTTGCGCACCGCAGCAACCGCACTGCGTGGCGAGGCACCAAAGCTTCGTACATGGGTAGGAGAAGTTAAGGATGCAATGGAAGCACTCAACATGGATCCATCCTTTGCAACTCGTAATGTGAATGAGGGTTTCTCAGGTGGAGAAAAGAAGCGCCACGAAATTATGCAGCTGGAACTTCTAAAGCCAAAGATGGCAATCCTTGATGAGACAGATTCTGGTCTTGATGTTGATGCGCTTCGTATCGTTTCAGAGGGCGTAAATCGCGCGAAGGCTGCCAACAACCTTGGTGTCATTCTGATTACCCACTACACACGTATCTTGCGTTACATCCAACCTGACTTTGTGCATGTATTTGCAAATGGTCGCGTTGTTGAACAAGGTGGACCAGAGCTAGCTGAGAAGCTTGAAGCAAATGGTTACGCAGATTATGTGAGCAAGTAAGGACACATGAGTTTCAACGTCGCGAAGGTACGTCAGGATTTCCCAATCTTTGAACGTACTATTCGTGACGGCAAAAAGCTTGTTTATCTTGATAGTGGAGCAACTAGTCAAAAGCCACTCTCGGTCATTGAGACTGAAAGCAACTTCTACAAGTTCACCAACGCTGCTGTTCATCGTGGAGCTCATCAACTAGCTGAAGAGGCAACTGATGCTTACGAAGGTGCACGTTTAAAGGTTGCTAATTTCTTGGGCGCTAGAGAGGAGGAGATCGTATTTACCAAAAATGCGACTGAATCTCTCAACCTCGTTGCATATGCGATGGGTAATGCCGAGCTTGGATCGCGGTTTGCGTTAACCTCAAAGGATCAAATCGTTGTTACCGAGATGGAGCATCACGCTAATTTAATTCCTTGGCAACAACTTGCTGCACGAACAGGCGCAGAGCTTAAGTGGTTTGAGGTTACCCCCGAAGGACGTTTAGATCTTTCTGCTATTAACTCTGTTATTACCGAGAACACTAAGGTTGTTGCGCTCACCCATCAATCTAATGTTTTGGGAACTATTAATCCTTTGGAAGCAATTACCGCACGCGCACGAGAAGTTGGCGCGGTTGTTGTTCTAGATGCTTGCCAATCAGTTCCACACATGCCAATTGATGTTAAGAAACTTAATGTTGATTTTCTAGCCTTCTCTGGTCACAAGGCGTTAGGACCAACAGGTGTGGGTGTTTTGTGGAGTTCAGTTTTTGAAGAGCTACCGCCTTTTCTCTTTGGCGGTTCGATGATCGAAACTGTCACTATGACATCTGCGACCTGGGCACCTGCACCGCGTAAATTTGAAGCGGGTGTTCCTAACATGGCACAAGCCGTTGGTCTTGGTGCCGCCCTTGATTACTTAACTGAAATCGGAATGCAATCTATTTTTGACCATGAGGTTGAGCTAACAGGATATTTAATGAATGGCTTGCTACAGATTCCAGAGCTTTCGATTGTTGGTCCTCAAAACACCGATGCACGTGGCGGTTCTGTTTCATTTACCGTCGGTCAGATTCATCCACATGATTTAGGTCAGTATCTAGATAGTCAGGGAGTTGCGGTTCGAACCGGACATCACTGTGCCTGGCCGCTAACACGAAAGCTGGGAGTTCCTGCAACAACTCGAGCCTCTTTGTATCTATACAACGATGAATCTGATTGCGATGCATTATTTGCAGCGATCACCGGCGCACAGAAATACTTTTCGTAATGGAGCTAGATAGCCTTTATCAAGAAGTGATCCTGGATCACTACAAGCATCCGCTCAATAAGGGCTTGTCGGAAAATTACGGTGCGCAGGTTCATCATGTGAATCCAAGTTGCGGTGATGAGATCACTCTTAATGTGACAGCCATAGATGGAAAAATCAGCTCGATTACCTGGGATGGAGTTGGTTGCTCAATTTCTCAGGCAAGTGTTTCGATTGCAAGTGATTTATTGGTCAACAAGAGTTTTGCTGAAGCAGATGCGATTCTCAATGATTTCACCGAACTCATGCAGAGTAAGGGCACCAAAGAAGGTAACCCCGATGTCCTGGAAGATGCGGTGGCACTTGCTGGAGTATCCAAGTTCCCAGCGCGCATCAAGTGTGCATTGTTGGGATGGATGGCCTTTAAGGATGCAGCGGTTAGAATAGACACCACAACAGGGGGAGAGTAACAATGACTACTAGCGTTGATGATGTAACAGAGGCGATGAAGGATGTAGTTGATCCCGAGCTTGGTATCAATGTGGTCGACCTTGGACTTATCTACGATGTCATGGTTGATGAGGCCAACATCGCAATTCTCAACATGACTCTGACCTCTGCAGCATGTCCACTTCAAGATGTTATTGAAGATCAAACTCGCGCTGCGCTTGCTGGAATGACAACTGATGTAAAAATCAACTGGGTATGGATGCCACCTTGGGGTCCAGACAAGATTTCCGATGATGGAAGAGATCAGCTGCGCGCTCTCGGCTTTACCGTTTAATTATGTCGATGCATGCAGCGTGGATGACCCACCGCTCTATGACCGCAGATCCTTCAGTGAAGGAGCAAAAGCTTAAGCCAGGCACCGTTAAGAGAATCTTTTCCTTTGCGCGTCCCTACAGAACTAACATCTTCATCTATTTGGCTACGGTTGTTGTTGATGCGGGATTAGTCGTTGCCACCCCATTGCTTTTGAAGCGTTTAATTGATGAGGGTGTAATTCCAAAGGATCCATCTGTTGTTACGAATTTAGCGATTCTCGTTGGTTTGCTGGCGATTGCAGATGCTGGCTTTAATATGCTGGGCCGCTATTTTTCATCACGAATCGGAGAAGGTCTTATTTATGATCTTCGTTCACTAGTTTTTGCCCATGTTCAAAAGCAATCAATCGCCTTCTTTACCCGCACGCAAACTGGAGCCTTGATCTCCAGAATTAACTCTGATGTTATTGGCGCGCAACAAGCCTTTACCGCGACCTTGTCAGGTGTAGTCAGCAATGTTGTAAGTCTAGTTTTGGTCACAATCACGATGTTAATTCTCTCGTGGCAGATAACTATCTTTTCCCTCCTCTTGTTACCTGTATTTCTAATCCCAACCAAGTGGGTCGGGCGCAGATTGCAATCCTTAACCCGTGAATCCTTTGGTGTAAATGCCGAGATGTCGAGCACAATGACTGAGCGCTTCAATGTTTCAGGTGCGATGCTTGTTGCTTTGTACGGAGAACCAGATCGCGAGCGTGAATACTTCAGAAGTCGCGCACGTCGAGTTGCCGATATTGGAATAAAGATGGCGATGCTCAATCGTCTCTTTTTCATCGCACTTACCAGCGTTGCTGCTATTGCTACAGCTTTCGCTTACGGAATTGGTGGACACCTTGCGATTAAAGGTGGTGTCACCGTCGGAACACTGCTGGCAATTACCGCCTTGCTAGCCCGCTTATATGGTCCATTAACCGCCCTTTCCAATGTGCGTATTGATGTGATGACATCACTAGTTTCCTTTGAGCGGGTCTTTGAGGTTTTAGATTTAGAGCCAATGGTTAAGAGCCGTGACAATGCAATCGAACTTAAGACAACTGAACCGCGCATTGAGTTCAAAAATGTGAACTTTTCCTACCCGCGTGCAGAAGAGATCTCACTTGCATCCCTTGAATCTGCGGCGAAAGCTGAAACGGTCCAAAGCGGCCAGGTCTTAAAGGATCTTTCATTTGTTGCAGCACCCGGAACAATGACCGCGCTCGTTGGTCCATCCGGTGCAGGAAAGACAACTATCAGTGCGCTGTTGCCACGTCTCTATGATGTTACAGATGGTTCAATCTCTATCGATGGCCATGACATTCGAGATCTGACCCTTGAATCTTTGCGTGATTCCATTGGTGTTGTAATGCAGGATGCACATCTTTTCCACGAAACTATCGCCGAGAATCTTCGCTATGCAAAACAAGATGCAACTGAAGCAGAGATGATGCAGGCATGTAAATCAGCGCAAATTTGGGGTTTGATTGAATCGCTCCCAAATGGTTTAGAGACCATGGTCGGAGAGCGCGGACATCGACTATCTGGTGGCGAAAAACAACGTCTTGCGATTGCTCGTTTGCTGCTCAAATCTCCAGCTGTTGTTATCTTGGATGAGGCGACAGCGCACTTAGATTCTGAAAATGAGCAGCTAGTGCATGCAGCGTTGCAAACAGCGCTTAAAGGTCGCACCAGCATTGTTATTGCTCACCGTTTAAGTACCGTCAGAGATGCTGATCAAATTCTTGTATTGGAAAAAGGTGCGATCGTTGAACGAGGCACCCACGATGAATTAGTAGCTAAGGGTGGTCTGTATTCGGAGCTGTATAACCGTCAGGATTTAACGGGTACGTCTAATTAAGAAACGTCCATAGATAACCAATCCACCAAAAAACAGCCATTGCAAGGCGTAAGCCATGTGCGGTCCATCGCTCAGCGATGGCAGTTGGGCTGTAACCGCAGGCGTTAAGGATGGCTCTGAACCACTTAACAAATCCAGATAATACTTTTCCGTATTCAACTGCGATTGTGCATTGAGTTCAGAGACTAAATCTTCACCTGATCCAGGCAGTGCAAAAAATGAACCACGGGGGAGAGAAGAGTCCAATCTAAATCGGCCAGTGATAGTTACTTCACCCACTGGAACGCTGGTGACTTCTGGTGGAGTTGTTGCTGTAGCCCCGGCTTGTACCCATCCTCGGTCTACCCAAAACCTTTCTCCAGAAGTGCTGGTAAACAAGGTCAGCACCTCGTAGCCATACTTTCCTTCTGAGTATCGATTACGCAAAAGAATTTGCTTTTTCTCATCAAAGCTTCCGGTAGTGACAATGCTCTGCCACTCATTGTTAGCTAATTCAGAATCTAATTGGTCAAGAACAATCGCATCTCGAGCAATTCGTTCTTCAATGATTGTATTGCGGGCGTGACGATCGACGCCGCGGTGATACTGCCATTGTGCAGCCCACACGCATATAACAATGAGCCCTAAGGCAACTAAAGTTTTTAAGAATGACCAGGGCTCTTTGCCCTTATTGTCTACAGACATGAATTAATCGAGTGCTAGCGGCTTGTCTTCTACGATGTCTGCTCCGCGAGAGATTGTTTCGCGGCCGGCATTTGCAATCACAACTGCAAAGTAAGGAAGAGTAACCGCACCTGCTAGCGCAAACCAGCGATAAGGACTTGGCAAAATTACAGTCAACACAAAGCAGGCGGTACGAATCATCATAGAAATGAAGTAACGCTTTTGGCGGCCAGCCTGATCACGTGTCAGCGCATTTTGTGCGCTCGTGATGTCGAAAATCTTCTTTTCTTTAGCCATGGAGCAAGAGTAACGCTCGGCGCGCACCTTCGCTTCTTTTGAATACTCCGAGGTAGCAGGTAGGTTCTAGGTATGAGTTCAATCGCGCTTGTCACTGGCGGAAACCGCGGAATTGGTTTAGCAATCGCTCAATCTCTGCAAAAGGCGGGTCACGATGTAGTCGTCACCTATCGAACAGGATCTGCCCCCGCTGGCTTCAAATCGGTTCAGATGGATGTGACCAGCACCGAGAGCGTGGATGCAGGGTTTGCATCGATCGAAGAACAGTGGGGAATGCCTGAGATTGTTGTTGCAAACGCCGGAATCACTAAAGATGGATTAGTAATGCGAATGAGCGATGAGGATTTTGAATCAGTTATCGATGCAAATCTAACTGGGGCATTCCGCGTTGCCCGTCGAGCCACCAAGGGTCTGCTCAAATTGAAGCGCGGACGTTTAATCTTCGTTGGTTCTGTAGTTGGCGCACTCGGTTCTGCCGGACAGGTGAATTACTCATCATCAAAATCTGGATTAGTCGGAATGGCTCGCTCCTTTGCCCGCGAATTAGGAAGCCGCGGAATTACCGCAAATGTCATTGCACCTGGTTTTGTAGAAACAGATATGACAGCAACCCTGGATGAAAAGCGCCGTAATGAAATTGCAGCTTCAGTTCCACTTGGTCGCTTCTGTTCTGCTGAAGAAATCGCCGATGTCGTAACCTTTATCGCATCACCACAAGCAAGTTACATCTCTGGTGCATTAATCCCGGTAGATGGCGGATTAGGAATGGGACACTAAATGGGAATCCTCGAAGGCAAAAAGATCCTGGTAACGGGTGTATTAACCGATGCCTCAATTGCATTTCATATCGCTCGCTTGGCACAGGAGCAAGGTGCCGAGGTAATTCTGACTGGATTTGGTCGCGGCTTGTCTCTCACAACCCGCATTGCAGGTCGTTTACCAAATCCTTGTCCTGTCATTGAACTTGATGTAACAAGTGATTCAGATTTAGCGGCGCTGGAATCTCGAGTACGTGAACACTTCCCACAAGGTTTAGATGGTGTAGTTCACTCAATTGGTTTTGCTCCAGAGGCCGCTCTTGGTGGTAACTTTCTCAATACCCAATGGGAAGATGTTGCAACCGCGGTTCAAGTCTCTGCTTACTCACTTAAATCATTAACAATGGCTGCCCGTCCATTATTTACAGATGGTGGATCAGTTGTTGGTTTAGATTTTGATGGTCAGGTCGCCTGGCCAAAGTATGACTGGATGGGTGTGGCAAAGGCTGCGTTAGAAGCGACCTCTCGCTATCTTGCACGTGATCTCGGAGCTGAAAATATTCGCATCAACCTTGTTGCTGCAGGTCCGATTAAAACTATTGCCGCAAAATCGATTCCTGATTTTGAACGTTTTGAGCATTTATGGGATGAGAGATCGCCATTGCATTGGGATGTGAATGATCCCGTTCCAGCTGCCCAAGCAGCGGTCGCCTTGCTCTCGGATTGGTTCCCAAAGACCACTGCGGAGATCATCCATGTTGATGGTGGCTTCCACGCTATGGGCGGGTAACCCACGCTCAATTTCCCCTTTTGACCCCTGTACGGGTAACCTTTGCTCCAGACCAGTGGTGTAACAACCACTGCAAGAGGAGTTACCGCTCCCACCTTCATCGCCACTAGTGCGAGCTGGTTTGTCGGATAAGAGAAGTATTTCTCTTGCCCTTGCGGTTTTCTTTTGCAGCGCTGTTACACCAAAGCGTTAACGAACCGAAGGAGCACAAAGTCAGCACTGAACCACGCATCAATGATCGAATTCGCACACCCCAAATTCGTTTGATCGGTTACACCGGTGAGCAAGTTGGAGTTGTCGATATCGATACAGCGTTAAAGATGGCAGATGAAGTTGGTCTCGACCTAGTTGAGATCGCACCAGAAGCTAATCCACCTGTTTGCAAGATCATGGACTTCGGAAAGTACAAGTACGAAGTTGCACAGAAGGCACGGGAAGCGCGACAGAACCAGACCCACATTGTGGTGAAGGAGGTGCGTTTGACACCAAAGATCGAAAATCACGATTACGAAACAAAGCGTAGTCAGGTTGAGAAGTTTCTTAAGGGTGGCGACAAGGTAAAGGTGACAATGAAGTTCCGTGGCCGCGAACAAACGCGTCCTGAGTTGGGTTACAAGATGTTGCAACGTCTTGCAGAAGATATTGCAGAGGTCGGTTTTGTTGAGTTCGCTCCTAAGCAAGAGGGACGAAACATGACGATGGTTCTTGGACCAACGAAGAAGAAGACAGAAGCAGTTGCAGAAGCAAAGGCAGCACGCAAGGCGAAAGCTGAAGCAGCTGCAGAGACAACGGAGTAAGGGAGCATAACCATGCCAAAGATGAAAACACATAGCGGTGCGAAGAAGACCTTCCGCATCACAGGTTCTGGAAAGGTTATGCACGAGCGCGCTGGAAAGCGCCACTTGCTCGAGCACAAATCTTCACGAGTAACACGTCGTCTATCGACAGAGTCAGCTGCAAAGCCAACTGTCGCAGTCACCGCCAAGCGCATGCTTGGTTTGAAGTAAGGAGCGGGTTAAATGAGAGTAAAGCGCGGAGTACACGCAGCGAAGAAGCGTCGCACAACTCTTGAACGTGCCAGCGGATACCGCGGACAACGTTCACGTCTTTTCACAAAGGCGAAGGAGCAAGTTACGCACTCAATGGTTTATGCATTTAATGACCGTAAAGATAAGAAGGGCGATTTCCGTCGCCTATGGATCCAGCGCATTAACGCTGGTTGCCGCGAACACGGTCTTACATACAACCGCTTCATCCAGGGCCTTAAGGCTTCAGGTGTTGAGGTTGATCGTCGTGTTCTTTCAGATATGGCGACAAATGATCCTGCAACATTCAAGACACTTGTTGATGTAGCTCGCAAGAGCCTTGCAGCACTCTAAGTTCCAATAATGATTGAGAGCCTTAACTCGCCACATATTGCGCGAGTTAAGGCTCTTATTGGTTCTAGAGGAGTCAAGGAGAGAAAGAACGCTGGTCAATTTGTTGCGGAAGGTTTGCAATGTGCACGTGAGGCCCTTGTTGCAAAGAGTGGCCCACAAGTAGAAACAGTTTACTTAACAGCTAATGGTCGTTCTAAGGCTGAAGAGATCGCAAATCTATCGCAATTCAATACCGTTGATGTTAGCGATGAAGTCATGAAACAAATGTCAGAGACAATTACTCCGCAGGGAATAATCGCTATCTGCACCATTCCCGATACCCAGCTAGATTCAATAGCGCTCAACGGTTCACGAAAATTTATTTACTTGTCTGAGGTACAAGATCCAGGAAATGCTGGAACCATTCTTCGTTCAGCGGATGCATTTGGCATGGATGCGGTTATCACTTCTCCTGGCAGCGTTGATATGTACTCTCCAAAGGTTGTACGCAGTACCGCTGGATCACTGTGGCACATTCCAGTGTTTCAATCAGTTGCAATCGATGAATTGATTAATAAAGGGGTTCATGGATTCTCGCTGGGAGCAACAGGTAGCAAAAGCTTGAATGAATACACATCAACAGGTGACACAGTTGCGATCTTTGGTAATGAATCAAGGGGACTCTCAACGAGCAACAATCTCAGTGGCATCGAGACAGTAAATATCCCTATGCCGGGCAATGCAGAAAGCCTCAATTTGTCCGCTGCTGCCTCGATTGTTATGTATCACCTATCAAATATGCCGCGTTAATAAAGCAGTTCCCGATAGAGTTCTCCCCATGCGCGTTGAGGAGATTTCGACTTGGGTTGAAGATGCCCGAAAGGCTTTCGCCTCCGCCACAGATCTAGATTCACTGAAAGCGGCACGACTTGCTCATGCTGGTGACAAATCTCCAATCGCATTGGCCTCTCGTGGTCTTGGATCCCTATCACCTGAAGATAAAGCCTCTTTTGGAAAGGTTATTGGTGAGGCCAAAGCTGCTATCGCTCAATCCCTTGCCGATGCGACCGCGGTATTAGAGGCAGAACGGGATCGAAAAGTTTTGTTGGAAGAGGTTGTTGATATCACCTTGCCGGTAAATCGTTCTCATCGCGGCGGGTTACATCCGATTTCAATCATCAAAAATGAGGTATCAGATTTCTTTATCGAACAAGGCTTTGCGGTTGAAGAGGGTCCTGAACTTGAATCTGGTTGGTTGAACTTTGATGCGCTCAATATTCCCGCCGATCACCCTGCGCGCACTATGCAGGATACATTTTTCATCGAGCCAGTTGAATCTGGAATGGTGTTACGTACCCACACATCACCTGTTCAGATTCGCACCATGCTCACACAACAACCACCGATTTATGTGGTGTGCCCAGGGCGTACATTCCGCGCAGATGAGTTAGATGCAACGCATAGCCCTGTGTTCCACCAGGTTGAAGGCCTTGTTATCGATAAGGGAATCACAATGGCCCACCTCAAGGGCACCCTTGATAACTTCGCACGTCACATGTTTGGTCCAGATGTAACTACTCGTTTGCGTCCATCCTTTTTCCCATTTACTGAACCAAGCGCCGAAGTAGATATTTTCTTTAACAATCGCTGGATCGAATGGGGCGGTTGCGGAATGGTCAATCCAAAGGTTTTAGCTACCTGTGGAATTGATACAAATGTGTATAGCGGCTTTGCCTTCGGTATGGGTCTTGAACGAACTCTTATGGTTCGTCATGGAATTACAGATATGCATGACATCGTAGAAGGCGATCTACGTTTCACACGACAGTTTGGAGTTGGCCTGTAATGCGCGCTCCTTTATCGTGGATCAAAGAGTTTGTAGATATCCCAGCATCAGTTACAGCTGAACAAATCTCTGACGGGCTTATTCGTGTTGGTTTTGAGGTTGAAGAGATCATCAAGCAGGGTGCGGATTTAACAGGGCCACTGAAGTTTGCCAAGGTGCTTTCTATTGAAGAGATCACTGAGTTCAAAAAGCCAATTCGCTATGTGGGCCTTGATTGTGGCGAGGGTGAAACCCGTTATGTTATTTGCGGCGCGACCAATTTTGCAGTGGGGGATTTAGTAGTAGCTGCGCTACCGGGAGCGGTTCTTCCTGGTGATTTCAAAATCGGTGCACGTGAAACCTATGGCAAGACTTCAAATGGAATGATTTGTTCAGCACGTGAGCTTGGAATTAGCGATGATCATGCTGGCATTATGGTTTTTGCTGAAGGCGAAGTTACGATCGGTGCAGATGCGATTGAAGAGCTACAGATAAATGATGTTATTTTCGATGTGGCGGTTAATCCTGATCGAGGATATGCGTTGAGCATTCGTGGAATCGCACGTGAAATAGCTGGATCCCTTGACTTAAAGTTCACTGATCCAGTCGATGCGTTGCGCAACCTGAAATTTGAAGAAACCGGCAAAGGTGTACCAGCAAAGATCGCCGATAAATCAACAGCATCGGTTTTCTACCTACGCACTCTTTCAAACTTTGATCCTAAGGCGACAACACCAATCTGGATGCGACGACGAATTGAAAAAATGGGAATGCGTTCTATCTCCTTGGTTGTAGATGTCACCAACTATGTAATGCTGGAACTTGGACAGCCATTGCACGCCTTTGATAAATCAAAGATCAAGGGTGGTCTAACTATTAAGCGCGCAGCCACCGTTCAAAAGTTTAAAACTTTAGATGGAGTAGAGCGCACCTTGGATCCCGATGATTTGATGGTCTGTGATGATGAGCAACCATTAGCTCTCGCTGGCACGATGGGCGGTCTCTCTTCAGAGATAACTGAGACCACAACAGATATTGCACTCGAGGCGGTTCGTTTTGATCCAACATGCGTTGCTAAGAACTCACGCCGACACAAGCTTTCATCTGAAGCATCTCGTCGATTAGAGCGCAGCGTTGATCCATCACTCGCAGAGTTTGCTTCAGCCCGTTTTGTTCAGCTGCTAACGGCGCACAGCTCGGCGCAACATGTCGCAACAGTTGTAGATGGCGCACCTATTTTCGCCCCAACCGTCACTATTGATCCAGCGTATATCTCCAAAATTCTGGGCTTTGAAGTTCCAGCGGCAAAGGTTGCTAAAGTGCTTCGCGTTATTGGCTGCGATGTTGATGAGAAGAGCTTCGCCATCGATCCTCCTTCATGGCGTTCAGATCTATTGACTCCAGCTGATTTCACTGAAGAAGTTGCTCGCATGATCGGTTATGACAAGATCCCTTCAGTTCTTCCTCCACGTCCATTACATGCGACTTTGACACCAGCACAGCAGCGTCGTCGTGCCATTGCAACAATGCTGGCAAGTCGAGGATTGGCAGAGGTTCAAACCTTCCCATTTACCAATCAAGCAACAATTGATTCAATGGGCTTTGTTGGTGAGCGAGCTTCAACATACAAGGTTGCAAACCCAATGTCTGAAGAATTTCCATTGATGCGGGTACATCTAGTTCCGGGTTTGATTGAGGTCGCACAGCGAAATATCAGCCGAGGTGCAAAGGACTTCGCAATCTTTGAAATGGGCTCGATCTTCCGTAGTTCACAGAAGTTAGTACCGGCGGTTTCACCAGATCTTTCAAAGCGTCCCGATCAAAAAATCATCGATGAAATCTTTTCATCTGTTCCAACTCAGGGGTATCACGTTGCTGGCTTGCTTGTTGGAAAGACTGAGAATGAAAATTGGCAGGGTAAGGCCCGTGCCTATAACTGGCAGGATGCGATCGCCTTCGCCCAAGATATTTTGCAGCTATGTAACCTCGAATGGAGCGTTGCTCGTTCCGATCTAGCCCCATGGCATCCTGGACGTTGCGCTGAATTGATCGTCAACGGTAAAGCGGTTGCACACGCCGGTGAACTTCATCCTCGCATCATCGCCGCGTATGGATTACCAGAACGCTCCGTTGCATTTGCCGTTGCATTAAACGCACTTCCTGAGTCATCGCTAGTCCGTCCAACAACTGTCGGAACAATGCCAGCGGCGGTGCAAGATGTTGCATTGATTGTTGACGCAATTGTGAGCGCCGCTGATCTCCAGGCGGCTTTGCGTGAAGGTGCCGGCGAACTTCTTGAATCCATCACCCTTTTTGATCGTTACGACAAAATTGGCGATGGAAAGATCTCTTTAGCCTTCACCTTGGTCTTCCGTGCCTCTGATCGCACACTTACAGGCGAAGAGGTCTCAGCTATGCGTGAAGCAGCGACCGCACAGGCAGCGGCAAAGTTCGGAGCTGTTGTCCGTACCGCATAATTATGCATAAGATTGCATAATTATAGATTATCCCTTATCCTAGACCCATGAAAACAGCGGTCATTGGTGCAAGCGGCTATGCCGGCGGAGAGTTACTCAGACTTTTGGCGACGCATCCAGTCTTTGAGGTAGCAGTTGTAAGCGCACACTCAAATGCAGGGGAGC
>Ga0208787_1000201_pt1 | contig 30173 bp, 25 predicted proteins | sample Wag4_2014_7_11_FD_187362 | JGI IMG/M metagenome (GOLD analysis project Ga0208787, IMG submission 187362) | Fresh water microbial communities from Ohio, USA - Utica-2 Time Series HT 2014_7_11 (SPAdes) (version 2) | ecosystem: Environmental > Aquatic > Freshwater > Water tank | place: USA: Ohio...
CTCCGAAGCGTTGATCATCGTCTTGAGCAAGGCCTCGAAGGCCTGCCGAACTGGCCCAGGCCGGGCCGACCGAATCAGCATGCCGCCGTACCGCGCTGGTTGTGCAAAAAAGGCGCAGAGCGCCAGAGACTCTGGCGTCAGGGCCTGGGCAGTCATGGAATCAAGGTCGCCAGTGCGCGGGCAACCCTCTCGTTGCCGGTGGTCTCATCAAGGACGTCACGACGCAGGCGGTGACGCAGCACCATAGGAGCCACCGCCTTGAGATGCTCGAGGGTGACCTGACGGGCGCCATTTAGTGCAGCCATGGCTCGCGAGGCGCGCATCAATGCCAGCTCACCACGCAGACCGTCGGTATTGAGAGAAAGACACAATCCAGCAGCCTTCTCAAGCAAACCATCCGGTACCTTGACCTTGTCTAGCTGCCGACGAGCCTGAGTGATTTTGCGTTGAAGGGCTTGCTGGGCTTGGTCATAAGAGGCCACGAAAGCCATAGGGTCCCGGTCGTAGGCCTCTCGACGTCGCACAACCTCGATGCGCTCTGATAAGACCTGAGGGGTGGTGACTTCAACGGCCAGACCGAAACGATCCAGCAATTGAGGTCGTAGCTCGCCCTCCTCCGGATTTCCGCTGCCCACCAAGACAAAGGCAGCAGGATGGACCATGCTCAGACCATCTCGCTCTACTCGATTCTCACCACTGGCGGCCACGTCGATCAGCAGGTCCACGAGATGGTCTTCCAACAGGTTGATCTCATCAACGTATAGAAAACCTCGGTTCGCACGCGCCAACAGGCCCGGCTCAAAGACACGGCGGCCGGCCACCATCAACTGCTCAAGACTCAGGCCACCGACGATGCTTTCCTCGCTGGCCCCCAGGGGCAAGTCCACGACAGGAACTGGGCGCTTGGTTTTAGACTTGATCTGGCAGCCCCCTGCGCACAAGCCGGCTGCGGCCTGAGGGTCGCAGGCGTATGAACAACCGGACACCACAGAAATCTCTGGCAAGACGGCCGCCAACGCCCGAACGGCGGTGGATTTACCGGTGCCTCTCTGACCGAGAATCAGCACGCCACCGATCTGGGGGTCCACGGCCGCCATGAGCAGGCCGAGTTGCATGTCCTCTTGGCTAACCAAGGCGGTGAAGGGATAGGCAGGACGGGTCATGGGGTGACTGTGCCGCTTGACGTCAAAAGAGTCAAACGAAACTGACACTCATGGGAATCTGCTTGAGCAGATGGTAGCGGGGGTAGGCTGAGCGGGAATCTGCGAAAGCAGATGGTAGCGGGGGTAGGCTGAGCGGGAATCTGCGAAAGCAGATGGTAGCGGGGGTAGGATTTGAACCTACGACCTTCGGGTTATGAGCCCGACGAGCTGCCAGACTGCTCCACCCCGCGTCGAAGAACTGGAGAGTATACATGAAGTTTTGTTCGAGTTGCGGACATGCCATCAAAAAGCTGGTGCCAGCCGATGACAACCGAACCCGCTCGGTCTGCACCAAGTGTCAGACGATTCACTATGAAAACCCAAGGCTGATCTTGGGGACACTGAGCACCTGGCAGGACCAGATCCTGCTGTGCCGCCGCGCAATCGACCCTCGGTCTGGTTACTGGACACTGCCGGCGGGCTTTATGGAAATTGGAGAGTCCACGGAGGCGGGTGCCAAACGAGAGACGCTAGAGGAGGCCGGCGCCGAGGTAGAGATTCATGATCTGTTTGCGGTCTTCGACATCCCGCATGTTGAACAAGTCCACCTGTTCTTTCGGGCAGCCATGACTAGCCCCCATCTCGCACCTGGCGTCGAAAGCCTGGAGGCGCGGCTCTTTCAAGCCAAGGACATCCCATGGGACGACCTGGCCTTTGAATCCGTTCGACAGGCCCTACAACTGCACCTAGAAGACCTGTCCATGGGAACCCATCGACTTCATCGACTGCAACTGCCCAAGATGGGGTGGTAGCCAGGCACGCACGGTCCACCAACATGCACAAGGACTCTCGACCACCACTGGCCTGGGTGGGTCCCCTGGATGACTTTCCACCGAGTCATCAAGCCTGGACAGATGAACAAGGTGCCAACGGCTTGTTGGCGGTTGGCAGCAGCCTCACAACAGACCTTCTCATGAGGGCCTACCGACGAGGCATCTTTCCCTGGTCTTCCTCCGCCGAGCCAGTGCTCTGGTGGACACCAGATCCCCGCATGGTCCTGCAGGTGGATAACTTTAGATGCCATCGCTCTATTCGACAGGCCGCCAAACAGTTCGCCCAGCAGGGCCTGGACATTTGCTTTGACCTGGATTTTGGAGAGGTCATGTCAGCCTGCGCGCAGCCACGCGGGGACCAGGCTGGCACCTGGATCACGGACCCCATCCATCAGGCCTACCTGGGACTGCATCGGATGGGCCTAGCCCACTGCGTGGGCCTGTATGAGGGGCAAAGGCTGTTGGCGGGGCTTTACTTTGTTAATCTCGGGGCCATGGTCTTTGGAGAGAGTATGTTTACCCGAGTCAGCAACGGCTCAAAAGTCTGCCTCGCCGCCCTGGTTCATGCCTGTCAACAGGCCGGGGTGGCGCTCATCGACTGCCAGCAGGAGACCGAGCACTTGGCAAGCCTTGGTGCTGCGCCCGTGACCCGGGCTGAGTTTGAGCATCACTTGCAGCAGACCGTAGCAGCCGATCCAGTGGCCTGGCCAACCAAGGCCTATGACTGGTCTGCCCTCACCCATCGCGGGACATCGCATGGCTGACCTCAACGACCTGCCCATGAGCCGGCTGCAGTTCTATGTCACTGCGCCCTATCCGTGCAGCTATCTACCGGGACGGCGGGCCAGGTCCCAGGTTGCTACGCCCAATTACTTGATCACAGGACCGGTCTATGGGGATCTGGTCCAACTTGGTTTTCGACGCAGTGGTCACTTTGCCTATCGGCCTTATTGTGACCACTGCCGAGCCTGTCGCCCGATTCGGCTCGAGGTCGCCGCATTCCGTCCTTCCAGAACCCAAAAGAAAATCTACCGGCGACTTTCCGGGCGACTGACCGCCCGCAAAGAGCCGCTGGCCTTTCAGCCCGAACACTACGACCTCTACCTGCGCTACCAGGCCAGCCGTCACGCCGGTGGCGGCATGGATCAAGACAGCAAAGATCAGTACGCCCAATTTCTATTACAAAGTCGAGTCGATACCCAGTTGGTCGCGTTTTACGATGCCCAGCAACACCTGGTGATGGTCTCGATCATCGATGTGCTGCCCGAGGGACTGTCGGCGGTTTACACCTTCTACGATCCCGGTCTCGAGCAATCCTCTCTTGGAACTTACGGGATTCTCTGGCAGATCGCCCAATGCCAACAAATGGGACTGCCGCATGTCTACCTGGGCTACTGGATCGAAGCCAGCCCCAAGATGGCCTACAAGGCTAATTTCCAACCAGCAGAGGTCTTGATTGAGGGGTCCTGGCGTGCACTCAGACCACTCACCGATATTCATCCGAATGCCTAAGACTGCACTTGCCTTTAAGGCCTACCCATTGGCCAGACGGTTTCTGTTTTCCTTGGATCCGGAGACTGCTCATGAACTGAGCCTCTCAGGACTCGACTTTGCCCACCGTTGGCTCGGTGGACTCTTGCCAGCGGCGCGCCCCATCCCAACGTCAAGTCCAGTGGAGCTGGCAGGTCTGCGATTCCCAAACCGGGTCGGTCTGGCCGCGGGTCTCGACAAAAACGCCGCCCACATCGATGGCCTGTCTCGATTTGGCTTTGGGTTTATCGAAGTGGGGACCGTCACACCAGAGGCGCAGCCCGGCAATCCCAAACCGCGTCTTTTTCGACTGCCAGAAGCCAAGGCCCTGATCAACCGCTTCGGCTTCAACAACCAGGGGCTATCGGCCTTCATCACCAACGTTGCACGGTCCGAGTGGGTCCGGGATCGGCGAGGCGTCTTGGGTCTCAACATTGGCAAAAATGCCAAGACTCCCATCGAGCAGGCCGCGGATGACTACCTCAAGGGTCTGACCGCCGTCTATCCTTGGGCCGACTACGTCACCGTCAACATCTCCTCGCCCAATACCAAGAACCTGCGCGACCTACAGAATGAACAGGCCTTGGAGGCCCTGCTGGATCGGCTCAAACAGGCGCAGGCTCGGTTGGCTCAACAGCATGCCAAGGCAGTGCCACTCTTTCTCAAGATCGCCCCCGATATGGACGAGACCGCCCTGGGGCAATTGATCGAGGTGGTCCGAAGCAAACAAATCGATGGCCTGATTGCCACCAACACCACGCTAGACCGAAGCCTGGTTCGGGGTCTGCGACATGCCTCCGAGACGGGTGGCCTATCGGGCCAGCCAGTCCACCTGCGGAGCCTTCAGACCGTGCGGCAGCTCCGACAAGAACTGGGGCCGCACTTTCCAATTATTGGCGTCGGCGGCATCCTGTCGGCCGCCGATGGCCTGGCCATGCGTGAAGCTGGCGCAGACCTGGTTCAGGTGTACACAGGCCTGATTTACCGTGGACCCGCCTTGGTTACCGCGTTAGCCGAGCGCCTGGCCAGATAAGAGGCGTACTGCTGGGAGAAAGTCTTGCCGCGCGGACTTGGCATGTCACGGTAGGCGCTCCAGCTCTTCACCAAAGGCAACTGGCGAATCAAGTGGCGACGGCCTCCCATCAGCCTTAAGATCACGCTCGCCATGCCGTAAACGGTGCGATAGAGGGCCGGTCTGGCCGCCGCAAAGGCCCAAATCCCCAGCAGGGCCCGCTCCGTCCAGGGACGCAGGTGCCGCTCAAACTGCTTCTCTCTGAGCTTGCGCAACAGATCAGGCAGGGGAATCTTGACGGGGCACACCACATGGCACTCACCGCATAACGTAGCGGCCTGCGGCAAGTCCAGCGATTTCTCAATACCCGCATAGGCTGGTGTCAGCACGGAGCCCATGGGCCCAGGGTAGACCCAGCCATAGGCATGGCCCCCAATCTTTTGGTAGACCGGGCAATGGTTCATACAGGCTCCACATCGAATACACCGGAGCATCTCTTGAAAGGCACCACCCAGAAGACTCGATCGACCACCATCGACCAGCACAAAATACAAATGGTCAGGGCCATCGGTTTCACCGGAGGCACGAGTGCCTGTCAGAAGACTGATGTAATTGGAGATGGACTGACCAGTCGCTGAACGGGTCAGCAGCCTGGCGATGGTGGCGAAGTCCTCTAGCGTTGGCAGCACCTTCTCAATGCCCGTCACCACCACATGCACCTTAGGCATGATGGTGCACATGCCCTCGTTGCCCTCATTGGTGACCAAGGCGACCGAGCCAGTCTCGGCAATCACGAAGTTGCCACCAGTGACGCCCATGTCTGACCGAAGAAACTTTGGCCTGAGCTGCTCCCTGGCCTCGCGGGTGAGCTGAGGAATGTCGGTGAGCTTGGGTTTTTGATGAACCTTGGAAAAGAGCTCTGAGATCTCTTCTTTGTCCTTGTGTATCACCGGCGCAATGATGTGACTGGGGGGTTCGTTGTCGTTGATCTGGAGAATGTATTCGCCCAGATCGGTCTCGACAGGCTCTACACCGGCCTCGCGCAGGGCCGCGTTCAAGGCCATTTCTTCGGAGACCATCGACTTGGACTTGGTCACCGTCTTGACCTGGTGCTCCTTGGCAATCTGAACAACCAAATCCGACGCCTGAGCAGCAGACTCCGCGTAGAGCACCTTGGCTCCGCGAGCCGTGGCCTGCTGCTCAAAGATTTCCAGCCACAGGTCAAGGTTCTCAATCGCACGGTTGCGACGCTCCACAGCTGCGTCGCGAGTCGCCTCAAAATCAATCTCAGTGATGGTCGCCGCACGGGCGGTCACGAACTTTTCGGCCAGACGGCGCAGATTTTTCTGCAGTCGGACATCGGCCAGCTTCTCACCGGCCCTGGCCTGAAAATGCATGGACTGGACTTGCATCAGCGCGGCTCCTTGGAGGATCCTTGGTCTAAGTGACCAGCCAAGACCTCGGCGACGTGCAAGACCTGCGTCTTGTCGTCACCCAGTCGCCTCAGCCGGCCCTCGATGTTGAGCATGCAGCCCAGATCACCTAGAACGACGGCCTGGGCGCCAGTGGCCTGAATGTTGGAAATCTTCTCGTCCACGATGGCAGAGGAGACATCGCCATATTTCAGAGAGAAGGTGCCGCCAAACCCACAGCAGGCTCGAGCCTGCTTCATCTCTTTGATCTCAATGCCAGGGATGGATTTCAAAAGGGCTCTCGGCTGCTCACAGACCCCCAACTCCCGCAGGCCGCTGCAGCTGTCGTGATAAGTGACACAGCCTTGCGCCAGACCTGGCACCTGCTGCAGGCCAGCCACTGAGTGCAAAAAGTCAGTGAGTTCGTACACCCGAGGTGCCAGGCGCCCCATTCGTTGCTTGAGGTTGGGATCGTCTGAGAAGAGGTCTGGGTAATGCACCTTGATCATGCCGCCGCAGGAGCCGGATGGGATGACCACATAGTCATAGCCTTCAAGCTGATCCAAGACCCTCTCCGCCAGGCGGTGGGCTGCCTGACGGTCGCCGCTGTTGTAGGCCGGCTGACCACAGCAGGTCTGATCTGGCGGCACGACCACTTCGCAGCCGGCGTGCTCCAGCAAGGTCATCGCCGCAAACCCGATCTCGGGTCGCATCAGATCCACCAAACAGGTCACGAACAGGGCGACCCGGCTACCAGGTTTTAAGGCGCTGACTGCAGACATTCTTGTCATCCCTTTGTAAACTTACATTCTGCCATTTCAACTGGCGAAATTGAATTCCAAAAAAAACATGCAGCCAAACGCCGCCAAACTGACCCTTGCACCGCCCATCACCAGCCCCAAGCCGGCTATTCAGGTCATTGAACGCATGAATGCCCTGCTGGACGCACTGGCCCAGCAGTCGGAGCCGGTCAGCCTGAAGTCCCTGTCCCAGACCACCGGGCTGCATGCCTCGACCGCACACCGAATTCTGAATGATCTTGTGCTGGCTCGCATGGTGGACCGGACCGAGCCTGGGCTTTATCAACTGGGCATGCGGCTGCTGGAGCTGGGTAACTTGGTCAAGGCCAGGCTCAACGTTCGAGACGCGGCCGCCGTGCCTATGCGAGACCTGCACCGACTCACTGGGGAGACCATCAACCTGTCGGTCCGACAGGGCGATGAGATTGTCTACATTGAACGGGCGGTGAGTGAACGCTCCGGCATGCAGGTGGTTCGTGCCATTGGTGGCCGCGCACCCCTGCACCTGACCTCCACCGGCAAGCTTTTCCTGGCTGCTGACGACAAGAAGTCTGTCCGCTCCTATGGCATGAGGACCGGCTTGGCTGGTCAGACCAAAAACAGCATCACCGAATTGGGCCGTCTGGAGCGAGAGCTCGATGAGGTGCGGACCAAAGGCTTTGCCCGAGACAATGAAGAACTGGAACTGGGGGTACGGTGTATTGCAGCAGCGATCAGAGACGATGCTGGCCGTCTGGTGGCTGGCTTGTCAATCTCCGCCCCCGCTGACCGAGCCAATGATGGCTGGCTGTCAGCCCTGGAGAGCACAGCCAAAGAAATTTCGGCGGCGCTGGGCTACGAAGCGGAAGAACTGGCAGGCGCTAACACGCGAGCCTGAGGCGCAGCCCGATCACCAGCCCGGTTGGATTTGGGGTTCTCGGCCTGCTGAATCAGCCAACGGCGAATCCTCTCGGCATCCCGCAGGCGCTGGGTTTTACCCTGGGCATCGAGCATCACCATGATGACGGGCCGATCCTCAACCTCCGCCTGCATCACCAGGCATCGACCGGCCTCCTTGATGAAGCCTGTCTTGGAGAGGCCCAGCTCCCAGCGGTCGCCTCGAGCCAAGGCATTGGAATTCATGTACTGCTGTGACCGCCCCCCCACTCTGACGATCAGGTTCTTGGCCGTCGAAAACTCTCGGATCTCGGAGACCTGATGGGCCTCTTCAACCAGACGAACCAAGTCACGCGGACTCGAGACGTTGCCCGCGTTCAGGCCGGTTGGTTCAACGAATTTCGAATCCTTCATGCCCAACTGAACAGCCTTGATATTCATCGCTTCGACGAAGGCGGGCATACCCCCCGGGTAAGTCCGCCCCAGTGCATGGGCCGCACGATTTTCTGAGGACATCAGGGCCAGGTGCATGACCTGCGCACGGGTGAGCTGCGTGCCCACCTTTAGGCGTGACTTGGAATACTTCTCCAAATCTGCGTCTTCCTGGGTGATGAGAATCTTCTCATCCATGGGCAACTCTGCCTCAGCAACGACCAAGGCGGTCATGAGCTTGGTGATGGAGGCAATCGGCAACACCGAGTTGGGGTTCTTTTCGAGCAAGACCTCACCCGATATCTGATCAACAACCAAGACAGCACTGGAGTTCAGGGTGACATCGGTCAATGCTGAACGAAGGCCATATCGGGTCCCCGCCGACATCCGATTGTTGGGATCGCGTTTGACCAGAGACTGACGGGGCTTGGCGGATTTGCTCGCCTTAGAAGCCTGGGCCGATGCCTTTGCGGAAGAAGCCTTGCGGGGCTTTTGATCGGACTTGGCCTGCTGGGATTTTTTCTTGACGGCAGTCGATGCCGGGGCCTTGTTGGCCGATGCCTTGCTGCTGGACTTACTGTGGCCGGCGGACTCAGAGGCCGCGGCGGCGACAGATTCTCTGGTGAGACCGGAGAAACCAAGCGTTAGGATTAAACAGACTGCCAGGAATTTGATGGTCAAACGGGCATGGGCGGCTTTTGTCATCTGAATCAAAACGGTTTTCTCGCTGCAGTGGTTAAGACCGCACGGCCATTCTTGAGCCGCACCCCTGAATCTTTTGCCGCCATGATACCGATTCAAAATGAATTTGCAAGAAAATGTGCTGATTAATCCGCAATTTAGAAACTAGTCTGCAGAAAAAACCTTGAGTCCGGCCCGAATGGTCTGAACATGGGCCATGACGGTCTGTTCGATTGGGCGGCTGTAGCCCCCAGCCATGGCAACCGCTACGGCAAAACCCTGATCCTTGGCCCACTCAAAAACCCGTTGATCGCGCAGGCCCAGACCAGGGAGGCTGACACTCAGTTGACCCAGCCGATCGCTGGCCAGCGGGTCCGCACCAGCGAGATAAATGAGCAGTTCAAACGGACCGGCCCGCTGAGCCACTGCCAAGGCCTCGTCCAACGCCTTCAAATACATCTCATCCCCCGCGCCAGAGACAAGGCCGATATCCAGGTCGGAGGACTCTTTTTGAAATGGGAAATTGGACTCCCCATGAACTGAAATGGTGAAAACGCTAGGGTCATCTTGAAAAATGGCAGCAGTGCCATTGCCCTGATGCACATCGAGATCAAGAATCAATACCCGCCTTGCCCAGCCCTGTTGCTGGACCCATCGGGCCGTCACAGCCGCATCGTTAAAGCAACAAAACCCCTGCCCCCGATCTGAATAGGCATGGTGCGTGCCCCCAGCAAGGTTAAAACCCAACCGGTCTCCCATGAGAGCAGCGCGGGCAGCAGCCATGGTGGCGCCCGTCGACCGACGCGAGCGCTCCACCATCGCTGGTGACCATGGAAAACCAATCTCACGCATGGCGGCATCAGAGAGTCGGCCGTTGCAGAGGTCTGCAACGTATTGCGCCTGGTGTACCAGGCTTAAGGCCTCGTCTGAGGCCGCTGGTGGCTCAAGCACCTCCAGGTCTGGCCAGACCGACACCGTCTGACGAAGTTGACGGTACTTCTCCATCGGAAAGCGATGCCCCTCGGGCAGGGGCAGGACAAACAGGTCCGTGCTGAAGGCCTTGATCACAGCGGCCGATCGCCTAACGTTCGAGGGCGGTCTCTTTGGAGATCTCCCCCCCCAAACCAATCACCCCCTCCCGGAGGGCGCCATAGGCAGCAGTCAGTTGCTCCAAGCAGCCTTGAAGATCCTCGTCCTTGGCGAGTCCAGTCAATTTCACGCCCAGTTCGAGGTGCCGACGAACCGTCTCGGTCTGAGTCTGCACAGGTGCAGATGGCAGGCTGTAGATTTTGAGGCGTGGATAGTCTCTGGTGATCTGCTCCAACAACTGGGTCACGGTTGCCTCAAACAGACCATGGACGATCATCGAACGATCAAATTCAGCGACCTGTCGGAAGCAGTGCGAATAGTGGGTGTCGAGTACCCACTCCATCATGGGCCAAGCCATGACTGGAAAACCAGGGAGGAAATAATGGTGCCCAACACTAAAACCAGGAATTCGGTTGTAGGGGTTGGGGACGATGGAGGCCCCTTGGGGAAACTCTCCCATACGCAGTCGTTCAGCGGTGAGTGGCTGGCCCGACTCCTGGCATCGAAGGGCAATCAGTTCACGGGCCTGCTCATGGAGAACCAGGGGAAGTCTCAGGGCTTTGGCGGCGGACTGGCGAGTGTGGTCGTCTGGCGTCGAACCGATTCCTCCAAAACTGAAGACCAGGTCGTTGCTGGCAAAACTCTTTTCTAAAGCAGCCACACATCGATCCGGACTGTCGCCGAGGTAACTGACCCAGGACAATGCCAATCCTCGCTTGGCCAAGACGGCCTTGGCCTGGGCAAAGTGCCGATCCTCTCGCTTGCCCGAGAGAATCTCATCTCCAATGATGATGAGGCCGATGTCATGAGTCTGCTGATCCGATGCGGTCACAAAAGCACTCCCTCTTGTAAATGTCTGGAAAGTCTAGCGAAGGCCAACCTGCAGCGCCTGCCAGGTTTTCTGAAGTCTCTTAACCGAGACGGGGACAGGTGTTCGAAGGCTCTGGGCAAACAAGGCCACCCGAAGCTCCTCTAACTGCCAGCGAAAATCCACCATCGCCTCGGACCATGGCCCACTGTGCTGCCTCGCCCATCGCCAGAAAGGCTGCTCCAGCCCATGGATCTCAGCCATCTGATTAACATCTCGATTCACATCCACTCGAATTTTTTCAAGCCGCATCAGAATGGCCTGCAGGTATCGGCTGTAGTGGCGCTGCCGCTCTGGGGGTACGGCGTGCACGAAATCTTTCTCAAACAGTCTGGTCAATTGCGCCTCAATGTCACTCACCACGGCTTTCATTGACCGAAGACTGGCCAGCCGCTTCTGAATCTGATGGGCCTGCGAGGTCAACTCGGTCAGCCATCGGGTTGCCTCTTGGGCCTGCAACAGAAAACGAGAACGTCCTTGCGCAAGTGCTTTTGCAAAGGCCTGTTCGGAGCGAGGCAGATCATCGCCCAGAAAAGCCCGGCGCATCGCAAGGCCCACAACAGCGGCCAGGGGCTGGCCAGACCAGCCTGCGGCCGACCAGGCCAGACTCAGGGCAGGCTGCCGAGACAAGTCCTTTTCCAGGGCCTTTAATTGTTCCTTGATCTGAAGGCCAAATAGACGAATCAAGCCCATGGCATGCACGGTAGTGGCCTGCTCGGGGTCATCCAACTGGGTCAGCACCACCCCCTCTCCAATATCCTTCAGGCAGGGATAGGTCATCACCGACTGCCCCGAATGTTCAATCAGGCGTTGAGTCGGCAATTCCCCAAATGTCCAGTCGGTCTGGGCCAGCGGATGGGTCGAATCGACGTCAGCAGATGCCTGCAGCCCGACTGCCGTTTGCAGGGCAGCGGCCAGGGTGGCAGTAGCCTTGGCCCCATGGGCTTGCTTGAGCACTGCCAGATCCCGCCCTTGGCCCAGCAGCCGGCCATGTTCATCGACCACTCGAATCCAGGCCTGCCAATGAGCGGGCAGCTGATCCCGCTTAAAGTCATCCGGCATCAGGCGTACACCAGTCTCCTGGGCAATGTCTTCACACAGCGCACGCACCAGACTGCTTTGACCCGCCCGTTCACGCCACCGTTCACAAAATCCACTGGCATAGGCCTCCACCGGAACCAGGTGTCGCCGGTGACGACCAGGCAGCGTCTTGAGCAAGGCCAAGACCTTTTCCCGTCGCATACCCGGCACAAGCCAGTCCAAGAGGTTGGCCTCTAACTGGTTCACCACGGCGATGGGCACATGCACCGTCAGTCCATCATCCGCAGCACCAGGCTCAAACTTGTAATCCAAAGCCAGTCGCAGCCCAGAGACTTCCAATAGTTTGGGGAATTGATCAGTGGTGATGCCGGCGGCATCGTGACGCATGAGATCTTTTTTGTCGAGGTAGAGCAATCGAGGCTGGACCTTGCTCGCCTGGCGCCACCAGCTGGTGAGGCTCTCGAGGTCCACCACGTCATCTGGCAGGTGAGCATCATAGAAGGCCTCTAACAAACCCTCGTCAACCAGAAGGTCCTGTCGCCTGGCCTTATGCTCTAAGCGTTCAATCTCTCGAAGCAGCCTGGCGTTGTGCTCAAAAAACGGCAGACGGCAGTCCATGTCCTGCCCCACTAGTCCCTCGCGGATGAAGATCTCTCGCGCCTCTCGACGCGCCTGATCACTCTGGTGAGCCCAGACCACCCGACGTTGGCTGTAAATTGGAAGACCATAGAGAACCCCCCTGGCCAGACCAACCACCCTGCCCTGTTTTTTCTCCCAATGTGGCTCGCCGACTGAGACCTTGATCAGGTGGCCCGCTGCCTGCTCGATCCACAATGGTTCAACCGCCGCAATGGTCCTGGCAAAAAGACGTGTGGTCTCGACCTGCTCTGCAGCCATCAGCCAGCGGGGCGGCTTTTTGAAGAGCACGGAGCCTGGCCAGACCGAAAACTTGATCTCATGGGTCCCCTGCCAGAGGGGGCCCTGCCGCTGGCGACTGGCCTGGCCTGTGGTTGCGGCCGGTCCATCGATTCGACACCCCAGATTGGAGAGCAGGCCGGTTAGCAGTGATCGGTGTACCTGCTCGGCAGTGGCTGGCTTCTCATTGAGCCGCCACTCCTGTCGAATCATCCAGTCATGTAACTGCCGATGCAGGTCGCGCCACTCACGAACTCGGACCGGGGACAGAAAATGTTTACGAAGCTGCTGATCAAACTGCCGATTGCTCTGACGACCTGAGTAAAGCTCCTCGATAAAACGCCAGAGCCGGACCCAGGTCATGAAGTCACCCAGCTCATCGGCATGCCGTCGATGGGACTGGTCCGCTGCCTGCTGCTGATCAGCCGGCCGGTCGCGTGGATCCTGAATCGACAAGGCCGCCACCACGACCAAGACCTCTGTCAAGCAGAGGTGGTCTCGGGCTGCGACCAGCATGCGTCCCAGCCTAGGATCCATTGGCAGGTCTGCGAGCAGCCTTCCAATCGGTGTCAGGTCGCCCTGTCGATCGACGGCCTGCAACTCCTGCAGCAGAGCCAGGCCGTCTGCGATGGCTCGTCTAGCAGGCGGGTCTACAAAGGGAAAGACCGTTGGGTCCGCCAGCCCAAGTGATTTCATGCGCAACAAGACCGAGGCCAAAGACGACCGACGAATTTCAGGATCGGCATGGACTGGTCGCTGCAGAAACTCGTCCTCTGCATAGAGTCGAATGCAAATACCAGGTCCCAGACGCCCAGCCCGGCCGCTGCGCTGCGCGGCCTGTGACTGACTGATGGGCTCGACCTGAAGCTGCTCCACCTTTCCCTTGGTTCGGTATCTCTTGACGCGGGCCAGGCCTGTGTCGACGACCATACCAATGCCGGGCACGGTCAGTGAGGTTTCGGCGATGTTGGTGGCCAAGACCACCCGCCTTCGTTTGGCAGAATGAAAGAGTTTTTCCTGGTCAGCCTGGGCCAACCGGCCAAACAGGGGCAAGATGTCGACCTGCTGACTGGCCGGCCAGCCTCGTTGCCGATCAACCAGCGCTTCGGCGACAGCCCGAATTTCTCGCTCACCTGGCAGAAACACCAGGACATCCGATGGACCCCCACCCATTGGGCGGTCATGCAAGGCTTCCTCGATACCATCGATCACCTGGTCCACCGGTTCCTGCTGATCATTGGCCGGTGGGCGCCAGCGCATCTCCACCGGAAACAGTCGGCCCGAGACTGAGACAACCGGTGCTGGCCCCTGACCCAGGTCGAAGTGTTTGGAGAACTTATCGCTGTCCAGGGTCGCAGAGGTAATGATCAGCCGCAGGTCCGTTCGTCGAACCAGCAGCTCACGCAGGTAGCCCAGCAGGAAATCGATGTTGAGGCTGCGCTCATGCGCCTCGTCGATGATGATCGTGTCATAGCGTCGCAGGTCCGGGTCAGACTGTGTCTCAGCCAACAGCACGCCGTCCGTCATCAGTTTGATCTGCATACCGGAGTCGGTCCGATCCTGGAAGCGGATCTTGTAACCCACCCGAGCGCCAGCGGCTGGCGCCAAGGGGCTGTTGAGCTCTTGTGCGATTCGGCGAGCCACCGAGGTGGCAGCCAGTCGCCTGGGCTGAGTGTGCCCAATCAGGCGTCCAGACTGGCCTCGACCACAGGCCAGGGCGATTTTGGGCAGTTGAGTGGTCTTGCCGGAACCCGTCTCCCCACAGACCACAATCACCGGATGCAGCGCCAGGGCCTGGGCGATGGTCTGCCACTGTTGCGCGATAGGCAGGGCCGGATCGAAGCTTATTCCCAACAAGCGGGCCTGATTTTCGAGGGTTTCTGGACTGAAGGGCTCGCGATGGGTCACTTGAAAATTATAATGGGGTGATGTCTGTCTCTGCCGCCAACATCCCGCCCGTTACGACCGCCTCTGGCGGCGAACCTCACCCGTCTCTCAATGGAGTGGGACACGACTTTGTCAGCTGGCTCAGAACAGTAGCCCCCTACATTCACGCCTTTCGGAACAAAACGTTTGTGATCGCCTTCCCAGGCGAACTCGTGACCGAAGGACGTCTCGAATCCCTGGTTCACGATGTCGCCCTGCTACAGGCCATGGGCATGCGCATCGTCCTGGCCTACGGCTCACGCCCGCAGGTAGAGGAGCAGCTGCGACTGCGCAGAATCGAAGACCGATATAGCCACGGTATGCGAATCACCGACCAGCCTGCCCTCGAATGCGCCAAGGAGGCGGCCGGAGAACTTCGCCTGGACATCGAGGCAGCCTTCTCGGCTGGGCTGCCCAACACTCCCATGGGCAATTCTCGCATTCGAATCATCAGCGGCAACTTTGTCACCGCACGCCCAGTTGGTATCGTGGATGGTGTTGACTTCGAGCACACCGGATTGGTGCGCAAAATTGAGGTCGAGTCCATCGCCCAGGCCTTGTCAGGTGGTTCCATCGTGCTGGTGCCCCCACTGGGTTTTTCACCAACCGGCGACGCTTTCAATCTGACCCTCGAAGACGTCGCCGCCTCACTGGCGGTCGCTCTGGATGCCGACAAGTTGATCTACCTGGTCTCTGACCAAGGCGTACCCAGAGCACAGGACGCCGAGGGCAACCCCCTCATTGAGATCTCGGAGGATCAGGCGGAGCACGTCCTGGCCAAGGAACTGTTGAACGAGGAGGCCAGCTTTACCCTGTCTCATGCTCTGCGGGCCTGCAGAGGGGGAGTCGAGCGCGCGCACATGGTGCCATTTACCAAAGACGGTGCACTGCTGATCGAACTCTTCACACACGATGGGGTCGGCGTCATGCTGGTGGAGGAGACCCTCGAGGCCCTGCGTCCGGCCACACCGGACGACGTCGCTGCGATTGTCTCGTTGATTGAACCCTTAGAGGTGGATGGTACGCTGGTCCCAAGAGGACGCAACGCCATTGAACGAGACATCGATCGCTTCACCGTCATCGAACACGACGGGGTGATCTTTGGCTGTGCAGCCCTCTATCACTATGGGCAGAGTACCCTTGGTGAACTCGCCTGCCTCATGGTTCGACCAGATACCCGTGAGAAGGGCGACGGTGAGCGTCTTCTTAAACGCATCGAGCATCAGGCTCGACAGAACGGGCTGAAAGCCCTGTTTGTGCTGACCACCAGAACCACCCATTGGTTTCTCAAGCGTGGCTTCAAGCCTGCAACGGTGGATGAACTACCCGAGATTCGTCAGAAGGCTTACAACTGGGATCGGAAGTCCCAGGTGTTGATCAAGACTCTGTAGACCTCACCAGGGCTGCCCAAGACAAATCCGTGAGTGCGGGCATGGCCCGCAGCGGCAGAGCCAGTCCCAATAGAGTTGGATGACTGGGAAGCCAGTGGTCTAGCCAGTAAATCAGGCAGGGCGACTGTTGGTCTAATTCTGCTATCGGCATCACATCCTGCAGTTGACAGCCAGTGGGTACAGGCTGCAATTCGGGCAAGACGGGAAATTCCAGGGTGGACACTGCCATCGTCGTTGCCCCAGTCGACTCGGACTCTGGAGCCAAGTGGCGAACCAGCACAGACAGAGGGCCGGTAGTCGCTAAAGCAGCCAGATCCTCCTCATCGAGTGGTTGGTCGAGCGAGAAGGTCACCGTCTGGTCAGACAATTGGCTCAGGTCCCCAGATCGCCCAAGCCTCAAAAGCCAGTGGATCCACCGGGGGGACAAGCCAATGATCCGATTCGCCCGAATGAGGCCCTGTAGCCCGGCCGGGACGGACTGCCTCGGATCAACCAATCTCTGCTGTAGGGCCTTGCGCAAGAGGGCTCGATAAGTCTTTTGGGCATCACGTCCCATCGACTGGCTCTGACAGGCCAACGCCAAGGCCGAGAGCGTCGCCAAGTCTGCCACTGCGTTCGAGCGACGGGCCCCTTTGGAGACGGATTCAAAGTCCTCAACCATCGGGTTAGATCCAGACAAGGCGGGGCTCGCCAGGTCCCTATCCGCCAGCAGACTATCAATGCCGGCCAGAAGACCGTCCAACGCCTCATTCAGATCTTTATCTGGTTGCATGCAGAGTCAGAACTTGGATAGGTTGGCCATCATGGCATGCTGCGGGCCGCGTTGGCGATCAAGCGATTGGCGCAGTTGATCCAACTGATCCCGAAGGGCGGCCAAATCCTCTTCCGTCCGAATGCCGCCTGGGTCCAGACTGAGATTCATAACAGTCTGGCGAACCTGATCAAGTCGACCCTGAGCGTCCTGAAGACCAGATTCGCAAGCCTGGAGATTGCTTTCAATCGAGTCGATGAGTGCTCGGGTCACAGGTCGGTACTGGGGTCCATCCTTGCCAGCGGAGGAGGCCTCAGACGCCGTTTGCTTGGAGGATCCCGAGGCCGAGAGGCTAGACTCCTGCGCGCTTCCCAACCTTACCACCAAGATGATGGCCATCATCAGGAACACGCCTGAGAAGGCCAGAGCGACTCCTGCTGAAACCAACCAAACGGGAATACCGTCCGCGGGCCAACTCAGATACCCCTCCGGCATCAAGCCCTGCTGACCAGCTTGGTTGATTTGATGGTGGAGCCATTCCCAAGCCAATTCATAGCCAATGATTAAATCATCGTGAGCCACCCAAAACGCCAGATCATCTGGTGGCAGCCACACCAGGTCATAGTTCCAGGCCAGAGGCCAAACGACCAGGCAAAGCAGAGTCAACCAGAGAAGCTGCCTTGCGTAACGAGCCAACTGCAGATTCGAATTCATTCTTGTTCCTTCGCTTTCCAATCAACCTCATCGGCCATGACAGCCTGATGGCAGTCTCCATTAGTCCTCATGACAACAACCCATTCGGCATTGGGCTCTTGGCCATCTGCCGATGCACCCGTAGAAGGGGGTCCCTGCAAACTTGGGCCGCCAGACATCGACTCAAGCACAACGTCCGGTTCTGACACCAACACCGGACAACCCATTACAAACCCCATCTGGAGCCCCGGTATCGGGGAATGTACTCCCAATTCTCGGGTCGGCACGACGCGCACGACTTCAGTTGCAGTAAGGTCGTATCGCCTCCCAAGTCGACGAAGCGTTATTTTCATAGGTGGGCCTTCTGTTCAAGACGCCGCCAGAGGGCCCCTTCCGGACAAACCCTGTCAATTTCATCCAAGACTCGCTCATGGGCGGCCCGCTCCTCCGGAGTCGGTTCCACCACGATCAAATCGGACAAGTCCATGGCAGCCAATGCGGCCTGGGTGGCGGCCCTGTCCTCCAAGGGCATCATGTCGAGCGTCTCTTGACCCCGAGTCATTGCCAGGTACACCTCGGAGAGCAGCTCAGCGTCGAGCAGGGCGCCGTGCAGGACCCGATGCTCGTTGGCAATGCCATAACGGTTGCAGAGCGCGTCGAGTGAGTTGCGCTGCCCGGGATGTAACTCCCGGGCCATCTTCAGGCTGTCGGTGACGTGGCCGACCACTGACTCGAGCGAGGGTTGGTCGAGCCGATCAAGTTCGGCATTCAAAAAACCCAAGTCGAAGGGCGCATTGTGAATAATCAAATGAGCCCCTTCCACAAACCGCAGAAACTCGTCAACGATCTGTGCGAACCGTGGCTTGTCCTGCAGCATCTCCCAGGTAAAGCCGTGCACCTGAGCAGCACCCTCATCGACCTCGCGCTCTGGATTGACATAGAGGTGAAGCCGACGCCCAGTGGCTCGCCGATCAATCAGCTCGATACAACCGATCTCGATGATGCGATGGCCGTCTTCGACCTTTAGGCCGGTTGTTTCGGTGTCGAGGACGACGAGACGCATGAGGCTACCCAGACAAAGATGGTTGGCAAAACAAACAAGGTCAATAGGGTACCAAGGCTGACACCCCCAACGATCACCCAGCCAATCTCTCGACGACTCTCTGCGCCAGGGCCGCTGGCCAGGGCTAGCGGAATGGCGCCAACGACCGTGGAGATGGCTGTCATGAGAATGGGCCTAAACCGGAGCTCGGTGGCCTTGAGCGTCGCCTGAGCAATGTCGAGGCCTTGCTCGCGCAGTTGATTGGCAAATTCGACGATGAGGATACCGTTTTTGGTCACGAGCCCAATCAGGGCAATCAGGCCAATCTGGGAGTAGACATTGATCGATCCCCCAGTCAGCCAGATGGTGACCAGAGCCCCCGCAAACGACAGGGGCACCGTGACCATGATGACCATCGGATAGACAAAGCTCTCGAACTGGGCGGAGAGGACCAGGTAAATGAAGACGAGCGCCAATCCAAAGACAAACAGGATCGTGTTCTGCGAGTCTCGATACTCCCTGGACTGGCCGTCGTAGTCCAATTGATAGTCTGGTGGCAAGACCTCGCGTGCAGCAGCCTCCACGGCAGCGAGCGCCTCACCCAAGGCGACATCAGGCGCCAGATTGGCCGTCACCGTCACAGCCCTTTGCTGCAAAAAGTGATTGAGCTCTCGGGGCGCCACCGTCTCTCGAATCTTGATCAGACTGGAGAGAGGTACCAACTGCCCATCACGGCCACGAACCGACACCCCCCGAATGTCCTCGGGCGTGTTTCGACGGTCAGCCTCTAGCTGCAGGATGACGTCAAACTGCTCATTGCCCCTCTTGAATCGCGTCACCTGGCGTCCGCCCAGCAAGGTCTCTAGCGTTCGGCCAATCAGTTCAACCGGTACACCCAAGTCGGCTGCACGCTCGCGATCGATGTCGAGTCGCATCTCGGGCTTGGTGATCTGCAAATCGGTCTCAACGCCCTGCAGCATAGGATTCTGAAGGAGGCGTTGACGCAATTTTTCCGTGGCAGCGGACATCTCATCGATCGAGGCGGCTGACAGAACGACGACCTGAATGGGTCTGGATCGGACGCTCTGTCCTAGAGAGGCTGGCGTGACCACGAAGGCGTTAACGCCCGGGATGCTGAGGACCTGGGGCTGAATGGCCTTGGCAATCTCCTGTGTGCTTCGCTTGCGATCCTCCCACGGCACCGGCCGCAGAAAGGCGATCCCCTTGTCTACCGTTGGGCTGCCGGAAATAACCAGGTATTTTTCGACCTCGGGCACCGAGGCAAAGATCTCCTCGAGGCGCAAGGCATATCGAGCCGTGTACTGAATCGAACTACCCTGAGGTGCAGTCAGAATGGACACCAGAAAACCGCGGTCTTCGACAGGCGTCAATTCTTTTTTGATAATGGAAAAGAAGCCAACGGCGACCGCAAAGACGGCGACTGCGACTGCAGCAATGGTCAGCCGTTTGGACAAAATGGTCTCCAGGACCACGGCATAACGATGGGCCAGCCAGTCAAAACCTCGGTCAAAACGATCTCCCCAGCCCTTGAGTCTTCGCCGCCAACCTGAATCATGAGCCGATTCAATGGGCGACCCGTCGGGATGGTGGTGTGGCTTGAGAAGACGCGAACACATCATGGGCGAGAGGGTCAGTGCCACAAAGCCAGACACCACGACCGAGCCAGCCAGGGCCAAGGCGAACTCCACGAAAAGCCGGCCAGTTCGACCGCTGGAGAAGGCCATGGGAGCAAAGACGGAGGCCAGGGTTAGGGTCATGGCCACCACTGCAAAGCTAATTTCCTTCATTCCCTGAAAGGCGGCTGCAACGGGCTTCATGCCGTCTTCTATATGACGAGAGATATTCTCCAGGACCACGATCGCATCATCCACGACGACACCGATGGACAGCACCATCGCCAGCAGAGTCAGCGTGTTGATCGAGAAGCCCAGCATCAACAAGATCGCGAAGGTGGTGATGATGGAGACCGGGATGGTCACAATGGGAATAATCGCAGCCCGCCAACTCTTCAGGAAGACAAAGACCACCAGACCAACCAAGACCACTGCCTCGAGAATAGTCGTGGTCACTGCCTTGATGGACCGGTCGATAAAGACGGAGTAGTCGTTGGCCACCTCGAAACTCACACCGGGCGGCAAATCCCGCAAAATGCCCGGTATGGACTCCCGAACGGCGTCAGACAATGTGAGTGGGTTGGCAGTGGCCTGCTTGATGACCCCCATGGCCAGGGTGTTGTTGCCCTTATACCGAGCCACCCGACGCTCATTCTCGGGGGCAATCTCAACCCGCGCCACATCCTTGAGTCGCACCAGAGACGCCTGTCCGCGTGGGGCCTTGAGCACAATGCCCTCGAACTCTCGAGGGGTCTGGAGGTCGGTTGGCGCCATGACAGAGAACTCACGGCCCGGCGTCTCGATGAGACCGGCGGGGATCTCAACGTTCTGACGACGCAGTGCATCTTCGACGTCCTGCACCGATAGGCCACGCGCAGTCAGAGCCTGGCTATCGAGCCAGATCCGCATGGCAAACCGACGGTCTCCAAAAATCCTAACGTCGGCGGCCCCCGGCAGGGTCTGGAGCCTGGGCTTGGCCAGTCGATTGGCCAGGTCGCTGAGTTCCATCAGATTCAGGCTCTCACTGCTCAGGGTGAGCCAAATGATGGGAGATGCATCCGCCTCCACCTTTGAAATCTGGGAATCCTCAACACCATCCGGCAGGCGCTTGCGGACGCGCGAGACGCGATCTCGAACATCAGAGGCGGCATCGTCAGGGTTGCGATCGAGTTTGAATCGAACACTGATCTGTGAGTTCTCGGCCCTGGAAATCGAGGTGAGTACCTCGATGCCTTCGATACCGGCAATGGAATCCTCCAGGGGCTTGGTCACCTGCGACTCGATGATCTCGGGTGAGGCCCCACGGTAATCGGTACTGACCGTCACCACCGGTTCGTCGATCTTGGGGTACTCGCGGATCGACAGCTTGGTCAGACTGACGGCTCCAACCAGCGTGATGATGAGTGACAAGACTGTCGCAAAGACAGGCCTCTCGATACAGATTTCAGAGAGTCTCACCGTGGGCGTCCTATGTTGATCACCGGCTTATTGTGGTTTGGCGTCTTTGGAGGGTTTGGGCGCAGTTCCCCCAGCAGACGGATCCCCTGACTTGGCGTTCGATTGCCCTGGCTTGCCAGCCGGCTGTCCAACCGCCTGCTGTTTACCGGGACCAGGCCCAACCACCTTCAGGGGCTGACCGGGCGCGCGAATCTTGAGTTGACCTGCAATGACCACCTGGTCCCCGGCTGAGAGCCCTTTGAGGACTTCCACGCTCTTCTCCAAGCGAATGCCCAGCTGCACAGGGGCCTTCTCAGCCTTGCCATCCTTTACACGCCAGACAAAGAAACCATCTCGCTCACCAACCAAGGCCTCCTCGGAGACCACCAATGCCTTCTCACGTTCCACCAGGTTCAACTTAGCCCGGCCAAAGAGTCCTGGCTTGATCTGACCCTTGCTGTTGTCGACCATGGCTCGGAGTGCAATGAACCGACCCTCCGCATCAATCCGGGCATCGACTGCCTCGACCTGAGCTGGTACCGACTTAGACTGATCCAACAGTTCAATCTGCAGTCGTTGACCAGGCCGAACCTGTGACATGAACCGCTCCGGTACTCGAAAATCGAACATGAGGCGGCTGCTGTCTTCTACGATGGCCACCGTGTCGGTATCTTTCACAAAGTCACCCACACTGTGCTGCCTCAGACCAACACGACCTGCAAACGGGGCACTCAGGGCGGCCCTCTCGAGTCGGGCCTGGGCCAGATCGCGCTTGGCTGCGGCAATCTCAGCAGCCGCCTTGGACTCGTCCAATGCCCGGGCACTGATGAATTTCTTGGCGAAGAGATCCTGGGCACGGTTGTAGTTGGAACTGGCCAGCTCGGCCTCTGCCTTAGACTGCGCCAACTCGGCCTTGAGCAGACGGTCATCGAGTGAGACCAGCACCTGACCCTTTTCCACCAGTTGCCCATCTTTAAAGTGAATTTGGGCAATGCGACCAGCCACCTCCGGACGGAGGTCTACTGACTGGCGCGACTTGAATTCACCGGTCACGCTCAGGGTGTCGGCAATGGACTGCTCCACCACCGAGGCCACCTCAACCGGCGCAGAGGGTGGGCCCTTGGACTGGGGCTCAGGCGGTGCAAACCAGCCCAGCCGCCAGGCCGTCAAACCAAGTACAACCAAAGCCAGTGTGACCACCAACCCCCACCTTAAACGATGTTTCACGCCTGTCCTTTCATTCCAACGCCTCTGTTTGCAAGGGCATCGGCTCGCTCATTGCCCGGGTGCCCGCTATGTCCCTTGACCCATACCCACTCAACGGTGTGACCTTTTAAGGCCTGCTCGAGTTGTTGCCACAGGTCTTGGTTGGCCACTGGCTTGCCGGCAGCCGTTCGCCAGCCCTTCTTTTTCCAATTGGCCAGCCAGGTCTCGATGCCGTTTTTGACATAGCTCGAGTCGGTATAGATTGTCACATGGCAGGGTCTGGTCAAGGCAGACATTCCCTGAATCACCGCCATCAATTCCATTCGATTGTTGGTGGTTGGTGTTTCACCACCGCAGAGCTCTCGCTCTTTCCCATTTGCACAAAGTAAAGCGCCCCAGCCACCTGGGCCTGGGTTGCCCTTGCAAGCCCCATCTGTATAAAGGCTAACCGGGGTGAGGTTGGGGTCGGTCATAAAGGCTGCCTTCTGGTTTTCTGAGCAGCAGGTCCAACCGACCTGGCAGTCTGGGCCGCCTTGGCAGCAGTTGACTGCCACTGGGGCATGATGACCCTTAGACCAACTCGACGCTTAACAGCTGTGATCGAGTAGACCGCTCCGAGTGCTGGCCACCAACGTGAACCGGCCTGATCCAGCCAAGCCAATCGGCGAAGGGCCGCCTCGCTCCGGAGGACCGGGCGGTACTGGCCGTGGCGTCCTGCCTCGACCTGCAAGGTGAGCAGTTGGCACCAATCCTTAACCCGGCCCATGGCGACCCAGCGATCCTGAATCGGTGGAAATTGAACGGGGGACAAAGGTCGGTGCAGGGCCCAGAGGCTGATGGGGTTAAAACCCACCACCACCAGGCGTCCCTCGGGAATCAGAACCCTGGCCGCCTCCCGTAACAAACCGTGGGGATCAACCACTCCCTCCAAGGCATGAACGAGCACCACCAGGTCGACCGTCTCGGTCGCGATGGGCCAGGCCTGCGAGTCACAACGCAATGCGGATCGTTCCGACTGATCCAGGGTCCCATCCTGGACTGCCGCTGGCGTGGACCCAAAGAAGAGTTGGGTGCGCAACCCCATCCGGTTCTTTTGCAGGGCATCCAGCCCAGGCGGGCAGACTTGAACGGCGTGATAGCCGAAACAATCGCCCACCGCCTGATCCAGCCAGGTCTGTTCCATGACCCGAAGGTTGTCCCCGGTAGGAGAGGCCAGCCAGTTGGCCCAGCCCTGGAAGAGGGGGTCCTCCAATGGAGTGGGTTCGGCGCGCAGAGGATCGTTGGGTGCTGAGGACATATTGGTATAAAGAGCAGTATGACGATCACACCGCTGTTTGCATTTTCCGACAATATCATCTGGGTCATCGAGTCTGGTGACAGCCTCTGGGTGGTCGACCCTGGGGACGCTCAGCCCGTTCTCGACTACCTGACCAGTTGCAGCAAGATGCTCACTGGCGTGCTGGTCACCCATCATCATCAGGATCATGTGGGTGGCCTCTCCGCACTGCTCGCCCAGGCGCCTTGGCAGGACCCAATGACACCTCGGGTTGTGGGGCCGGCCGACTGTAAGCCCCATGGAGTCAACACTGTGGTGGCCGAGGGCCAGCAGGTGCCAATCGCAAATGATTCCAGCCCAGCCCTCATCAGCCTTCAGGTGATGGCCGTCCCCGGTCACACCCAAGATCACCTGGCCTACCTGCTGACGACCGCAGACAAGTCAGGCGGACCTGCCAGCCTGTTCTGCGGGGATACCCTATTCGCGGGTGGCTGCGGCCGTCTACTGGGAGGTACCGCCGAGCAGCTCTATCAGTCGCTTCAACGGTTGGCCCATCTGCCAGATGACACCGCTGTCTATTGCGCCCACGAATACACCCTCTCCAACCTCTTGTTTGCTGTCCACGTCAGACCCAATTGTCCTCAGACCAGGGATCGGCTTGGGCAGGTTCGTGACATCAGGAGCCGGGGTGGTTGCACACTGCCGAGCACCATCGGACTCGAGCGGCAGACCAACCCGTTTCTGCGTGCGGATGGCCTGCAGGCGTTTGCGGCCCTGCGTCGAGAAAAAGACAGCTTCCGCCCGCCAAGCCGGTAAAATGAGGGGATGACCGTTTTCACTATCAAACGCCTGCTTTGCGTGGCGTCCAGCCTATCGATCAGCGTGCTGCTGGCGGGCTGCGGCACCTTGCAGCAGACCAGTGCCGAACAGCCTCCGGCGTGGTCTGAACCAGCCACCGGCCCAACGGCGAGCCAACCGATCAAATCCAGCCCGCAGGCAACAGCATCGCCGAACCAGGTAAAGAGTGCGCCACGCCCGCAGGCCAATCCAACCACCCCAGCCAAACCAGGCAACCTCATGCTGAGAGTCCAACGCGGCTTTGCGATGCCCGAGTTGCCCAGCACTCTGGTGGACAGTCACATCAAGCGATTCCTCAACAAGCCGGAGTACCTAGAGCGGGTCTTTGATCGTGGGGGGCGCTACCTGCACCACATTGTCGAGGAACTCGAGGCCAGGGGTCTGCCCACGGAGTTGGCTCTGCTTCCCATCGTGGAGAGTGCCTTCAACCCTCAGGCCACCTCCAGTGCCAAAGCCGCCGGCCTCTGGCAGTTCATCCCATCCACCGGTCGCGCCTTCAACCTGTCACAGAATTGGTGGATGGACGAGCGTCGCGACATCATAGAGTCAACGCGAGCCGCCCTGGATTACCTACAGAAAATTTATGCCCAGCAGGGTAACGACTGGTTTCTGGCCTTGGCCTCCTACAACTGGGGCGAGGGTGCGGTCTCACGGGCCATGAAATACAACAAGGCTCGGAAGAAACCAACTGACTATCTCAGTCTGAAGATGCCGAAAGAGACCCGGCACTACGTTCCTCAGTTGATTGCCCTGCGGAATTTGTTGCGAGACCCAGAACGGTATGGCCTGCGACTGCCCTACGTTGAAGACCGTCCTTATTTCGCCATTATCGACAAAAACCAATCCATGGACTTGACCTTGGCGGCCGAACTGGCGGAGCTGGAATTAAGCGAGTTCAAGGCCCTCAACCCCCACCTACACCGGCCGGTCATCACGGTTAGCCAGACCACTCGGATCATCCTGCCCATTGAGAACATACAGACCTACAACCAAAACCTGAAGCAATGGCTGACCGCTGGCCTGCCCCTCGTGACGTGGCGACCCTACACGCTCAAAAAGGGGGACACCCTGGAAAAGTTATCGAAGGCTGCTGGCATCAGTTCCCTGGAACTGGCCAGAGTCAATGGGCTGAAAAGCCCCAAGGCCGGCCTACTGCCTGGTTCATCCATTCTGGCCCCCGTCTCGGTGCAGACCCACGACCCAGCGATCGAGACCACCCTGGCCCGCTTCTCAGGTGCCAAAACAATTGAGCGGGTTCAATTGCCCGCCAAGGTCTATCGTGTCCGCAAGTCCGATACACTGGCCAAAATTGCCCGTCAGTTCGGGGTATCCATCGGCCAAATCCGCAAACTCAACAAGCTGTCTGGTGAGGTCAAGAGCGGCATGCGTTTGATCATTCGGCCGGCGGAGCGCAAGGTTCTGGTCACCGATGCACAGGGCAAGCGTTCCTACCAATAGGCTTAAAAGACCAGCTGAGAGGGATATCAAAAAGCCGCAGAGCCTCGGTCACTCTGAGGCGGCTGCGGCTTTGAACGGGTTGGCGCTTTATTGCGGCTGGACCGTCAAACGGCGGATGGAACGCTGCGAGAACTCTTGAAAGGCAGCAATGCCACTGGCCTCAGCTCGCTGGCACCAAGCAGCCAGGGCAGAAATCGCCTGTTCAACACTCAGGGATCGCTGGGCCCAAATGCTCTCGAACTCGTTGCGCAGCTCGCTGGCGCGCTTGACCAGGTCGCATTGCAGACGACCCTGCTGGATGCGGGCCTTCTCAAGGCTGACCTGAGCCGACTCCGCCAGCTTGGAGAGTCGAGCCAATAACTCGTATTTGCCTCGCAGAACAGCCGCCACGGTGTCCGCATCGATGTCTTGCTTGGCTGGGTTGAAAGTGAGAGCGGCGGGCAGACTGCGGGGCTTGGCCAGTCCAACCATCGACAGCAGGCGAATGTACAACCAGCCAATGTCAAACTCGTACCACTTGGACGACAGCTTTGGCGATGTGGCGTTCGCATGGTGATTGTTGTGCAGTTCTTCGCCGCCGATCAGAATGCCCCAGGGGACCAGGTTGGTGCTGGTATCCGGGCTCTTGAAGTTACGATAACCCCAGAAATGGCCGATGCCATTGATGACCCCGGCTGCAAAGAACGGAATCCAAGCCATTTGGACCGCCCAAATGGCAACGCCTGCTACGCCAAATAGCAAGACATCAGCGATGAGGTACAGGCTCACGCCCAGGGCACTGTGGCCAGAGTACAACTTGCGCTCGATCCAGTCGTCTGGACAGCCATGGCCATAGCGGTCCATGATCTCTTGATCCTTAGAGGCGACGCGATAGAGTTCGGCGCCGCGCCACAGCACCTCGGGCAGTCCACGGGTCTGGGGGCTGTGCGGGTCGTCAGCGGTCTCGCATTTGGCGTGATGCTTGCGGTGAATGGAAGCCCATTCTTTGGTCACCATGCCAGTCGACAGCCAGAGCCAAAAACGGAAAATGTGGGAGACGATCGGGTGGAGTTCCACCGCGCGATGCGCCTGGCATCGGTGCAGGTATATGGTGACGCCCGCAATCGTCAGGTGAGTCGTCGCCAGGGTGAAGATCACCAAGGCTGGCCAAGACCAGCCGGTCAGTCCATATTGCAAAAAGTTGTAAACAACGTCCAATTCATGTCCTTCTGTAGGTAACCGACGTCATTGTCCCACGGGGTTTTCAGCCTGTGGGTCTTTTTTTGTCAATAAAACCCCAAAAAATCCATCGGTATTTGACCAATTCGACCTCAGCCGCAGGTCGCCCCTGTCATTGAAGGCCCGCCATGACTCCGGCAGGGTAACGCCCGCAGCCACAAGGGCTTTCTGACTGTCCGCCCTCTCAAAGCCGGGGTGCTCAGACAAGAACCAGTCCACCTGGTCCTCGTTCTCTCGCTGGTCCACACTGCAGGTCGCATAGACCAGCCGGCCGCCAGGGGCACACAGGCGTGCAGCCGCATCCAGAATCTGCCGCTGGGTCTGAATCAGTTGGGCCAGGCTGTCGGGGGACTGACGCCACTTCAAATCAGGATTTCGCCGCAGGGTGCCCAAACCGCTGCAGGGGGCATCCACCAAAACGGCCTGCGCCTTGCCTCTCAAACGCTTGACCCGATCGTCACGCTCGTGGGCAATCGCCACGGGCCAGACATTGGACAGGCCACTGCGGGCCAAGCGGGGTTTCAGACGGGCCAAACGATTCGTGGCCGTATCAAAGGCATAGAGACGACCCGTATTGCGCATCAGGTCCCCGAGGGCCAGGGTCTTGCCACCAGCGCCAGCACAGAAATCCACAACAAACTCCCCACGCGCCGGGTTGAGCAGTCGAGCGAGCAGCTGGCTGCCGAGGTCCTGTACCTCAAACCAGCCCTGCTGAAAGGCGTCGAGCTGGGATAACGCGGGTCGGCCCTCGACCCGAATGGCCCCCGGTACCTCGGCGGAGACTCTGACCGCAAGGCCCGCCTGAGCCAACGCTTGGACCACCTGCTTGACGGTGGCCTTGCTGCGATTGACCCGAATATCCAAGGCAGCCGGCTGCAGGCAGGCCTGGCCCAAGGCCACCGCCTGATCCCAGCCCATTTGGGTCACCCAAGCCTGCCAGATCCAATCCGGCAGGCTGAGGCTCGCCGGGGGGGTTAAGCCGGATAACCGCTCCATGGCCAGCAGCAGCCAAGCCCTCTCTCCATCACTGAGCTCAGACACCAATCGGTCATAGCCCACTGACTGGCTGGCCGCCAGCATGGCCAGCCGCCGCCAGGCGGTCGCCGGAGCCGGATCGGATGAGAGACGGAAATCAAATTCAGCAAGTAGATCGACAAAGGCCGACCAGTGCCGAACAGCCGCATAGGCAGACTCAGCCAAAAAAAACCTGGCGGAAGGGCCCATGCGGGACTCGTCTCGAAAGGCCTGGGACAAAACCGTGTCCATCGGGGCAGAAAAAGTGGAGACCTTTTGCAAAAAAACCGCCAGGCCATCGAGACGAGACTGCGGACTTGGCTTCGGCTTGGGGCGCCGGTTGCCCGAAAACTTAGCCATGGGCTAGATCTCCCGCCAGGTCTTGGTGCAAGAGCCGCTGGCTAAAGTGAAGGGCTTCAAATCCCGGTCCAATGGGACCATCGAACTGCCAGCCCTGAGGGGTCAGCCGAGCCAGGCCAGACAAGACGGCCGCAGCCGCCTGCGGGTAGAGCGCATGCTCCAGGGGCAGCAGTCGGTCGGCCAGCCCCGCGGCATCGTCCTGCGGATAGACCGGTATCACCGCCTGAGCCAAGATCGGCCCCTGATCGAGATCGGCCGTCACCGCATGAACCGTCGCGCCGTGCACGGTCACGCCATCGGCCAAGGCACGGGCATGCGTCCGAAGGCCCGAATAGGCCGGCAACAGAGACGGGTGAATGTTCAAGAGCCGGCCGGTGAACGTCTGACAAAACCAGGGGGTGACAATTCGCATGTAGCCGGCCATCAAGACCAGATCCGGTTGCACCTTATCGAGAACCTGGACCATGGCCTGGTCAAAGGCCAACCGATCGGAGAAGTGGGCATGATCGACCACCCGGGTCATCAAGCCCCTGGCTTGCGCCAAGGCGAGCCCCTCTGCATCTGGACGGTTCGACGCCACCAGCACCAGGTCGACGGGAAACTGCTGTTGGTTAAACCAATCGGCCACAGCAGCCATGTTGCTGCCACGACCCGATATCAAAATGGCCAAGCGCTTTTTCTTCACCGCAGGATTGTACGGTGTCAGGCGGGAAACCCCAGGGCAAGCCCTATACTGCTAGCTTTTGCAGGCAGTCGTTCGTCAAACGCGGAACATGAACATCTCATGGAGCTGGGCCTCCCCAGCCATCCACCAGCCCTCTGCAGAGTCGGGTCTTCAGTCACGGCTCCCCGATCGCCCGCCCCAAGGGTTAAGAGGGTCGGCGGTCGCCATTGGCAGTTTCGATGGCCTGCACCTGGGGCACCAGGCGCTGATTCGCGACCTCAAACAGGCCGCCAGAGAGCAAGGTCTCGACAGTGTGGTCTGCAGCTTCTTTCCGCATCCCCGGAGATTTTTTCAAGCTCAGCAGGCACCAGGCCTGATTCTGCCCCTCAGGGACAAGCTCAGGACGCTTGCAGCGGCCAGAGTCGATCGCACTCACCTGCTTCGATTCAACGCAGCCATGGCTGGCCTTAGCCCTGAGGACTTTGTGCAACTGATCCTGGTCAAACGCCTCAACGCCAAGCTGGTCATTGTTGGCGAGGATTTTAGATTTGGACATAGGCGGGCCGGTGATCTCAAGCGTCTGGCCGAGTTGGGGCTCTCTCATGGGTTCGCCG
>Ga0208787_1000202_pt1 | contig 30063 bp, 27 predicted proteins | sample Wag4_2014_7_11_FD_187362 | JGI IMG/M metagenome (GOLD analysis project Ga0208787, IMG submission 187362) | Fresh water microbial communities from Ohio, USA - Utica-2 Time Series HT 2014_7_11 (SPAdes) (version 2) | ecosystem: Environmental > Aquatic > Freshwater > Water tank | place: USA: Ohio...
CTCAGTGTCAGCACGCTTGTTGACTCAGCGTTGGTAAGACCAAGGATCATTTTTGCGATGGTGGTCTTTCCTGAACCCGATTCACCAACGAGTCCCAGAGTTTCTCCAGGTTTAACGAAGAGCGATACATCGTTTACAACCTGAACCTTGTTTCCATCCTGCGCAAATATCTTTGACAGGTTGGTGATGTTGAGTAGATCTCCATCTGGAGTAGCACGCTTGCTTGGATTCGAAAGCCCTTGTGAGGCGCCTTCAATGTTGCGAGCCATTGAAGGCGCTTTGTCGTGGTGGAAACAACGAGCAACATGTGAAGGGCTAACGGAGACCATCTCTGGTTTTTCGGTGCGGCAACGATCGTCTGCCAATGTGCAACGAGCCGCAAATACGCAACCGTCAAAGTGGAATCCAAGTGATGGTGGTGAACCAGGAATAGTTTCCAAACGGTCTGTGTTCTTGTGCAAACCACCACGTGGAATACAACGAAGCAGCCCAACGGTGTATGGGTGTTGCGGGTTGGAAAGAATGTCTGCAGTTGTTCCTTGCTCTACAAGTGCGCCTGCATACAACACACCAACTCGGTCGCACATGTGGCGAATTACTCCAAGGTTGTGTGAAATGAACAGCACTGCGGTGCCGGTTTCGCGACGGAGCTCACGAACCAAGTCGAGCACTTCTGCTTCTACGGTTGCGTCAAGGCCCGTTGTTGGCTCGTCCATGACTAGTAGGCGAGGGTTAGATGCAAGTGCCATTGCAATCACCACACGTTGCGCCATGCCACCTGAAAGTTGGTGTGCATAGCGGCGCATCACTTTTTCTGGGTCAGCAATTTTTACTCGTACCAAGGCTTCAAGAGCGAGCTTGTCTGCTTCTGACTTTGATTTTCCTGCAAGTTCGAATACTTCAGCGACTTGATCGCCAACTCGAATGGTTGGGTTCAACGCTGCCACTGGGTTTTGGTACACCATGGAAATCACTGAGTTGCGAAGTTCTCCAACTTCGCCGTCGCTCATGGTCACCATGTCGCGACCCTCAAACAAAATTGAGCCACCTGTGATCTTGCCGTTACGTGGAAGATAGCGCATCGCTGCGTATGCCGCAGTCGATTTACCACAACCAGATTCGCCAACTAAACCGTATGCCTCACCTGGTTGTATGGACAACGAAACATTGCGAAGAACTTCACGATCAATTCCGCGAACGGTGTACGAAACCTCGAGGTCGCGAAGTTCAAGTGTTGGAGTGCTCATATTTCAAATACCTCGAGTAGTCCGTCTGAAATGAGGTTGACGCTTACAGCAAGCGAAGCAATGGCAATCGCAGGGAAGGCCGTTGGCCACCACTGGTTGTTGAATATCTGTGCCCAGTTCTCAGAAATCTGGGTTCCCCAGTTTGGTGAACCGTATTCAACTCCGGCACCCAGGAAGGACAGTGTCGCAATTGCGAAGATTGCATAGCCAAGACGCACCGTGAACTCCACGATGATTGGTGGCATTACGTTCGGCAGAATTTCCTTGAACAAAATGTGTGGTGTGCGCTCTGTGCGCAAACGAGCAGCTGCAACATATTCAAACTCGGCCTCGGCAAGCACGGCAGCACGCACGGTGCGAGCAATGTTTGGCGTAAACACAAACGCAATAATCAGCACGGTGATCGTTGGGGAGGATCCTTCAATTGCGGCTATTGCGAGCAACGCAATGATGATCGCAGGAATTGCTGAAATCGCCTCAAGCAAGCGCATCACGATGGTGTCAAACCAGCCCTTGAAGTAACCGGTGATGAGACCGATTGAAGTTCCTGCGATGGTTCCGATGATTGTCGCAGCAAACGACATCACCAAAATCAAACGTGAACCAATGATGACACGAGAAAACACGTCTTGACCGTTTGGATCGGTGCCGAACCAATACGTTCCATTTGGGGGAGCACTAACAAACTCGTAGTTCTGATCGTCAGCCTTAAATGGTGTGACGAACTTGCCAAAAATTGCACAGAGAACCCAGAACCCAAGAATGCTTACGCCAATAATGAATGCTTTGTTGCTGCGAAGAAGCGCGAAACGTTCTTTGCGAATTTGCAAACGCTCTGCGTTTGACTTGTCGGAGATTTCTGTGTTGGTGACGCTCATTCGGAAATCCTTTGGCGAATTCGTGGGTTCAATACTGCAAAGAGAATGTCAGCAATCAGTTGGAATGAAACAATGACCACGCTGGTAAGAATTACTCCAGATTGAAGCACGGCATAGTCGCGACCACCAACAGCGGTGAGCAAGATTGTTCCGAATCCGCGATAGTTGAACACCATTTCAACTGCAACAAGTCCACCAACTAAGTATGGGACTTGGCTTGCGACTACTGCAATGGTGGGGAGCATGGCATTGCGCAGAACGTGCTTCACCACTGCTTTGCGACGTGAATAGCCCTTGAGTACTGCAGTGCGCATGTAGTCAGAGTCAAGGGCTTCGATAACGCCTGCTCGAGTGATACGGGCGATGTATCCAAAGAGCACAAGCAGCAGTGCAATTGACGGCAGGAGTAGGTGCCAAATGCTTTGGAAGAAGCCGCCAGCTCCCTCGTCGGGCATTGCTGAAATCGGGAAGATCCGGAAAACTACGCCGAAAAGCAGCAGCAAGATCACGGCCCAAACAAACTCAGGGATCACAGCTGCAGACAAACCACCTACCGTGATTGCTCGGTCAATCTTTTTGCCGCGGTACATCGCTGCCAAAATTCCGCCAGCGATGCTGAGTGGAACGATGAGCAAAAACGCAACTCCGGCAAGACGCGCCGAGTAACCGAGTGCGGGGATAAGTGTCTCTGAAACAGGGCGTGATGTAGACATGGAAACGCCGAGGTCTCCGCTGAGTAAGTCTTTTATCCAGTTGATCAACTGTGTGAAGAGAGGTTTATCGAGACCGTACAACGCGTTGAATGCAGCGACATCTTCGGGCGAAGCTTGTCGTCCAAGGCTCTGACGTGCGACGTCTCCGGGAAGGACGCGTGTCATAAAAAACACGATGATTGCAGCTAGGCCAACTGTGAGAACAGAGAGCCCAAGACGCTTTGCAAGAAACGTTTTCATGAAATTAGAACTCTACTCATCTAAGTGCGGGAAATAAAAAACCCCCAGCGCACCGAAGCACGCTGGGGGTTAATTAATTGTTCAATTGGCAATTATGCCAACTTCACGTCCTTCGCAATGATTTGACCCATTCCGTTTACCTGGAAGCCACTTACACCCTTGCGAGCGCAGTAGATCAAGTTTGAGGTGTAAGCCAAGATGTAAGGAGTCATTTCAAGTGAACGCTCCTGGATCTTCTTGCTGGCAACCTTCTGCTTGGCAGGGTTTGGTGCTGCAATGTATTCATCGATTGCTTTGTCCAAAACATCGTCCCACAGCTGAGCTGCTGACCAGTCTGCTGTTGACTTCCACTCACGGGTGAGGTATTGGTCTGGAACACCACGACCTGCCCAGTCAACGATTCCAAGGTTCGAAGCCAACCACGAGTTGTTGTCGTATTCGAATACCTTGCCCTTGACCGATGGGTATGGGTTGTAGGTGTAGTACACCGCGCCACCACCGTTTGATCCGTCAATCTTGAGCGTGACTTTGATACCAATCTTGGCAAACGAGTTCTTGATCAAGTTTGCGTACTTGTTGATGTCGTCACGTGCCCATGTTGAAAGATCAACCTTAAATCCGTTTGGAACTCCAGCTTCCTTCATCAACTGCTTAGCCTTCGCAATGTCTTGCTTGCGCTGTGGCACTGATTTATCAGCTGCTGGGTAAGGATCCATAACGCTGTCGTTACCAACAACGCCACCGATGCTCTTCATTACACCCTTCACATAACCAACGCGGTCAATGGTAAGTGCTGCTGCTTGACGAACACGCTTGTCCTTGAATGGACCGAAGTTGCAACGCATGTGTACGTGTGCGAACCCGGCACCAGCTTTGGTGGTCAAGATGTTGAACTTCTTCTTGTCGAGTGACAGAGCATCCGCTGCTTCCATTGCTGCTACTGCATCAAGTTTTCCGGTCTTGAGTGCTGGTAATGCGGTCGCTGCAGAGACGTACTGAATCAACTCAAGCTTGTCGATGCCTGGCTTGAAGGTGGTGTCCCAGTAGAACGGGTTCTTTACGAACACAGTCTTCTCGAACTCTTTGTAGCTCTCCATCTTCCAAGGGCCAGCTGAGATCATGTCTTTTGTCCATGCTGCTCCGCCGTTTGCGCCGTTCTTGATGATGCACATTCCGTACGACACTGATGACACGGTGTACGGGAAGTTACCCGATGCCGTCAACAAGTCGAAGCGAAGTGTTTCGTTGTCTACTTTGACAATTCCGTTTACATCGATGATGCCGGTGAAGTTGCCCTTTGAACGTGATGGGTTAGCAGTGAACACCGACTTGTAGGTGTAAACAATGTCGTCAACTGTGAGTGGGGTTCCGTCGTTGAACTTCACGCCCTTGCGGATCTTGAATGTCCAAGTCTTTGCACCATTTGATGACTTCCAGCTGGTTGCGAGGCGTGGCTCGAGTGAACCGTCTTGCTTCTGGAAGCAGAGCCATTCACCAACCTGCGAAAGAATGAACAAACTTCCGTCTGAAGTTTCCCATGGAGCAGCAGGGTGTACTTGCTTACCTGTTGCAACGCGGAGCGTCTTTGCGGTGTTTGCACTTGCTGAACCTGCGCCAACAATGCCAGCAACTGGCAATGCAGCACCGGCTGCAGTTGCAGCAGCACCCTGAATGAAATGACGACGCGAGACACCAGTCTTCGCAACGTCATTTGTTGTTTCGTCAATAATTGTCATTTTTCCCCCATAGGTAGATGGACTAGCGCCTCAGAGAATACGTCCCTGAAGATGGGTAAACAATAGGCAAACAACTAGGTGTGACGCAAGCCCATCTGTGGATAACTTTTTCCCGTATTTATATGGGTTTGCTGGCCCCGAACAGGGGAGGAGGCCTCCAGGCGTCTACACCCCAGACGATCGAAATGCCACGGGTTCGGACCTTCGTTCTGTGGCTGGCGAGTCCCATTGCGGAAGTCCCATGAATTGTACACTCAATGTGTGGTGCACCCTTTTGGCAATCTCCCATTCATGTTGAGGTCACATAACACGAATTGGGTGCGTAAGTAAAAAGTGGAATCTGAACCGTTCATTATTTTGGTGTCCGATCGTGACACAACTGTTGGTGTTGTCTCCTCGTCGTTGTTGTCGGCAGCGCTAAAAACAAAGAATGCATTGTTCAATGCTCAAGTGCGAATGTTGGTCGAGCCCGAAATCATTTCTCAATTAAAGGCGCCTGAATTGCCTGAAGAGATTCGCAAAATTGAGGAAAAAGCAGTCAGTGCGTCGGCATCTGACATTGAAAATGCAAATCTCATTGTTGCGTTTTCAGGAATGGATCTCGTGAAGCTCGCGGAACTTCGTGAGAATGGGGTTGCGGCTCCGGCCGTGAATTTGTGTCAGTTTGCAAATAGTTTGCAAGGGGAAACAGGCAACCTAAAGACCTCACAGTTAGATGTGCGTGACTACATCGTCAGCGCTGCACTGCAGTTTGGCTTTGGTGGTGGATCATCCACCTGCAGCATTTGTGAAGCAAAAGAAAGCGAAAAAGTTGATTACTGGATCAGCATTGCTGATACGTGTTCACGATTTGCGCAAACCTTGAACAAATTGCTGCCTTAAGGCAGCACCTAGCTAGCAAGCAACGCTGATGGCGTAATGCCAAGAGCAACGCTTAAGCGCACAATGGTGTCCAGTGCAGGAGAGAAGTGACCATTCTCAATTCTGTTGATGGTCTTTCGATCCACGCCAGCAATTTCTGCAAGACGAGCTTGACTTAATTCAGCATCCGAACGCAGCTCAAACAAACGATCGGCAAGAACTTTGCGCATGTCTTTTACCTCGCGCTTTAAGGTTGCTTCTGTTGCTTTGCGAACGATTGTTTTTGCCATGAGTAAAACGATAATCAATCTGCGGACAGAAGTCCGAACTTTCAACCAATTTTTTTCACGACAAAAGTCATACATACATATAGGGTGACCTCATGCGTATCGGGGTATTGACTGGCGGTGGTGATTGCCCTGGTCTGAACGCCGTCATCAGATCCATTGTGCGCAAGGCTGAAACTCAATTGGGTGCTGAAATTATTGGCTTTTTTGACTCTTGGGATGGGGTCATGGAGCAGCGCTATTCGTTGCTAAAAACCAACGATGTAAGGGGAATAGCCCCAAAGGGTGGAACCATTTTGGGAACGCGTCGCGGTGGGCCTTTTGACACCCTAGATGGTGTTGCTAATGTGCAACAGGCTTTCCACGATTTGGAACTTAGTTCCTTAGTCGTCATTGGCGGCAATGGCTCGCTTACCGTGGCTTCGCGTCTGTATGAAGAGTTTGGTCTGCCGACCGTTGGGGTGCCCAAGACCATTGATAACGACGTGGTGGGCACTGATGCCACTTTTGGTTTTCAAACTGCAGTTCAGATTGCCACCGACGCCATCGATCGATTGCACACCACGGCGGAAAGCCATGATCGCATCATGGTCGTGGAAGTGATGGGCCGAGATGCGGGCTGGATAGCCCTTCATGCAGGTATTGCCGGCGGCGCCACTGCAATTGTGGTGCCAGAAGATCCATTTGACATTGGTCAACTGACTGAAATCGTGAAACGTCGGCACGACAATGGCCGCTATGCGTCGATTGTTGTTGTCGCTGAGGGCGCAAAACCGAAACCCGGCACCTTGGATATTCCACTGCCAACAATTGACAAGAATGGGCACGCTTATAACGGTGATGTGTCTCGTGTGATTGCTAGCGAGCTTGAAGCGCGAACTGGTTATGAGTCGCGTCTTGTGCAACTTGGACACGTGCAGCGTGGTGGAACTCCAACGAGTTATGACCGTGTGCTGGCAACACGATTTGGGCTAGCAGCGGTTGACGCATGTGTGAAGAAAGAATTTGGCCAGATGGTCGTTCTGCGCAGTGGCGAAATTACGCGCGAGTCAATGAAAGTAACGAGTGGAAAAACGCGCACCATTAACTTGGATTTGTATAACGATGTTGTTGCTTCGTTTATTGGCTAACGAAGAGCGTCAGATCAGTGAGGTGGACCGAATTGACGGTCGCCTGCATCGCCCAAACCAGGAACAATGAACGCGTTCTCGTTAAGACGTTCGTCAATCGATGCAGTCACAATGTGAAGATCCATGCCCGACTTCTCGAGATACGCGATTCCTTCAGGTGCGGCAAGTACGCATGCGATGGTGATCGGTTGCGGAGCACCGCGCGCAGCTAACAATTTGCATCCGTACTCAAGCGAGCCACCAGTTGCCAGCATTGGGTCGAGCACGATGCAATGTCGACCGTCAAGGCGTGACGGAAGTTTGGCAACGTATTCGCTTGGCTGGTGTGTCGCTTCATCGCGTTGCACACCAACTACTGCAATGTCGGCATCGGGTAGAAGTTCCATTGCTGCAGGAAGCATGCCGAGACCTGCGCGAAGAATTGGCACCAGCACAGGGCGTTGCGCAATCTTGATTCCGTCAGTTTCAGCCAACGGTGTAGTCACGCGGACTTTTGTTGTCGGAACGTCGCGCAAAGCTTCGGCAATTACCACAAGTGAAAGCCGGCGCATCTCTGCACGAAAGAATTGATTTGACGAATTTTGATCGCGAAGATGGGTGAGTGCTTCAGCGGCAACTGGGTGATTGACAACGGTGACTTTGACGGACATATACCTATCTTTGCCGATAGGTAGAGTTTTGACCAATGTCGAATGATTTGCGAATACAGCTGGCTCACAGTCCAGCAGATGCCGCGTTGATTTCGCAGGTCTTTGATGAGGTGTGGTCGGTCAAAACCATGGTTTCCCCAGAGATCATCGTGGCGTCTTTGCATAACGGGGCATATGGGTCGGTGGTGTGGGACGGAGATTTGCCTGTTGCGGCAGCTTTTGCCATTGTTGGAAAATCCATAACCCAACAGCCGAGTGAATTGAACCTGCACTCGCATGCTGCCGGCGTCGTCCAATCGCACGCGGGGCAAGGCATTGGTGCACAGTTGAAGTTGCATCAGTGGCAGTGGGCCCGTGAAAACGGGTTCGCCACCATTACGTGGTCGTTCGACCCGTTGGTGCGTCGCAACGCATGGTTCAACATGGTGAAACTTGGCGCGAGCGTTACCAACTACTACCAAAATTTTTATGGCGAGCTAGACGATGGTATCAATGCAGGAGAACAGAGCGATCGTGTTCTGGTGCGCTGGCAAGTGTTGGCAACGGCCGGACCGCAGTCGAGTGAAGTAGTCACAGAGCGTGAAGGCGACATTGTCATCGCTACGCCAAGCGACATTGAACTCATTCGCAAGACCAGCAAGGCTGAAGCTCAAACGTGGCGTGCTCAACAGCGTGCTGCCTTTGAAGAATCTATTGCCGATGGGTATTCGGTGCGAGGATTAAACGCAGAGTATTCGTATGTCCTGAGCAGGGGTTAAGGCATGATCCGAAGAATTGAAATTGTGCGCGCCCACATCAACTTGGTATCGCCATTTCGAACATCGTTTGCAACCGAGGTAGATCGCAACCTGCTGTATGTACGTGTGGTCGGCGACGATGAAGAAGGTTGGGGAGAGTGTGTTGCAATGGCTGCGCCGCTCTATTCATCTGAATATGTAGACGGTTGTGAAGAAGTGATGAAGCGCTATCTCATCCCGATGATCTCCGCCTCGACGACCGCTGAAGAATTCGTGCAGAATTCTGCGGCGATTCGCGGCAACTTTATGGCCAAGGCCGCAATTGAAGCAGCGTTACTGGATTTTCAATTACGCAAAGCCAACGTGTCGCTTGCAAACTTCCTTGGTGCCACGCAAACGAAAGTTGCATCGGGGGTTTCAGTTGGAATCCAGCCAACAATTGACGACCTGCTTCGCGTGGTTGCCGAATATCGCGCCGACGGGTACGTGCGTATCAAATTGAAAATAGAGCCAGGTCTCGACATCGATCGTGTGCGTGCAGTGCGCGAAGCATTTGGTTCGGACATGTTGTTGCAAGTTGACGCCAATGCTGCATACGCCGTTGACGATGCAGCGCATCTTGCCAAGCTGGATGAATTTAACCTGCTCTTAATCGAGCAGCCGTTGCCTGAAGAAGACATTGTTGGCCATGTGGAGTTAAGCAAGCGTGTTGGAACGCCAATCTGTTTGGATGAGTCCATCACTTCGTACGACGTCGCGCGTGGAGCGCTCGATATCAATGCGTGTTCCATCATCAACATCAAGCCAGGTCGCGTTGGTGGATATCTGGAATCAAAGCGCATTCACGACTTATGTCTGTCGCGTGGAGTTCCCGTGTGGTGTGGAGGAATGTTGGAAACCGGAATCGGTCGAGCTGCCAACCTTGCGCTCGCCGCGCTTCCTGGGTTCACGCTTCCGGGTGACACTTCTGCATCGAAGCGATACTTCATTCAGGACGTAACGACACCGTTTGAATTAGTAGACGGTTATATCGACGTTCCAAATACTGTGGGAATTGGTGTGCGACCAATTACTGAAGTACTTGGGGCGATGACGTCGCGCGTCGACTCGTACACAATTACGAAGTAATGGTTACGCGTTCAGCGTGACAATAACTGCGGTTTCGGGCTGGTCTTTGTTTTTTCCGAAATGTTCGGAGAACCACAAGTAGATCGAAAACATCTTGTACGTGAAGCCGTATTTGTGGGCAACGGCATCGCGAACTTTTTCAGCCTCAGTTCCACTGACAACAATTGCGGTTCCGTGCACAACTGGTGAGCCTTCAATAATGCGACCGCGAATGTCGCACGGCTGCACGGTGACAGTGTTGGTGTGAGCGAGGCGTTTTGCTTTGCCGGCACTGGCGTCAATGGTGAAACCGACCACGTTTGGTGCGAGGTAATCAAGAGGCGCAACCCACACAGGCGTGGCAACTGGCGTTCCATTTTTTCGCGTCGAGACAAACGAGATGTATTTCGCCGAGTGCACTGCTGAGATGTCTGATGTATTCATGTACTGGTCGGAGTGACAGGATTCGAACCTGCGACCCTCTGGTCCCAAACCAGATGCGCTACCAAGCTGCGCTACACTCCGCTAACTGCTTCATCCTAGCGATGACAAGTGAAATAACGGCGAGAGAAAAGTTATGCGCGCTTTGCGGCGCGAGCCAAGCGACGAGCAGTTTTGCCAATCGGTTGCAAGTGGCGATGGTCGAGGTCGCCAATTTCGGTGCCATTTGTAAAACGCACGCGATAACGAAGCCAGTTGAATCCGTTGGCCAAGATGACTTTGCCCTCTGTGCCTACTGGGAGACCGTCTACCTCGGCGATCAGGGAGACGGTGTCGCCCATCTTGAGGTTGATCTGGCCCTCATGGGGCGTTGCGAGTGCATGGGGTTTCCACGAGGCTGTCACGAATGCAAAGGGTACACTTTGCGCCCTGTGAAAACCATTATTGAGACCCTCGAGGGCAACAAAGTCAAAGTGTCGGTGGAAATTGACGAGGTCGAGTTCGACCGCAATATTGACCAGGCATTCCGCAAAATCGCTAAAGAAGTTCGTATTCCGGGCTTCCGCCAGGGCAAGGCACCACGCCAATTGCTCGAGGCACAGATTGGCACAGGAGCTGCGCGCTCACAGGCCATTCAAGATGCTGTTCCCGAGTATCTCTCGCAAGCAGTTCGCGAACACAAGATTGATCTCATTGCAACACCTTCTATTGAAGTGACGAAGGGCGAAGTTGAAGGCGTTGTTGGATTCGATGCAACATGCGAAGTACGTCCAGTTATTACTGTTGGTGGTTACAAGGGATTGCGCGTAGAGCTTCCTTCTATTGTGGTGAAGGACAGTGAAGTAGACGATGCAATTCGCAGCGAACAATCACGTCATGGAAATTTGCAAGACGTAGATCGCGCAATTGCAAAGGGCGATCACGTTTCACTCGACCTCAGCGGTGTTCGTGAAGGTACGCCAGTACCAGGACTCAACGTTGAAGATTGGGCTTACGAAGTTGGCAAGGCTTGGGTATCTCCAAGTTTTGACGACAAGTTGATTGGTAAGAAAGTTGGCGACAAGGTGGAGTACACCGAAGCTCCAAACGGAACCACCGAAGAAGCCGAGATGACAGTCGTTGTCAAGAAAGTGCAAGAGATGGTGCTTGAAGACCTCACCGATGAGTGGGTGTCAAGCCATGTTGCAGAATTCGACACTGTTGACGCATGGAAGTCTGCATTGCGCAAGCGTTTGGAAGACATGAAATTGAACCAGGCTCGTGGCGTTTTCGTAGACCGCACCACGACAGCTCTTGCCGAGTTGGTTGAGGTTGACTCTCCAGAAGCGATGATCAACAGCGATTTGCAGTCGCGAGTTCGAGGCACCGTTGAACAGTTTCAGGCACAGGGCATTGCGCTTGAACAATGGTTGTCGGCAACAGGTCAATCAACAGAAGCGTTCATTGAATCACTTCGTGGTGAGTCTGTTAAGGCCGTAAAGATCGACTTAGCATTGCGCGCAGTTGCACTTGCAGAAGCTTTTGAGTCTGACGCAGACGACCTTGAGGCAGAGCTTTCCCGCATTGCAACTCAGGCTGGCCGCAAGTTGGCACAGGTTCGCAAGTTGTACGAGCAGAACGATGCCATTGCAGAACTTGAAGCACAGATTCGCAAGTCGAAGGCAGTGGACTGGTTGCTTCGCAATTCAACCCTTGTCGATGTTGACGGAAACGCAATTAGCGCAGACACACTGTTTGGTGAAGAAGAGGGCGAATAAGCCTCAAACTCGCGTAAATGCGCCGAGTAGGGGCAAGTGCCACACCTGATTGACGCAGGGGCGTGAGCCCCCGCAACTATCATCGTCTTCAGAAGGTTCGCCCTGAGGAGATGCACCATGCGTGAAAAAAATGTGATGCGGAATTACTACATTCCGAGTGTCACCGAAACAACGAGCCGTGGTGAGCGCACGTCCGACTTGTACAGCCGCTTATTGAAGGAAAACATCATTTTCCTTGGCACCCCAATTGACGACACCATTGCCAACTTGATCTGTGCGCAGCTCATCCACTTGGAGAGCGAGAACCCAGATAAAGACATCAACATCTACATCAATAGTCCTGGTGGAGACATCACCGCATTGTTCGCTATTTACGACACGATGCAGTTCATTAAGAACGACATCGCCACCATTTGTCTGGGTCAAGCCGCATCTGCTGCTGCAGTGTTGCTTGCAGCCGGCACGAAGGGCAAGCGTCTTGCGCTTCCTCACGCACGTGTGCTGTTGCACCAGCCGTATGGCCAAGTTGGCTACTCGCAGGTCACCGACTTGGAACTTGCTGCGCGCGAAATTTTGCGTATGCGTGAGTTGCTCGAACAAATTTTGTCAAAGCACACAGGACAGACCATTGACCGTATTCACGTTGACACCGATCGTGACTTCACGCTTGAAGCACAAGCAGCACTCGACTACGGCGTAATCGATGAAATCATCACCACTCGTGCAATGACTGACCGCTCCGGTCCAATTCGCTGAGGCTCGGCTAACTACTCATGGCAAAGTTTGGCGATACGGCAGAATTGGTGAAGTGCTCGTTCTGCGCAAAGTCGCAGAAGCAGGTGAAGAAGCTCATTGCTGGACCTGGCGTGTACATCTGTGACGAATGCATCGACCTGTGCAACGAAATCATCGACGAGGAATTCACTCAAACTCCAACAGTTGGCGTTGAGGAACTCCCAATCCCGCGCGACATTCGTGCATTCCTTGATGAATATGTTGTTGGGCAAGACCAAGCCAAGAAAGTTCTCGCGGTTGCGGTGTTCAATCACTACCGACGCATCAGGCACAAGTCAACAAGCACTCGCAAGGATGAAGTTGAATTGCAAAAGAGCAACATTTTGTTGCTTGGTCCAACAGGTTGCGGCAAAACGCATATGGCCCAAACGCTTGCCAAGTTGCTCAATGTTCCGTTTGCTATCGCCGATGCAACTGCTCTTACCGAGGCTGGTTATGTCGGAGAAGACGTAGAAAACATTCTGTTGAAGTTGTTGCAAGCGGCCGACTTCGACGTGGCGCGTGCAGAAACTGGCATTGTGTACATCGACGAAATTGACAAGGTTGCGCGCAAGAGTGAGAACCCGTCAATTACCCGTGACGTTTCGGGTGAAGGCGTTCAGCAAGCGCTGCTGAAGATTCTTGAAGGCACTGTTGCTGCTGTTCCACCACAAGGTGGACGAAAGCATCCACACCAAGAGTTCATTCAGATTGATACGACCAATGTGTTGTTCATTGTTGGTGGAGCTTTTGCCGGTCTCGATTCCATAATCGAGCAGCGCATTGGCCACAAGGGTGTTGGCTTCCATGCCACCGTGCGATCGAAGGCCGAAAAAGATCCTGGCGAGTTGTTCGCCCAGGTACTTCCAGAGGACTTGCAGAAGTTCGGCATGATTCCCGAATTCATTGGCCGATTGCCAATGATCGGCGCTGTACACAGCTTGGACAAGCAGGCGCTCATTCAAATTCTTACTGAGCCAAAGAACGCATTGCTGAAGCAGTACCAAAAGTTCTTTGAGTTTGAAGACATTGAGTTGGAAATTACGCCAGATGCAATGGTGGCGATTGCCGATCAGGCTTTGAATCGTGGCACCGGAGCACGCGGATTGCGCGCAATTCTTGAAGAAGTGTTACTGAACACCATGTACGAATTGCCTGGCCGCACCGATGTGGCAAAAGTGATTGTGGACGTGGACTCAGTGGTCAGCAAGGCTGACCCAACCATCGTTCCTCGTTCAACACGCGTTGCCCGACAGCGCCGCGCTGCTTCTTAGCCCTAACCTCGCCGCTATGAATTATGCAGAGGCGCTTGTCTATCTAGACGAGCACGCAAGCTACGAAAAAACTGGGCGAGTTGAGTCACCTTCGCTTGACAATATTTCAGCGTTCATGGATGTGATGGCACACCCTGAGTTGAATTATCCAGTTATCCATGTGACAGGAACAAACGGCAAGGGTTCGACCACGCAGATTATTTCCAAGTTGTTGGTGGCTCATGGTTTGCACGTTGGCACGTACACAAGCCCGCATCTTGAGCATTTAACAGAACGCATTTCTCGCAATGGTGAGCCAATCAGTCAAGAAGCGTTTGCGGAGTGCGTAGCAGCAATTGCTGATGCAGAGGTGTTGTCTGGCGTGCGGCCAACGTATTTTGAAATCGTCACTGCTGCAGCGTTTCGCCATTTCGCTGACGAAGCGGTTGATGTTGCTGTTATTGAAGTGGGCATGTTGGGTAGATGGGATGCCACCAACGTGGTGCGTTCGGAAGTTGCGGTCATTACCAACATCGCCCTTGATCACATGGAATTTGCAGGGCCAACTCTTGGGCATATCGCTTATGAAAAAGTAGGAATATCGAAAGAGCACAGTTCGCTTGTTGTTGGCGACGTGAACCCAGATTTGGATTCGATTTGGGCAAGTGCGCCTTCAGCGAAACTGTTGAAGCGAAACGAAGAATTTGATTGCGTCGACAACGAACTTGCAGTAGGCGGGCGTCTGCTCGACATAAGAACTCCTCGCGCGATGTATCAAGAACTCATGGTTCCTCTTCACGGACAACACCAGGGCGACAACGCTTCGATTGCGCTGGTTGCGGTGGAAGAATTCTTCGATGCACAACTCGACATTGACGTGGTGCGCGAAGGGCTTGCCATGGTGCAAATGCCAGGACGTTTTGAAGTACTTGGTCGTCAACCACTTGTTGTTGTGGATGGTGCTCATAATCCGGCAGGCGCAGATGTGTGTGCACAAGTGTTCTTTGACGATTTTTCTCCTGAAGGTCGACGTATTGCAGTTGTCGGACAATTGTTAGGCCGAGATCCCGAGCTGCTGCTCTCTGCGTTGCGTATTGATGAATTCGATCTAGTGGTGTGTTGCACGGCACCTTCTCCACGGGGCATGAGTGGTGAGCAGATTGCACAAAGCGCTCGCTCGATGGGGTGCGATGAAGTGGTGGTTTGCAACACGGTGGAAGAGGCATGTTCACGAGCGCTCAAGGATGCGCGTGCTGAAGATGCCGTGTTAATTGCAGGATCTTTGTATTTAGTAGGTAGTGCGCGGACCTATTTACGGCGTAACCTGTAACCCGTGAGCAACAGAACCCTCGTCCTCCTTAAGCCAGATGCAGTTGAGCGCCAATTAGTTGGCAGCATCGTTTCCCGTTTTGAGACCAAAGGCCTCAAGATCGTCGCCATGGAATTGCGCACACTTGATGCCGCAATTTTGGAGCGCCACTACGAAGAGCACAAGGGCAAGGGTTTCTATGCCGAGCTTGTTTCGTTTATGTCGCGCGGTCCAGTTGTTGCCTTGGTTGTTGAAGGGCCAGAAGACACGTGGGAAATCTTGCGCAACATGATGGGTGCAACAAACCCACGTAATGCAGCACCAGGAACGATTCGTGGCGATTACGGCACGTTGTTTACCGAAAACCTCATTCACGGAAGCGACTCTGCAGCATCTGCAGCCCGTGAAATTGGTATCTTTTTCCCAAACCTGTAGGCGATAGGCGCTTGCCGCCTGCTGAGGAGACCTAATACATGGCTGGTGGAGGCTCACTTTCGTTGGGGCGTGATATCGCCATCGACCTGGGTACCGCAAACACGTTGGTGTATGTCAAAGGTGAAGGCGTAGTCCTGAACGAGCCAAGCACTGCCGCTGTGGACAGTCGCACTGGGCAGTTAGTTGCTGTTGGGTTTGAAGCTAAACGCATGTGGGGCCGTGCTCCACAAAACATCCGACTCGTTCGTCCACTTAAAGACGGTGTCATCGCCGATTTTGATGTGTGCGAAAAAATGCTGCGCTTTTTCATTCAGAAGGTGCACACCAGTAAGTGGAATAAGCCGCGAATGATTATTTGTGTGCCTTCCGAAATCACAGGTGTTGAAAAACGTGCAGTGCAAGATGCTGCAGAGTTTGCTGGTGCTCGCAGGCCTGTGTACATCATCGAAGAACCGATGGCTGCAGCGATTGGTGCTGGTCTTCCAGTTCACCTTCCGAGCGCAAACTTGATTGTTGACATTGGTGGTGGAACGACTGAAGTTGCCGTTATTTCTATGGGCGGCATTGTCACAGCCCATTCAGCTCGAGTTGCTGGTGATGAATTGAATGATGCAATTGTTTCCATGTTTCGTAAAGAGTTCTCACTGGAAATTGGCGAGAACACTGCAGAAGAAGTGAAGTTGCAAGTTGGTTCTGCATGGCCATTGGCTGAAGAACTCACCGCAGATGTTGGTGGTCGCGATGTAAACACGGGGCTACCACGCACGCAGGTGATTACGAGCGAAGACGTTCGTGCCGCACTAGACGAATCGGTTGGAACGATCGTCGCTGCAATTAAGACAACGCTTGAACGCACGCCTCCAGAACTTGCTGCCGACATTATTGGTCATGGCTTGGTGTTGTCTGGCGGCGGAGCATTGTTGGCTGGACTGTGTGAACGTGTTACCTATGAAACTGGAATTCATGCGTATTTGGCGCCAGAGCCGTTGTATTCGGTGGTGCTTGGATGCGGATTGACGTTAGACAACATTGAAGCGATGAAGGGTCTGGCAACACAGACCTCCTTCGACTAGGTCGCATTGGTACACGATTGTGTCCGCGATTTCAGCAAAACGTAAACGAGCAATCGCGCTACTTTCGCTGACCTCCATCATTTTCATCACTCTTGACTTGCAGGGAAGTGAATCAACTTCGGTATTGCGCGGAACCTTTGGAGTGTTCTTTCGACCGATTGAGGGCGTAGCACGTGTGATTACGCGTCCTGTCAGCAATGCATGGCATGGGATTACCCATTACAACGCAGTGACACAAGAAAACGATTTGCTTCGCGAAAAGATCGCTCAGCAAGAAGGTGCAGCAGTTGCTGCAGCTGCGTCAGTCCGCTTATCGCAGGAGTTGTTGGCGCTGAACGGCCTGCCAACGCTTGCCGGAATTAACTCGGTGAGTGCGCAGGTCATTGGTGACTCTCCATCCAACTTTTCGCAAAACGTCGAAATCAACCAGGGCAGCGACAGCGGAGTCAAAGTTGGTATGCCAGTAATGAATGCTGCTGGTCTTGTCGGCAAAATCACCAAAGTGTTCCCGAGGCGATCCATTGTCATGTTGATCACTGATCCCGAATATGCGCTATCGGTGAAGGTGATCAATAATCCTGAAGCAGCATCACCAATTAGTGACCCTGAAGCATCAGCAACAACGTCAAGCACGACTACCACCACAACGACAATTCCTAAACCGCAGCCAACGTCGAATATTCCAGGTTTCACACCCGGAACGACCACGTTGCCTTTGACAACAATCAATGTGCCAGTGAGTATTCCATCGCTTACTCCGACATTGACTGTTCCAAACAATGGCGCGTTGCCAATTCGTGAAACTGGAATTCTTGAAGGTCGTGGGCCATCGAGAGTTCCCATCGTTCGGTTCATTGATAGTGCCCAACGTTTCGGCACAATTCTTCCGGGTGCACCGATCGTGACCTCGGGCGGTTCGTTGAGCCTCGCTCCGCCAGACATTGTGGTCGGAACAGTCTCGAAGGTGACAGACAGACTGGGTACTTCAGGGCCAATTTTGGAAATCAATCTTGTTGCTGACTTGGCGAACCTTTCGTTTGTGCGCATTTTGCTGTACCAACCAATCACCGAGCAGGTGAAACCTTGAGTATTCGGCTCATTCGATTCATCTCTTCTCGATGGACGCGATTGGTGCTGGTCGCATCGGTGCTGTTGGGTTTCCAGACCACACTGTTCAATGACATGCGCCCGTTTGGAGTCATGACGCAAGTAATGGTGCTCTTTGCTGCATGTGCGGGAGTGATTTATGGGGCAGAAATAGGCGCCGTTGCCGGATTAATTATTGGTTTGATGTATGACTGCGTGTTAACAACTCCGCTTGGGTTGGCATCTCTCGTACTCGGAGCAACTGCATTCGTTGCGGGTGCCTTTCCCTATTTCGTTCGTGATTCAAGTTGGTGGAACAAAGCAATCGCTGTGGCGATAGCCAGCGCGGTCGGCGAGATTCTGTTTCCCATTGCCCAAGCTCTCGTTGGTCTAGGCGGGTGGGTGCAATGGCGAATCTTTGTTGTGGCAGTGGTCGTGGCGCTCATCAACATGGTTCTTGCTCCATTGCTTATGCCGGTTGTCCGTTGGACGCTTAAAGAAACTTTGGTTGGGTAGCGATAGCGATGCCGCAAAATAATCAGACGCGCCGTTTGCTTTCGCTCGGCATTGTGGCCCTGGTGTTGATGGGGACCTTGACTGTTCGAATGTGGTTCTTGCAAGCGGTGAAAGCCGAGAGCGATGAAGAGATCGTCCTTTCCGTGCGCACGCGGACTATTCGCTTGTATCCAGAGAGAGGAAGAATTTTTGATGCAAAGGGACGCGTGGTTGCCGATAACAAGCGTGTTTTAACTGCAACGATCGATCGAGAAGTTATTCGCGACCCTGAAGATCGATTGTTGATGTTCCAACGGTTGTCGGGACCATTGCAAATCTCTGTGGAAGGTTTATTCAAGCGGTATGAAGACAAGCGGTTCGGACCGCTTGAAGCACTCCCACTTAAAGACGATATTTCCGAAGAGACAGCTCAGTTTTTGGTGGAACGGTCGGAGGATTATCCGGGCATTTACATTCGAGAAGATTGGAAACGCAATTACCCCTACGGGGCAATTGGCAGCCATGTCATTGGCTACATGGGCGCAATCTTGGAGAAGAATCTTGCGTACTACAAGTCCATTGGGTACGACCCCAATGAGCGTGTTGGCGGCTACGGAGTAGAGCAGTCGTACGAAACTATTTTGCGTGGCACGCCTGGATACGTGCGGTACGAAGTGAATGCGCAAGGAAAACTTCTGCGACTTGAAGAACGAGTTGAACCAATTGTTGGCAACGACATTGTGTTGTCCGTCGATATGGAGATGCAGCAGTTTGCTGAACAAGCTCTTGAAACTCAGCTCGGCATGCGTCGCCGGGTTGAGGCGGGAATCGTAAAACTCGAAGATGGAACTCCGGACCCTGCTAATCCAGATCCCGTGATGTACAAAGCGCCAGCGGGATCTGTGGTCATGGTCAATCAAGACAACGGTCAAGTTTTGGCAATGGCCTCGTATCCGCGGTTTGATTTGCGATGGTTCACGGCTGGAGTTTCAACCGAAAAGTTCGCACAGGTGTTTCCAAAATCTGATGACCCAGACATGTCTATTTTGGTGAACCGCGCTGTTTCGGGTCGCTATAACTTGGGTTCGTCGTTCAAACCGTTTGTCGCTTTTGCTGGGCTGGATTCCGGGCAACTAACCGGCGGTGCTGATTATGAATATTTGGACTTGGGTTCGTACAAGCTTGAAAGTATTCCGAACGGTCGCTGTCAAGACGGTGTGAAGTGCGTGTTTCGTAATGCCATCTGTGCTTCAACGGGTTCACCATGTCGATACGGAGTCGTAAATGTTGAGAGTGCACTTGCGGTATCAAGTGACGCTTTCTTTTACAAAATTGGCGAACAAATCCTGACCCAACGCGGTTATCAACCGATTCTGGAAAACGAAGTTCGCAAGTTTGGATTTGGCTCTCCAACGAACATTGACCTGCCGTATGAGTATGCAGGAACTATTCCAAGCAAAGCGCTGAAGAAGCGCATGGCGGATATTGGTGCGATTTCCAAAGAATCTGGACGGGCGTATTACGTCGGTGATCAGATTCTGTTTTCCATTGGGCAGGGGTTGCTCTCGGCTACGCCAATTCAAACTGCATCCGCATACGCCACGCTTGGCAATGGTGGCAAGGTGATGCGCCCGCATGTCGTGAAAGCGATACTGGCACCTGGTACACCCGATATAAAACCGGGCGTTGCGGATATCGGTTTTGTAAACATTCCCGACTCATCACAGGTGGTGGAACGTTTTGATGACGAGCAGCCAACTAGCACGTTGGAATTGGCGGAAACAAGTCTTCAACCGATCGTTCGTGGGTTGCAACGGGTGATTCGCGGCCCAGGCACGAATTATGACGGGTACCACAAGACCACAGGAGAGTTGTTGTTTCGTGGTTATCCATATGCAGAGCTACCGATTGCAGGGAAAACGGGAACCGCGCAGGGTTTTGGCAACTTGCCGTGGAATGACTCATCTGCATTCGGCGCATTTAGTTTGAGCCCGCGACCGGACTACAGGTACGCAGCATTTGCGTATTTGGAAAAGGCTGGTTACGGATCACAAGCTGCAGCACCAGTAGTGAAGTGCTTGTACATCGCACTTGCTGGTAAGTATCGGTTTGACCCACTGAACGTTGCTGATCCGCTAAACACCGCCAGTAGCGCTGCTGCGCAGCCAATGTATTTACGTAATCCGTCCTGCTTGGTGGGTGGTCGCTCAGAGAGTCGTGATTAATGGATTTAGCGTTTCTTAATCGAGTGATTCCTCGCAAACCCACTGCGAATCCGCTTGGGTTGCGTGGAAGTTATGCGGATCCCATTCGCAACATCGACTGGATTTTGCTGAGCGCTGTAATCGCTCAAGTCATCATTGGTCTCTTTACGGTGTTCAGTGCAACACGCCAACGCTTGATTGATCAGAACCTTGATGTCTTCGTGTATGTGCAGCGCCAAGTTCTGTTTGTGATTATTGCTGCAGCGGTAATGACGATTGTGATGTCGCTTGGTCATGATTGGCTTCGAGCCCAAAGCGGGTTTCTCTACGGAGCCGTCTTGCTACTGCTCATCATGGTGCTTGGCGCAGGGGCAGTAACAGGTGGCGCGCGATTGGCCTTCGACTTTGGGCCATTCTCTGTGCAGCCCGCAGAGTTGGCCAAACCTGTTTTGTTGATTTTGGTCTCGAGTTATCTCAGTGAATCCGTTCCAGAGAAAATTGATTGGCACCACTTTGTGATGACGCTCTACATCGTGCTGATTCCCTGTGGATTGATCTTGATGCAGCCAGACCTTGGATCTGCGTCGGTGATCTTGGCTGGTGTTGCCGGTGTTTTGTATGTTGGAAATGCACGTCGCCGATATTTGGCGCTGATTGGTGGAATGTTCGTTGCTACTGCTTTGGGTTTGATGGCGGCAGTTCCCAGTTTGCGTTATCAGGGAAACCGATTCGTTGCATGGTTTTTGCAGAACTCCAATAACAAAGATCTTGAAAACATTGTGTTGCAAGTGCGTTATGCCAAACGCGCCGTGTCGACTGGTGGATTCTTTGGCAAGGGTTATTTAGAGGGACCACTGACAAACGGAAAATATGTGCCAGTGCAATTTACGGACTTCCCATTTTCTGCAATTGGCGAACAGTTCGGCATGGTTGGTGGGGCAGTGGTGCTCGGAATTTTTGGTGTCATTCTTTGGCGTCTCTGGAGAACGGCACAAATGGCCCGCGACCGGTTCAGTTTCTTTCTGGCAAGTGGCGCCTTCACCATGGTGGTGTTTCAGATCTTTCAGAACATCGGCATGACCCTTGGAGTCACCCCGGTGAGCGGTTTGCCGCTGCCATTCATTTCATATGGCGGCTCGCATCTCATTAGTTCGGCCATCCTCATCGGCTTGGTCCAGAGCATTCACATGCGGAGGCTGTAGGAAGGCCTACCCCCATGGGGTAGCCTGAAGGTTACGGAAGGGCGTTTTGCCCCTCCCAAGGTCGATCACGCGATAGCGATTCGAACCCAGCATGCGACTCATCGTTGCGGCAGGTTGAAGCGCTGGACCGCGACGATATTGCACAGTGTGGGCAACGTTGCCCCGTTGGTGCGATATCCAATACAGGAAACGAGCAAGCACAATGAGTGAAATGAGCGCAGGGGTTCCTACCCCCGAGCAGCCACAGGGCAACGCACCACAGTCGGGTCAGCCACGTACGCCAGGAACTCCAGGAGGAGTGAAGAAGCGTCGTCGTGGTAAGCGCGGTGGACGCAATCGCAACAAGACACGTGTTGAGGGCGCAGCTGAGCAGAACGGCCAACATGCACAAAGCGGCGAGCCAGGTCAGACACCTCGACCAAGCCAGCCTCGGGTACCTCGTCCACCGCGTGAAAATCCGGTTGCACAAGACATGGAACTTCCAGATCCGCCGCGCGAAGGCATGATGGCAAGTTCGGAAGCAGCCGATGCTGCATTGGTGCGCAAGCCACAGATTGGCGACACCCGTCCAGCCCCTGCAAGCGCGGTAGCCGCAGCCAAGCCAGCCGCTGCAACAGCAGAAGGCGAAGCAAAGCCAAAGAGCCGTAACCGTCGTGGCGGTAAGCGGGGTGGGCGTAATCGTCGCAAGTCTTCAGAGCGCAGTGGCGACAGTTCGGTTGCAGGTACAGACGCAGAGCTGATTGAGCGTCGTCGCGGAAAAGAGCGCAACGGTAAAGCAGTTGGTCGCTACATGATGTGCGTGCAAGTGCGTGAAGAATTCACGCAAGTTGCCATGCTTGAAGGCCGCAGCTTGATTGAACATTACGTTTCACGTCCAGCCGATGACGAAACTCAAATTCACGGCAACATCTATTTGGGACGCGTGCAAAACGTATTGCCAGGTATGGAAGCTGCCTTCGTCGACATCGGTACGCAGAAAAATGCAGTGCTGTATCGCGGCGATGTGCAGTTCGATAAAGACGATGTGGTCGAGCAAGGTCCAGACCCGCGCATTGAGCAAGTGCTGAAATCGCGTCAAATGATTTTGTGCCAGGTGACGAAGAACCCAATTGCCGCTAAGGGCGGTCGATTGACGCAAGAAGTTTCGTTGCCAGGCCGTTTCGTTGTGCTCATTCCCGATTCACGCACCTACGGAATTTCAAAGCGTTTGCCAGAAGGCGAGCGTCGCCGTTTGCGTGGAATTCTTGATCGTATTAAGCCAGAACAGCACGGAATCATTGTGCGTACTGCTGCTGAAAACGCCACTGAACACGAACTCACCACTGACCTCACTCGATTGATTGAACAGTGGAATGAAATTCGTGCCAAGGCAGAGAAGGCAACTTCGCCAACATTGCTGTATCGCGAACCACCACTTGCGGTGCGAGTGATTCGTGAAGAATTCAGCAGCGACTATCGCGGCATTGTTATCGACGACGCTGCATTGTTTGAAGAAGTGCGCGACTACATTGGCGCATTCAACCCAGAGTTTGCCGATCGCATCGAACTGTACGACGCCGAGAAAGAAGGCTTACCACTATTTGAACAGCATCGCGTGCACGAGCAGTTGCGCAAAGCACTCGACCGCAAAGTGTGGTTGCCTTCAGGTGGTTCGCTCATTATTGAGCACACTGAAGCGCTCACCGTTATCGACGTGAACACTGGAAAGAACGTTGGTAAGTCCAACCTTGAAGAAACGGTGTTTCACAACAACCTTGAAGCAGCAGACGAAATTGCTCGCCAGTTGCGCTTGCGCGACATCGGCGGAATCATTGTTATCGACTTCATTGATATGGAAATTCGAGAGAATCGCCGCAAGGTGCTTGAAGCCTTTAAAGATGCTCTGTCGCGCGACAAAACCCGCACGCAAGTGTTCGAGATTTCTGAGCTTGGCTTGGTGGAAATGACCCGAAAGCGCATTGGTGAGGGGTTATTGACCAACTTCGCCGATCCGTGTGTGACCTGTGAGGGTCGCGGGGTCATGATCGACCTGTCAATGTTGGATTGAGCAGGGTTGGTTTAGTCAGAGTTGGGAAGCCCGATAGTTCAGGGGTAGAGTAGGAGACCGTTATGTACGCAGTAATCGCAACCGGAGGAAAGCAGGAGAAAGTCGCACAGGGCCAACAGGTCCATGTGGAACTTCTCAATGCAGCAGATGGCGCCGAGGTGAAATTCACCCCGGTGCTTCTTGTGGACGGCGCGACCGTATTGTCAACTCCTGGCGAATTGGCCAAGGCAATCGTGACTGCAAAAGTCGTTGGTAAAGCAGCCGGTCCAAAGATCGACGGCTTCACCTACAAGCGCCGCACTAACCAGCGCCGTCGCTTCGGACATCGTCAAAAGTATTCGGTGATTGAAATCACCAGCATTGCGAAAGGCTGAATCATGTCAAAGACCAAGGGTGGCGGTTCTACACGAAACGGTCGCGATTCAAACGCGCAACGACTTGGCGTCAAAGTATTTGACGGCACCAAGATCACCGCAGGAACAATTCTCATTCGTCAGCGCGGCACCAAGGTGCATCCTGGCAAAAACGTTGGCATTGGCAAAGACGACACCTTGTTCGCTCTTGCACACGGCAGCGTGAAGTTTGGGGAACGTCGTGGCCGCAAGGTTGTTGACGTTCTTCCAACTGCCTAACTGTTCTGCTGGAATTCTCCTTGAGGTGCTGCTGAGTTCACCTTGCGTTTCATTTCATTGACTTGACTGTCGTCATGTCAAAACACATGAAAGTTACAAAAAAATTACAAATCGCTCTTGGATTTACTGTTGCAGGCCTTTTGCTTGGAGCATGTGGATCGAGCAGCGAATCGACCGAGTCAACAGAAGCAGCAGTTGTTTCTGATTGCCCTACAGCCGACATTGTTGATGCCGCGAATGCAGAAGCAAAAGTCAATCTCATTGCTTTGCCAGACACCTGGGCGAACTACAAGGGAATTTTGCAGGCGTTCCGCGACAAGTATCCAGCAATCGAAAACCCTGTTGCCAACCCGGATGCTTCTTCAGCTGACGAATTGACAGCTGTTGAGACACTTGCTGGTCAGCCAGACATGCCAGACGCAGTGGACGTATCACCTGCATTCGCTCAGGAGTTCGACACCAAAGGCCTATGGGAGCCATATCAGCCTTGCTTGTGGGACGAAATTCCAACAACACTGAAGGATCCAGACGGCAAGTGGGTTGCTGCGTACTACGGCCTCATGGCTATTGGCGTGAACACCACAGTCGTGACAGAAGTTCCAACTTCGTTTGCTGAATTGACCGATGCAAAGTACAAGGGCCTCGTTGCACTGAACGGCGACCCACGTGAATCTGGTGCAGCCTTTGCTGCAGTAATGGCAGCTGCGATTGCAAATGGTGGATCGTTTGATGACATTCTTCCAGGCATTCAGTACTTCGCCGATTTGAAGAAGAGCGGAAACCTCTCAGGTTCAGACGTGACTCCAGCATCGGTAATCTCTGGAGAAACACCATTGGTTCTCGACTGGACATACAACTATCCAGGCCTTGCACCAACGCTTGCTGAAAACGGAGTTACGTTCGAAGTGAAAGTTCCTACAGACGGTGTTTATGGCGGTTTCTACGCTCAAGGTGTAGTGAAGAACAGCCCTCACCAGAATGCATCAAAACTGTGGATCAGTCACCTCATCTCTGATGAAGGCGCACTTGGATACATCGAAGGCGGAGCAATTCCTGCTCGTTTCGATGCTCTCGTTGCTTCAGGCAAAGTGACCCCAGAAATGATGAAGAACCTTCCGGATCCTGCATTGACCGCAAACATTGCATTCCCATCGTCAGACCAAGTTGCAAAAGCGAAAGAAGTTCTCGCAGCGCAATGGGGTCCAATGGTGTCAGGTAACTAGAAAATTCTCTCCCCGAGAAAAAGACCGTGAATCTTACGGTTAGGTCTGAAAGGGACTCGCTCACTGAGCGAGTCCCTTTTGGCATATTTAAAAGCATTAAGGGATTGATAGGACTCGCACCATTCACGCTTTTTGTCGCAGTGTTTTTACTTTGGCCAACTTTTAGTGTTTTCAGATCAGCGCTACAACCGGTTGAGGGGTCCAGTAAACCCGCAATGCTCGAAGCTATTTCGGGGCAGTATCTCGATGCAATTTTGTACAGCGTTCGACTGTCGGCACTTACAGCTGGATTAGGCGCATTGATTGGGACATTAGTTGCGGTGAGTGCGGTATCGCTTAATCAACTCAAAGGCTTGCGCAATGTTCTGGTTGGGTATTCAGCGGTAGCAGCAAACCTTGGCGGTATTCCGCTTGCATTTGCATTTGTCGCTTCACTGGGAATGCAAGGCTTGTATACGAAGTTATTGAGTGTGATCGGCATCAATCTTTCTGATCTGGGATTCAAGATTTCCGACTTTTCTGGAATTGTGATTGTGTATCTATATTTTCAAATTCCGCTGATGACTCTTGTGATGTTGCCAGCAGTGGATGGGTTGAAGACAACGCTCAGAGAGGCAGCCGCGAGCGTTGGAGCAACACCACGTCAGTACTGGAGAAGTGTTGGAATACCGTTACTTTCGCCGTCACTCCTTGGCGGGTTCTTGTTGCTTTTTGCGAATGCATTTTCTGCCTATGCAACTGCTTACGCACTTTCTGCCGGAAGTTCGAATCTTGTGTCGGTGCAGATTCGTTTCTATTTGCAAGGAAATACCATCACGGGAAAGTCGAACCTTGGCTATGCGCTCGCAGCATGGATGATCGTGGTGATGGTGCTTGCGATGTCTGGGTATCTCGGTCTGCGACGCAGATCTGAAAGATGGCGCAAATGATTCGGCGCAACTTATGGTCAAAGGTGGTTCTGATCGTTGTAGCTGCCTTCTATGTGTTGCCAATGATCGCTATGGCGAGGTTTTCATTCCAGCGAGTTCCTGTAATCAAATTGGGTTGGTCAACTTTGGGTAAGAACTGGACTGCCGATTCGCTTATTGATGCTGTGACGAGTGAGCGATTTCTTCAAGCTGGTTGGTTGAGCATTCGCTTGGCTTTGCTCAGTGTGGTGTTAAGCCTGATCATTCTTATTCCCACGACTGTGTATGTGCACGTCTTGAAAAAAGGCGCTAGATCGTACGTTGAGTTTTTGTCAATACTTCCTTATGTTGTTCCGCCGATTGCACTTGTTGTGGGTATTTCTGGAGCAATGAAGACGTTGGGAACATGGTTTCTTGCCAGCCCATTTAGCCTCGTTCCCTTCTATGTGATCATTTCCTTACCGTTCACATTTCGTTCGTTAGACACCAGCCTTGGGGCAATTGACTTGAAGACTTTGGTTGAAGCATCGCGCTCACTTGGTGCAAGTTGGATGCGGACCGTCCGCATAGTGATCTTGCCGAATTTGAAAGTGGGAATCATTAATGCGTCGTTTCTTAGTTTTGCAACGGTCCTAGGAGAATTCACCATTGCATCCCTGCTGCTGAAATTCACGCTTCCGGCGTATTTGGCCGAGTCACAAGGAAGTAACCCGCAAGGAACATTCTCTGTTGGACTTTTGCTCCTTGTAGTGAGCTCGTTGATGTTTGCCTTAATGAATCGTCTATTAAAGAGAAAGGGTCACGCCCTGACGGGTTTGACACTTTAGAACAGGAACAGTGATGAACCCTTCAGACACGGCACTCAGGTTTTCGCGAGTGCGCAAGACGTTTGGTCAAGTAATTGCATTAGACAGCTTTGACCTAGAACTGAAGCAGGGCGAACTTGTCACGTTGCTCGGTCCAAGTGGATGTGGCAAGACAACTGCATTGCGTATCGCTGCTGGATTCGAGCAACCAAATTCTGGATCGGTATTTGTAAAAGACAAAGATGTGACTGCACTTCCTGCCCATACCAGGAATATGGGAATGGTGTTTCAGAATTATTCGCTATTCCCGCACATGTCTGTTGCCGAAAATGTTGGCTTCGGGCTTCGTGTGCGTGGTGTAGATGCAGCCGAGCGAGACATGCTTGTGCGCGAGGCGGTGGGCCGGGTACAACTCTCGGGATTAGAGGGCAGATATCCGCATCAACTCTCTGGTGGTCAACAACAGCGTGTAGCGCTTGCTCGAGCAATGGTTTTTCAACCGGAGGTGTTGTTGCTGGACGAGCCTCTCAGCGCATTGGATGCCAAGGTGAGAGTGGAGTTGCGCGATGAAATTCGGACGTTGCAACGAGATGCAGGAATTGGTGCAATTTTTGTGACCCATGATCAGGATGAAGCACTGAACATCAGTGATCGAGTGTGTGTCATGAAGGATGGACAGATTCAGCAAATTGGATCGCCACGAGATGTTTATTTGCGCCCTGTCAATGGATTTGTTGCTCGGTTTATCGGCGCAATGAACGTAATTGAAGTTCAATTTTCGCAGCAGAATAAACCAACAATCGCTGGAGTTGAACTGGATAGTTCGATTGCAGGTCCATCTGGAAGCGCGGCACACATTTTGGTTCGACCAGACGCAGTTTCTCTCTGCTTGCGCGGAACATCCGGTTCAATTGACGGCACCGTGGTCGGGGAGCACTTCAGTGGGGCCACGACAATACTTCGCATCCGCCTCGATCAGGCTGAAGTCACGATTAGTGCAATGCTCGTATCGCGAAACGTTCAGATGAAAGTTGGAGATGGAGTCGGCGTAATCATTGACCCCAATGAGGTGCTTCTCGATTCCCAGGTTTAGTGCGTATCAATTCCCTGCGGGAGTCTGCTCTGTTCCCATCCCAATAGTGCTGCACCTTGCCTGCAGGCAAACCGGTCGGTCATTCCGCCAACGTAAGCAACGGCATCTCGCAGGGCTTGTTCACTATGCGACGGTGAGATTTCGTGGTGTGGCTGCGTAGCCATGAGGTGCGGATGAGCAACGTAGTGCTCAACAAGAGCACGCAATAAATCGATAACTGTTTTTGCTTGATTACGCGATGCTTCACGCATGTAGATGTTGTCGTAATTGAATTTGCGAAACGCCGCAAGCGCATCGGCTTCATTTGATTTCATGCCAACTCGGCCATTGTGCAAACTTGCACCGATCATGGAAGAAATGAATGCACGCAACTGGCTTGAGCGTGTTTCACCGCAATAGGTGCGCACGATGTCGGGCAACTGACTTGGTGAAACGATTCCGGTAACAACAGCGTCTTCGAAATCGTGACACACATATGCAATGCGGTCTGCCCATGACACCACTTCGCCTTCCGGTGTTTGCGGAGCGGGGCGTGACCACGAATGGTTGCGAATGCCGTCGAGAGTTTCGGAGCACAAGTTGAGCGGCACCAGCGTGACGTTGGCGCCCCACACTGCATGGTCAAAACCTTCGGGAATAAATGGACTGAGTGCGTCCTCGCTGGCGTGACCGCCAGGGCCGTGGCCACAGTCGTGACCTAGTGCGATGGCTTCAGTAAGTGCAACGTTGAGGCCGAGTGCCCGAGATACAGCGGTTGCAACTTGAGCAACTTCGAGAGCGTGGGTGAGGCGAGTGCGTTGGTGGTCTTGAGGGAACACGAACACTTGAGTTTTGCCAGCGAGTCGGCGAAATGCTGACGCGTGAAGAATGCGATCACGGTCGCGCTCGAAACATGTGCGGAATGGGTCTTCCTCTTCGGCGACTGCACGATTGCCGGCACCAAATGAACGTGTGGCCAGTGGTGCAAGAAGATCGTGTTCGCGTGCTTCGCGCTCTCGGCGGTCAACAATGTGTGTACTGCCTGCTCCTGCCCATGAATCGGCATGGGCAAAACGAATGCCGTCATTGTCGAAACCGTGCATGGTTTTCGCCCAAGCAATAGCTCTGCTGTGAGATTCGCTTGAGTCGATACCTTCTGCTGGGCCCTCGGCTGGTGTTTCCACGGTGTTCACGATATGGCACTCACGATAGATACGGGGTGTGGCACTAGTAGCCTAGAAACCCCCTATGAGTGCATTTGTCGATGAAGCCCAACTCAACGTTCGCGGTGGCGACGGTGGCTTCGGTTGCGTCAGTTTCCGTCGTGAGGGGCCAGTTGCATTCGGCGGTCCAAACGGTGGTGATGGTGGCGACGGTGGGTCAGTGTGGCTAGTAGCCGATCACAACGTTGCTTCGCTGTTGGCGTTTCGCGATCACCCGCACCGCAGGGCAGGCGATGGCGTAAACGGCATGGGTAAGGACTTGCACGGCCGCCGTGGAGCCGACCTGATTGTGAACGTTCCTGAAGGAACCCAGGTAAAAGATTTATACACGGGTGAAGTATTGGCCGACTTGCCAGTGCACGGATCGAAGTGGTGTGCATCGCGAGGCGGTCAGGGTGGTCGCGGTAACGCGCGCTTTTTGTCGAACCGTCGTCGTGCACCAAAGTTTGCGGAACAAGGCGAGCATGGGCTTGACCGTTGGCTAAAACTTGAATTGAAACTGATGGCCGACGTTGCACTTGTTGGTTTTCCAAATGT